>Ga0172382_10002972_pt1 | contig 27367 bp, 23 predicted proteins | sample Leawel138RmetaG_FD_122245 | JGI IMG/M metagenome (GOLD analysis project Ga0172382, IMG submission 122245) | Leachate microbial communities from a municipal landfill in Southern Ontario, Canada - Leachate well 138R metaG | ecosystem: Engineered > Solid waste > Landfill > Unclassified | place...
GCCCAGCACTACGTTCCTCGTCGGTCACTATGCGACGGCATGGCTCCCTCCTCGCGCCTCGCGCTGGGCCAAAATCGGCTCCGTCCCGGCGCATCAACCTCAGCAGGACAGGCTCTAGAGCCCACTGCGCCGGCGTCACGGCCCCGTTTGCCGCGCCGGTTCCGCTTCCCTCCGGGGCCCGCCCCGGCTAGGATGCCCGCTGGATTGTGGGGAGCGGATTATGGGTGGTTTCCTGGTAGCGCTGGTCGTCGTCGTCGTGCTGTTCCTGCTGATGGGCGTGCGCGTCGTCCGGCAGGGCTATGTCTATACCGTCGAGCGGCTCGGCAAGTACACCCTGGGGGCCACGCCGGGCCTGCATCTGATCATCCCGTTCGTCGACCGCGTCGGTCACAAGGTGAACATGATGGAGCAGGTGCTCGACATCCCCGGGCAGGAGATCATCACGCGCGACAACGCCATGGTCGGGGTCGATGCGGTGGTGTTCTTCCAGGTTCTCGACGCCGGCAAGGCGGCCTACGAGGTGTCGAACCTCTATGTCGCGATCATGCAGCTCACCACCACCAACCTGCGCACCGTGATGGGCTCGATGGATCTCGACGAAACGCTGTCGAAGCGTGACGAGATCAACGCGAAGCTGCTTTCGGTGGTGGACCACGCGACCTCGCCATGGGGCGTGAAGATCACCCGCGTCGAGATCAAGGACATCCGCCCGCCGGCCGACATCTCCAACGCCATGGCCCGCCAGATGAAGGCCGAGCGCGAGAAGCGTGCCCAGATCCTCGAGGCCGAGGGCCTGCGCGCTTCCGAGATCCTGCGCGCCGAGGGTGAGAAGCAGGCGCAGATTCTCCAGGCCGAAGGCCGGCGCGAAGCCGCCTTCCGCGACGCCGAAGCGCGCGAGCGCGAGGCGGAGGCCGAGGCCAAGGCGACGCAGATGGTCTCCGACGTCATCGCCGCCTCGGGCAGCCAGGCGCTCAATTACTTCATCGCGCAGAAGTATACCGACGCGGTGGCCCAGTTCGCCGTCTCGCCCAACGCCAAGACGATCCTGTTCCCGGTCGAGGCGACGCAGCTCATCGGCTCGATCGGCGGCATCGGCGAACTGGTGCGCTCCGCGGCGGGCAAGGACGGCAAGTGATGGATTGGTTCGAGGTGTTCGAGACCCTCGACGGACACTGGCACTGGCTGGCGATCGGCCTGCTGCTGGCCGCCGCGGAAATCGCGGTTCCGGGCTTCTTCCTGATCTGGCTGGCCGTCGCCGCGCTGCTCACCGGCCTGCTGGCCTGGCTGGTGCCGCTGAGCGTGCCGTTGCAGATCATCCTCTTCGCCGCCTTGTCGATCATCACCGTGTTCACCGGCCGGCGCTATCTGCGCAGCAATCCGATCGAGGGGGCCGACCCGAAGATGAACGACCGCGGCGCGCGGCTGGTGGGCGAGACGGTGATCGTCACCCACGCGATCGACGGCGGCACGGGGCGGATCAAGCATGGCGACAGCGAATGGCTGGCCAGGGGCCCCGACGCGCAGCCCGGCACGCGGATGCGCGTCGCCGGCCATGACGGCACGGTGCTTATTGTCGAGCATCTGCAGTAACCCCATATGCGGGTCGAGGAGACCGCGATGACAGACAAGCTGAACCTGACCGACGCGCAGTGGCGCGAGCGGCTCAGCCCCGAACAATACCACGTGCTGCGCGAGGCGGGCACCGAGCGCGCCTTCGCCGGCAAATACGAACAGCACAAGGCGCAAGGCACCTATGTCTGCGCCGGTTGCGGAACCCCGCTGTTCTCCTCGGAGACGAAATACAACTCGGGCTCGGGCTGGCCAAGCTACACCGCGCCCGTCGATCCCGGCGCGGTTGACGAGCATGGCGACGTCTCGCACGGCATGGTCCGCACCGAAGTCCGCTGCGCCAGGTGCGAGGGCCATCTGGGCCACGTCTTTCCGGACGGCCCGGGGCCCGAGGGCCTGCGCTACTGCATCAACAGCGTCTCGCTGGACTTCAAGCCGGCGGAATGACCGTCGCGTCGTCCCGGCGACAGCCGGGGCTGGTCCCAGCGATGCTGCCCCGCGCCGACGGGGCCAGCGGGCACGGGTCAGGCCCGGGACGCCGTTCCCACGGCATATCGCGGAGCAGGATAGCCGGTCTCGTTAACCCTGTGTTATGCATGATTCAGGCACGGGGCGGCACCGTCACGACGTGCGCGTCCACCGGAGGATCCACCTAGCCACATGGCCCGCAACGACAAGCTGCGCAAAACGCAGAGTGCGCCGTCTTCGTCCAACCCCAGGCAGAAGAAGAAGCCGCGCTCGCGCCTCGGGCGTTTCGTGCGCGGCAGTTTCATCTGGGGCTTCGCGCTTGCCCTGCTGGCGGCCATCGTCGTCGGCGTCGCCGTGCTCGTCGCGGCGCAGTCGCTGCCCAGCTACGACAGGCTGAAAAGCAGCCAGAACGGCCAGATGATCGTCGTGCGCGCGCGCGACGGGTCGCAGCTCGTCTCGCTGGGGCCGAGCTACGGCAAGTGGCTGCCCTATGCCGAGATCCCGCAGGTGATGAAGGACGCGATGCTCTCGGTCGAAGACCGCCGCTTCCGCTCGCACATCGGTCTCGACCCGATCGGCATCGTGCGCTCGCTGATGGTGCGCGCCCAGAGCGGGCGCTGGAAGCAGGGCGGCTCGACCATCACGCAGCAGCTCGCGCGCACCGTGTTCCTCAACAACAGCCGCACCTTCGACCGCAAGATCCGCGAGGCGGTGCTGGCCATGGCGCTGGAATGGAAGTTCTCGAAGGACGAGATCCTCGAGCTTTATCTCAACAAGGTCTATTTTGGCGGCGGCGCCTATGGCATCGACGCGGCGAGCCGCAAGTTCTTCGGCCACGACGGCACCGAGCTGTCGCTGGCCGAGGCGGCGGTCATCGCCGGGCTGGTCAAGGCGCCCTCGCACTATTCGCCCACCGCCGACGCCAAGGCCGCGATCGACCGGGCCGCGGTCGTGCTCGAGACGATGGAGGACGCGGGCACGATCACCCCCGCGCAGCGCACCAGGGTCGATCTGTCCACCGTCAGGCGAACGCCGGAGCGCGGGCAGAACTCGGCCCGCTATTTCACCGACTGGGCGCTGCCGCAGCTCGACCTGCTGCTGCCCGACAACCAGGAGCCGATCGAGGTCTGGACCACGCTGGACCCCGCCATGCAGCGCGCCGCGACCGACGCGATCGCCGCCAACACGCCCAAGGGCGCGCAGGGCGCGCTGGTCAGCCTCGACCGCGACGGGGCCGTGCTGGCCATGGTCGGCGGCACCGATTACGTCACCTCCAACTACAACCGCGCGACCAACGCGGTGCGCCAGCCGGGCTCGGCCTGGAAGCTTTTCGTCTATCTCGCCGCGCTGGAGGCCGGCTACAAGCCGAACGACCGCGTGGTGGACGAGCCGGTGACGATCGACGGCTGGAGCCCGCACAACTCGGGCGGCGGCTATGCCGGCGAGATCGACGTGCGCACCGCCTTCGCCTATTCCAAGAACACCGTGGCGGCGCAGCTCGGCAACGAGGTGGGCTTCGGCACGGTCGCGGCCATGGCGCGCCGCTTCGGCATCTCCACGCCCGTCACCACCGTGCCTTCGATGGTGCTGGGCACCTCGGACGTGCGGCTGATCGACATGACCCGCGCCTTCGCCGCGGTGTCGGCCAAGGGCACGGGGATCGAGCCTTACGGCATCATCAAGGTCACCACCACCGGCGGCGAGGAACTCTATCACCGCCCGATGCCGCGCAACGAGCTGCTGGTGCCCGAATACGTCGCGGCCGGGATCACCGACCTGCTGCAGTCGGCCGTCGCCACCGGCACCGGCAAGGCCGCGCAGATCGGCCGCCCGGTGGCGGGCAAGACGGGCACGACCAGCTCCAACAAGGACGGCTGGTTCGTCGGCTTCTCCAGCGGCGTCACCACCGGCGTCTGGATGGGACGCGACGATGCCCGCGCGGTGCCGGGGCTGCAGGGCGGCGCCGCGCCGGCGCGGGCCTTTGCCTCGTACATGCGCCAGGCCGTCGCCCGGCGGCCGGTGGAGAAGTTCGATACCGATCTCAAGCTGCCCGACTGGCAGCTCGAACCCGACGACGAGCAGCTCACGAGCAATCCCGACGACTATTACTACACCGACGACCAGGGCAACATGATCCGGCCCGACGGGCCGCAGGACCCCGGCCCCGGCGAGCCGCCGGTCGAGCGCGGCCGCGGCTACGGCGGCGGCTACGGCGGCTACGGCTACGGCGGCGGCCTGGAACCAGTGGAACCGCCGCCGCCGGCGGCAAGCGACGATTTCCTCGACCGGGCGACCGGCCGGAGCGGCCAGAGGCCCGGCCTCCCCCCGCCGGCGCCCCGCCCCGGCCAGCCCGGCAGCCGCGAACGGCCGATCCCCGTGAACTAGAGCGCGGTCTTATGGCCGGGAACGGATGGGGGATGAGGTCCGGAAGGTCCGCTTTTTGGCTGGGGTGCCGATGCTGGCATGGCCATGGCGGAGGCTTCTAAGCGCCTTTCGGATAATGACATGCGCAGGCTAAACAACATCCGCTCAGCCTGAGCGGGTTGGGGAGTGGCGATAGTCATTCCGCCCCCTCCCCGAAGCCGCGCTCCGGGGAGGACGGGCCGAAGTCCCTACCGCAGCCGGATCGGCACGTAAGTGGCCGGCTGGCCGCGGCGCTGGACGCGCAGCAGGACGGCGTTGCGACTGGCGCTCTTGGCGGCCTTGATCGCGGCTTCGAGTTCGGCCGGCGTGGAGACGGCCTGGTAGTTGACCGAGAGCACGATGTCGCCGCGCTGCAGGCCCTTGGAGCCCGCATCCGACGAGGGATCGACCGCGTTCACCACCACGCCGCGCAAGTCCTCGGGCATGCCGAGCTGGCGGGCGATCGTCGCCGTGAGCGGCAGCACCGAGAGGCCCAGCGACTGCTCGGACAGGCCGCTGCCCTGCTGGCTCGGCGGCTTGGCGAACTGGTTTTCGGCCTGGTCCTGGCCGCTGTCGAAGCTCTGCCGCGCCAGTTCCTCCTCGCTCGGCCGCTTGCCGACCACGGTGCTCACCGTCATGCGGCGGCCATCGCGGATCAGCTCGATCGGGATGCGCTTGCCGGGCGCGATGTTGGCGACGAGGAAGGACAGCGTCTGGTCGCGGGTAACGTCCTTGCCGTCGACGCGCACGACAACGTCGCCGGCCTTGATGCCCGCCGTCGCCGCGGCCTGGCCCGGCTCGACCGCCTGGACGAACTCGCCCTTGTTGTGGGCGATGCCCAGCGATTCGGCGAGGTCCTCGTTGAGCGCCTGGATGCGCACGCCGAGATAGCCGCGCTCGATCGACTCGCCCTTCTTCAGCTTGTCGACGATCGGCGCCGCCGTTTCGGCGGGGATGGCGAAGCCGATGCCGACGCTGCCGCCGGTGGGCGAGAAGATGGCGTTGTTGATGCCGATCACCTGCCCGTTCATGTCGAACATCGGGCCGCCCGAGTTGCCCCGGTTGATCGAGGCGTCGGTCTGCAGGTAGCGGTCATAGGCCGAGCCCGTGCCGGTGGCGCGGTAGACGGCCGAGATGATGCCCGACGTCACCGTGCCGCCCAGGCCGAACGGGTTGCCGATGGCGATCACCCAGTCGCCCACGCGCGCGTTGCTGCTGTCGCCGAACTTGACGAAGGGAAAGGGCTTCGACCCGCTGATCTTGAGCACGGCGAGGTCCGACGCGGCGTCGCGGCCGATCAGCTTGGCCGGATATTCGGTGCCGTCGGGCATCGTCACCGTGATCGATTCGACCTGGCCCTGGCCGTCGGCGGTGATGACGTGGTTGTTGGTCACCACATAGCCGTCGGCCGAGATGATGAAGCCCGATCCCAGCGACTGCGCCTCGCGCGTCTGCGGCGTCCCGCCGCGCGGCGCCATGCCGCCGCCGAACAGATCCTCGAACGGGGTGCCGGCAAAGGGGTTCTGGTTGGCCACGCGCACGCGCTGGCGGGTGGAGATGTTGACCACCGCCGGGGCGAGCTGCGCCGTCAGGTCGGCGAAGCTGGCCGGCGCTCCGCCGCGCGGCACGACGTTCTGCATCTGGCTGGTATCGTTCTGCGCGACCTGCGCCCCCGCGGGGAACCCGGTCGTGAGCGTCAGCGCGGCGCCGCCCAGCAGCAGCGCGGTGGTGACTCCATAGGCGTATCGCACGGGCTTCACGTCCTTCAGTTTCCTTTTGCCTGAGGCGCCGTTCCCGACGCCGCTTCACGCCCCCGATTCAAGCCGCGCGGGCTTAACCGGAATTGAACGGTGTCCTCAACATTCCGCCCGAATCCACGACAGATTGCTAGTGCCCCTTGAACTGCCGCAGATAGTCGTTTTCGGGCGAGAGCAGGATCGTGGTCCCGCCCTGGCCGTTGGCGAAGGTATAGTCATAGCTCTGCATGGCCCGATAAAAGTCGTAGAATGTCGGATCCTTGCCGAAGCTGTCGGCATAAGTCTTGGCCGCCTCCGCCTCGGCCTGGGCGCGGACGAGCTGGGCGTTCTTGTGGCCCTGGGCGCGGATCGTCGTCGCCTCCTGCTCGCGCGCCGCCTGCATGCGCGAGAACGCGCTTTCGAGGGCGCCTTCGGGCAGATCGGCCCGCTTGATCCGCACGTCGATCACCTGCGCGCCGTATTCGCGCGCCTCGCGGTCGAGTCCCTCGCGGATCTGCTTCATCGCCTGGCCGCGCTCGGCCGTGAGCAGCGACTGGAAGGTGCGCTTGCCCAGTTCCTGGCGCAGCACCGAGGACAGGATCGGCTGGAGCTGCTCGGCGACCCGGTCGGGCGTGCCGGCGGTGCGCACCATCCGCACCGGATCGATGATGCGGAATCGGGCATAGGCATCGACTTCGAGCCGAAGCTGCTCGGACGAGAGCACCTGCTGGCGCTCCATGTCGACCGAGAGCTGGCGCTTGTCGATGCGCACCAGCCGTTCCGCTATCGGGATGCGCAGCGAGAGCCCCGCGCCGGTCTGGCCGAAATCGACGTTGGGGCGGAACCGGTTGATGACGCGAACCGGCTCGCCGAAGCGGACGACCACCGCCTGCTCGGTTTCGGGCACCACGACCACTGTGGACAGCGCCGCGACCACGGCGACCCCCAGCGCGATCAGCAGGCCCTTGCGCGCTTCCCAGAAAGTGCCCGCCATCACTGGCCTCCCTGCTGCTGCTGCGGGGCAGGCGCCGACGGCGTCGCCTGCGCCTGCGCCTCGGCCGCCCTGCGGCGCAGCTCGGGCAGCGGCAGGAACGGGGTGACGTCGGTTTCCACGACGACCTTGTCGTTGGCGCTCAGCACGCGTTCCATCGTCTCGTAATACATGCGGCGCTTGGTCACCTCGGGCGCGAGCCTATACTGTTCGTAGACCTTGTCGAAGGCGGCGGCGTCGCCCTGCGCGCGGGCGAGGAGCTGCTGCGCCCAGGCCTGGGCATTGGAAAGGTCGCGCTGCGCGTCCTGCTGCGCGGCCGTGACCTGCTGGAACGCGGCGATGACCTTCTGCGGCGGGTCCGCCTTCTTGATCTCGACACCCTGGATGGCGACGCCCGCGCGATAGGCGTCGAGCAGGGCCTGCATGCGGTCGCGCACGTTCTGCTCTACCGACGCGCGGCCGGCGCCGCCCATCGCATCGCGCAGCGGCACTTCGGCCACGGAGGCGCGCATCGCCGCCTCGGCCACTTCGCGCACGGTCTGGTCGGGATCGTCGAGCTGGAAAGTGTAGAGCTTCAGGTCCTTGATGTTCCAGCGCACGAGGTAGGAGAGGTCGACCAGGTTCTGGTCGCTGGTCAGCATCAGCTTCTCGCTCTCGCCCTCGGGAATGGTGTAGCGGTTGATCGAGGTCACGTCGGTCACCCCGACGGCCTGGATCGGCCAGGGCAGGGTCAGCGACACGCCCGGCCCGATCGTGCGCGAATACTTGCCGAACGTGGTGACGATGCCCTGTTCCTTGGGGCCGACCATGTGCAGCGTCGTCAAGCCGATCCACAGCAGGGCAAGCCCGCCGATGATGAGCGGGAACCAGCTCTTGCCGTCGGGGCGCGGCGGCAGGTGGGGAAAGCCGCCGCCACCGCCCCCGCCGCCGGACCGGCCCCGGTCCTTGACACGGAAGATGTCCTCGATCGTCGCCGAACGGCGCGGCGCCTCGCCCGGCGGCAGCCAGGGATTGCGCGGACCGCGCGCGGGTTCGGGCCCGCCGTCGTCGCCATTGCCGGTCTCGCCGACGCCTTCGCCCGGCCGGTCTCCACCCTTGTCCCCTCCGCCCCAGGGGCTGCGGCGCCCGGCCATGGCCAGAACCCCGCGCGCGAGGGCGCTTCCAATCATCTTCATGCGCCCCGTTATAGGAAGCATTTGCGACAAAAACAGTGCCTGCCTTTGCTTTTTCGTGGAGTCTGGTCCAGCAGCCCCGCTTCTGCCCGGCGGGAAAAGACGCTAGGGCATGACAACGGCATTCAGGCAGCAAGGACGAGAGATGGGCAGCGACGACCATGGCGCATTGAAGGCGGCGCTGCCGCCGCTGGCGCAGGCGCGGCTGCAATCGCTGCGGCTGACGGACGGCGTGGCGACGCTGGTGCTCGATGTCGCCGGGCTGGACCGGCTGGAACGCGACCGGCTGGAAGTGGCGGTGAAGGACGCGCTGGGAAAGGAGCCCGGCGTCGCCGAGGTGCGCGTGGCGATGACCGCCGACAAGGCGCGGCGCCGGCTCGTCGCGGTCGGGTCGGGCAAGGGCGGCGTCGGCAAGTCGACGCTTTCGGCCAACCTCGCGGTCGCGCTGGCGCGGATGGGGCGCAAGGTCGGCCTGGTCGATGCCGACATCTATGGCCCATCGCAGCCGCGCCTGCTCGCCAACGAGGGGGTGAAGCCGCAGGCGCGCGACAAGAAGCTGGTGCCCGTGCCCAGCCCCTGGGGCGTGCCGCTGCTGTCGATGGGCCACCTCGTTGCGCCCGGCCAGGCGATCGCCTGGCGCGGCCCGATGGCGGGCAATGCGCTCTCCCAGCTCGTCGACGCCGACTGGGGCGACGCCGAGGTCCTGATCGTCGACCTGCCGCCGGGTACCGGCGACGTCCAGCTCACCATGCTGCAGCGCTTCAAGCCGGCGGGCGCGGTGATCGTCTCCACGCCGCAGGACCTCGCGCTGATGGACGCGACCCGCGCGCTGCACCTGTTCGAGCAGGGCGGCGTGCCGGTGATCGGGCTGGTCGAGAACATGGCCGGCTATGCCTGCCCCCACTGCGGCGAGGTGAGCGATCCCTTCGGCCAGGGCGGCGCCGAGGCGGCGGCCGCGTCGGCGGGCCAGGCCTTCCTCGGCCGCATCCCGCTGGACCTGTCGATCCGGCAGGACAGCGACGCGGGCAAGCCTCCGGCAGCCGGCGATGGCCCGCAGGCCGAAGCCTTCGCCGCCGTCGCCCGCCGGGTCGCAACCTGGCTGGACAACCAGCGGTGACGCGCGGGTTCGCGCCGCGGCGCGGCGGAAGGAAAGATCGGTTGCGCGCGGAGGCCGGGAACGCCGCGCCGCCGCGCTTCCGCGAGAACACAATCTGACATGGCGCTCACGCGGCGCGGCATCCTGATCGGGGCTCTCGCCGGCGGCGGGCTCGCGGTCGGCTATCTGCTGCGTCCGCGCCGGTACGAGCCGCCGCTGTCCGCCGGGCAGGACGAGGCCGCCTTCGGCGCGTGGATCAGGATCGGCGCGAACGGCGTGATCACCGTCGCGGTGCCGCAACTCGAGATGGGCCAGGGCATCACCACGCTGATCCCGCAGATCGTCGCCGTGGAGCTGGGCGCCGACTGGCGCCAGATCGCGGTGGAGCCGGTGCCGCCGAGCCCGCTCTACGTCAACCTGCCGCTGGCCGCGCGCTGGGCCGAGCTGTGGATGCCCGCCGTCCCGCGCATCGCCAGCGCCGGCAACCCGATCACCCGCCGCTGGGCGCAGGACCACGCGTTCACCGCCACCGCCGACGGGCAATCGCTCGCCGCCTACGAATATCCCGCGCGCGCGGCGGCGGCGGCGGCGCGTTCGCTGCTGATGCAGGCCGCCGCCGCGCGCTGGGACGCCGATTGGCGGCAGTGCGACACGAAGGACGGCTTCGTCGTCCACGCCGGCATCCGGGGCGACAGGCGCCTGCCCTTCGGCACGCTCGCGGCAGAGGCGGCCGGCTTCGATCCGCCCAGAACGCCGCCGCTGCGCCGGGCGGCGGCGAAGGAGGGCGCGAACGCGCCGCTGCGCTTCCCCCGGCTCGACCTGCCCTCGAAAGTCGACGGCAGCCATCTCTTCGCCGGCGACGTGCGGCTGCCCGGCATGGTCCACGCGGCGATCCGCCACGGCCCCATCGGCGACACCGTGCTCGCCGGCTTCGAGAAGGCCCGGGCGCAAGGCATCCCCGGGCTGATCTCGCTGGTTCGGGGCAAGCGCTGGCTGGCCGCGGTGGCGGAGACCTGGTGGGCGGCCGAGCGCGCGCTGGCCGAGATCGCCCCCAACTTCATCGCCCGGGATCGCGCCGACAGCGGCCGGATCGAGACCGCGCTCGACACGGCGGTGCGCCGGGGCGCGGCGACGCGGCTGTTCGAGCGGGGCGATCCCGATGCGCTGGCGGGGGGCTTCTCGCTGGTCACGCGCTATGACGTCGCGCCCGCGCTCCACGCCACGCTGGAGACCGCCAGCGCCACCGCGCGGCTGGCCGACGGGCGGCTGGAGCTGTGGCTGGCGAGCCAGGCGCCCGAAGCCGCGCGCCGCGCGGCGGCCGAGGCGGCGGGGGTGCCGCTGCGCAACTGCGTGCTCTATCCGATGCCGGCTGGCGGCAGCTTCGACCGCCGGCTGGAGCACGACCACGCCATCGAGGCGGCGACGATCGCCCGCGCCGTCGGGCGGCCGGTGCAGCTCACCTGGTCGCGCTGGCAGGAACACGTCGCCGGCCCGCCGCGCCCGCCGGTGGCGGCGGTGCTGGCGGCCAGGACCGATCCGTCCGGCGCGGTCGCCGGCTGGAAGGCCCGGCTGGCGCTGCCGGCGACCGGGCACGAGTTCGGCCGCCGCCTGTTCGCAGGCCGGACCGGCCGGCAGGCGATGGCGGAGAGCGCCGGCGAGGCCGATCTGCTCGCCATGGACGGCGTGGTGCCGCCCTATGCGGTGCCGGACATGGCGATCGAGCACGTCCCCGCCGACATCGGCCTGCCGACCGGGCGGCTGCGCGGCAACGCCCACGGCTATGCCGCCTTCTTCACCGAGAGCTTCGTCGACGAGCTGGCGCACCAGACCCGGCAGGAGCCGCTGGCCTTCCGCATCGCCATGCTCGGCCACGATCCCCGGCTGATCGCATGCCTGCAGCGCGTGGCGGTGCAGGCCGATTGGGGCGGCGGCGTCGAAGCGAGCGGACAGGGCATCGCCTGCCACGTCATCGGCGCCAACGCCCCCGATGGCGCCCGCATCGCCGCGGTCGCCACCGCGCGCCGCGGCGAGACCGGCGTGCGCATCGACCGGATCGACGCGGTCGCCGACATCGGCCGGATCGTCAATCTCGACATCGCCCGCCAGCAGATCGAGGGCGGGCTGGTCTACGGCATCGGCCTGGCGCTGGGATCGAGCACCGCCTACGCCGACGGCCTGCCCACCGTCGGCCGCCTCGCCGAGCTGGCGCTGCCGGTGCTCGCCGACTGCCCCGAGATCCGCGTCGCCTTCGTCGACAGCGACGCGCCGCCGGCCGATCCGGGCGAGCTGGGCGTCGCGGTGGCGGCGCCGGTCCTGGCGAACGCGCTGTTCTCGGCCACCGGTCTGCGCTTCCGCCGGCTACCCTTGCTGTCGGAGGAAATATGAGCGCACCGCCCCCGCACATCGGCGTCCTGCTGGTAAACCTCGGGACGCCCGAGGCGCCAACCGCAGGTGCCGTGCGGCGCTATCTCGCCGAGTTCCTCTCGGACCGCCGCGTGGTGGAAATCCCGCCGTTCGTCTGGCAGCCGATCCTGCGCGGGATCATCCTCAACACGCGGCCGCGCAAGTCCGCCCGCGCCTATGCGGAGGTCTGGACCGACCAGGGCTCGCCGCTCGCCGCGATCACCGCCGCGCAGGCGCAGGGGCTGCAGGCGCGGCTGGGCGGGCAGATCACGGTACGCTGGGCCATGCGCTACGGCAATCCGGGCATAGCCGCCGCGTTGCCCAGCCTGGTGGCCGACGGCTGCGATCGCATCCTGATCGCGCCGCTCTACCCCCAATATTCGGGCGCGACGACCGCTTCGGCAATGGACAGCGTGGGCGCCGCGCTGGCCGGAATGCGGCGGCAACCGGCGATCCGCACGCTGCCGCCCTACTACGCCGAGCCCACGCATATCGCCGCGCTGCACGCCGACATCACCCGCCAGCTCGCCGCGCTGCCCTTCCGGCCCGAGGTGCTGCTGCTCAGCTTCCACAGCATGCCCGAACGCACCCAGCGCCTCGGCGATCCCTATTACGACCAGTGCCTCGAAACCGCGCGGCTGCTCGGCGAAGCGCTGGCGGACAGCGGCCTGCGCCTGGAAACCTGCTTCCAGTCACGCTTCGGCCGCGCCAAATGGCTGGAGCCGGCCACCGGCGCGACGATCGCCGCCGAAGCGCGCCGGGGCACGCGGCGCCTCGCCATCGTCGCCCCGGGCTTTGCCGCCGACTGCCTGGAAACGCGCGAGGAACTGGCGATCCGCGGCCGCGCGCAGTTCCTGGCCGCCGGCGGGACGGACTTCGCCGTGCTGGATTGCCTCAACGCGGGCGAGACGGGGATGGCCATGCTGGAAGCACTGGTGCGGCGCGAACTGGCAGGGTGGACTTTGATCTATTCTTGACATAACCCCTTTTTGTTCTACTCCTGTTCATAGAAGCCGCAACGGAGTCGGACGATCATGTCGCAAGCCCAATTCGCCTATGACGCGCCGGGAAACGACGCGGCGGGCCTGCCGCTGACGCTCTCGATCTTCGCCGACCGGCCGCACCTGCGCGACGAGATGCGCGAGGATGCCCGCGCCGCCGGGTTCCGCGTGACTCAGGCGGCGGATGCCGCCAGCCTGCTGGAAGGCGCGGCGCGGCCGCTCGGCGACGTCGTGCTGATCGATTGCCCGGCGGTCGGCGGCGCCATGCTGGCCGCGCTCGCCCGTCTCGATCTGCGTGCGGCCAACACGGGGGCACAGCTCGTCGTCTCCACATCGGTCGCCGCACTCGACGATGTCTTCGCCTGCATGGACCAGTCCGGGCCGCAGCTCCTCGTTGATCCGACCCGGGCGGAGCGGGTGATCGCGCTCGGCCGGGTGCTGGCGCAAGTGTCGCGGCTGCGCCTGCGCGAGCTGGGCGAAGAGGACCGGCTGATGCTGCTGCGGCTGACCGAGCAGGTCGCCCGCCTCGCGGAACGGCTCGACCACCTGGGGCCGGCTCGCTCCACGGCGGCATGCGGCCCGGACGGCGCCGCGCGTCTCGAGGCGCCGCGGCGCGATTTCGTCCCTCAGCCGGCGGATGAAGGCGGCGCTGACCGACTGGCCCGCGCGACGCGGCCGCCGCTGCCCGATTCGCGGCTGCTGCGGCGGATCATCCGCCAGCGTCAGCTTCGCGCACGCTTCTTCGATGGCGGTCTTTTCGCCGATCCCGCCTGGGACATGCTGCTCGACCTCGCCGCCGCGCGCGCCGAACACAAGCGCGTCTCGGTCACCTCGCTGTGCATCGCCTCGGGCGTGCCGCCGACAACGGCGCTGCGCTGGATCGGCCAGCTCACCGCAGCGGGGCTGGTCCAGCGGGCCGAGGACGACACCGACCGCCGCCGCGCCTTCATCATTCTCACCGAGCCCGCGGCCGACGCCATGGCGCGCTATTTCGCCGAACTGGGCCCGGCCGGCGCACAACTGGTCTGACCCCTTCCCCGCCCGCGCCCTTTCCGCTAGAGCCCGCCTCCTCGGTCTGGCGCCGGGCGGTTAGCTCAGTTGGTAGAGCATCTCGTTTACACCGAGAGGGTCGGCGGTTCGAGCCCGTCACCGCCCACCAGGACTTCAGCCGCGTCGACCGAGACTCGCAACTTTCGTGTCGCGTTCGCCCCCCGGCAGAATACGCTTCGCGCGCGTCGTTTCCGAGCGCCCGCCAGGCACCAAAAAGGGGGCGGTTCCAGGCCCGCCCCCTTCCTGATCTATCGGCCGCGTGGCGCGTCAGTTTGCGCGGGGCGCAGCCGCCGCCGCGTTGTCCGGCAGGCCGCCGAGCCGCGTGACGAGCTTGGTATAGGCGTCGAGATAGGCCAACACGATGATCTGGCCGATCGCGGTGTCCTGATAGCCGCCGCCGCCGGCCGCACCGAACGTCCCCCAGAAGCTGCCGCCGCCACCGCCGCCGCCGAAGCTCACGTCCGACTTGCGCGCATAGCCCTCGGTCAGGGCCTCTTCCTCGGTGGTGCGGGCGTTGACGATCGAAAGCGTGACGTTCGCCTCGCCCTTCTTGACGCTGATGCCGCCGGCGATCGCACCGAAGCCGCGGCCGAACAGGCCTCCGCCCACGCTGCCCAGGATGCCGCCGACATTGCTGCCGCCCGAATTGCGGTTGGCGGTCACGATGTTGGGCTCAAGGAAATAATCGGCCGCGCGGACCTGGCCGCGGCCCAGGTTGGAACCGCGCTGCAGCTCTCCCTGATCGGCCATCGCGCGCTCCATGGCGCGGCTCTGCATCGAGCGGCCACGGTTCACCAGCGTGAAGCAGCCCGACTGCTGGACGAAGACCCGCAGGATCGCCTCGGGGCTGCCCAGGTTGTATTCGCGCCACCACTGGTTGTCCGGCTCGACGATCGCCACCGCGCCCAGATTACGCGTGCAGCGCGGGATTTCCTGCGTCTCCTTCTTCTGCTGCTGGCGGGCGGACGAGCCCTTGGTATCCTTGGCCCAGACGGTCGAACCGCCGGCCACGAGAACGAGAGCGGCCACCCCACAGACGAATTTCTTCATCAATCCAACTCCTTGCACAGGCCCGATGGCCCAACCGATGCGGATATGCCTATCCGGTCTTTGCTGATATTTTCTGAATGTCAGGCGCCCGTTGCGCGTGGTCATAACCGGCTTTGCAGCGCGCGCAAATGCGGAAACAAACATCAGGCCCTCGCGCCGTTCCGACCCGCGACCGCCATGTTGTCGATCAGCCGCGTCCGGCCGATCCGGGCGGCAACGAGCAGGCGGCCACCTGCCGGCCCCAGCACGGACACGGGGGCCAGGCTGCCGGGATCCCGCAGCGCGACGTAATCGACCGAGGCGAAGCCCCCGGCCAACAGCTTCGCCTCGACCGCGCCCACGCTCGCGGCGACGTCGCCGCCCGCTTCCAGGGCCGCCACCGCCTCGCGCATCGCCGCGGGCAACGTCGCGGCCTGCGCCCGCTCGGCCGGCGAGAGGTAGGCGTTGCGCGAACTCATCGCCAGGCCGTCCGCCTCGCGCACCGTGGCGACGCCGTGGATGGCATCTGCGTGCGGCCGCGCGAGATCGAGGTCGCGCGCCATGCGGCGGATCACCGCGAGCTGCTGCCAGTCTTTCTCGCCGAAGAAGGCGAGATCGGGCCGCACCTGGTTGAACAGCTTGCACACGACGGTGGCGACGCCGTCGAAATGACCGGGCCGCGCGGCGCCGCACAGCTCCTCGCTCACGCCCGAGACCGAGACGTTGGTGCTGTAACCCTGCGGGTACATCACCTCGACCGTCGGCGCCCAGACCAGCGAGACGCCCTCGCCCGACAGCAGCGCCAGATCGCGTTCGAGCTGGCGCGGATAGGCGTCGAGGTCCTCGCCCGCGCCGAACTGGCGCGGATTGACGAAGATCGAGACCGCGACGTGGCGCGCCGCCTTGCGGGCCTCGCGCACCAGCGTCAGATGGCCGTCATGCAAGGCGCCCATGGTAGGCACCAGGGCCAGCGAGCCTTCGGCGCGCAAGGCCGCGACAGCACTGCGCAGTGGATCAATCTGGTGGACGGTTTGCATGGGCCCGGCCCCTCCGATAAGAGCTTCGGCTGGCTCCTCTGCCAGCGCCGATGGCAGATGACCAGCAACAGTTTGAGGAAGCGAACACCCGACCGTGGCTCCGCATCGTATCGTCTTCGCCAATGAGAAGGGCGGCACCGGCAAGTCGACCACCGCCGTCCACGTCGCCATTGCTCTTGCCTATCAGGGCGCCCGGGTGGCGGCGATCGACCTCGATCCGCGTCAGCGCACGCTGCACCGCTATCTGGAGAACCGCGCCGAGACGCAGCGCCGCCGCGACGTCGCCCTGCCCACGGCCCGCTTCGCGGTGTTCCAGGGGGACAGCGTGGAGGCCCTGGAGGCGCTCGCCGCCGAAGTGGGCGAAGGGCAGGACTTCCTGCTGTTCGACACGCCCGGCCGCGACGATCCCTTCGCGCGCCACACGGCGACCACCGCCGACACGCTGGTGACGCCGCTCAACGACAGCTTCGTCGACTTCGACCTGATCGGCCAGGTCGACGCCGAGACCTTCAAGGTGCGCCGCCTGTCGTTCTACGCCGAGCTGATCTGGGAAGCGCGCAAGAAGCGGGCGATGGCGACGATCCGCGACCAGAAGCGCGAGATGGACTGGGTGGTGGTCCGCAACCGCACCCAGCACGTCGAAGCGCGCAACATGCGGCGCCTCGACAGCGCGCTGACCGAACTGTCGAAGCGCGTGGGCTTCCGCATCGCCAACGGCCTGTCGGAACGCGTCATCTACCGCGAGCTGTTTCCGTCCGGCCTCACCCTGCTCGACAAGGGCCACCTGGGCGAACTGGGCACCAGCCATCTCGTCGCGCGGCAGGAGCTGCGCCAGTTGATCGCCGGGCTCAACCTGCCGCTGCCGGGGCGGCCGCAGGAAGAGCTGGCGCTCGCCCGGACGGCGTGACCAAGTTCCTTCTCCTGGCCGCGCTGGGGGTCCTTGCCTATCGCCTGATCGCGGCGCTCTGGCCGTGGGAACCGCGGCGAGGGAATGCGCGTTCCGTGGCCAGGGCGCAGGCCCGCGTCTTGCTGGGGGTTAGCGAATCCGCAAGCCGGGAAGAGATAATCGACGCCCACCGCCGCCTCGTCGCACAAGTCCACCCGGACAGGGGCGGCACCAACGAGCTGGTGCACGAAGCCAATTCAGCGCGCGATCTGCTGCTTGCGGAGCGGCCGGTTCGCTAGGGTACGGACCCTAAATGGAGCAGCCATGACCTACCAGTTCGATCCCACCGTCCTGCGCGAATACGACATCCGCGGGGTGATCGGCGAAACGCTGGGGGTGGAGGACGCGCGCGCCATCGGCCGCGGGTTCGCGACGCTGCTGCGCCGCGCGGGCGGCAGGAAAGTGGCGGTGGGCTATGACGGCCGGGTCAGCTCGCCGATCCTCGAGGACGCGCTGGTCGAGGGACTGACCGGCAGCGGCGTCGATGTCGTGCGCATCGGCATGGGGCCGACGCCGATGCTCTATTACGCCGAAGCCTCAGCGGAAGATGTCGATGGCGGCATTCAGATAACCGGCAGCCACAACCCCGCCAACTACAACGGCTTCAAGATGGTGTTTCAGGGCCGTCCGTTCTTCGGCGACGAGATCCAGGAGCTGGGCCACATGGCGGCGGCGGGGGACTGGATGCACGGCATGGGCACCAGCGAGCGGCGCGAGGTGCTCGACGCCTATATCGACCGGCTGCTCCAGGGGCTGGAAGGCGTCGATCGCGACTGGCTGGCACGCCTGCGGATCGGCTGGGACGCGGGCAACGGCGCCACCGGCCCGGCGCTGGAACAGCTCACCGCCCGGCTGCCGGGCGAGCATCACCTTCTCTATACCGAGGTCGACGGACGTTTCCCCAACCATCATCCCGATCCTACCGAGGAAAAGAACCTCGCCGATCTGAAGGCGCTCGTCGCCGACAAGAAGCTCGACTTCGGACTGGCATTCGACGGCGACGGCGACCGCATCGGCGCCATCGACGGCACGGGCCGGGTGATCTGGGGCGACCAGCTCCTCATGATCTTCGCCGAGGACGTGCTGCGCGAGGTGCCGGGGGCGACCGTGATCGCCGACGTCAAGGCTTCGCGCGCGCTGTTCGAGCGGGTCGCCGCTCTCGGCGGCAAGCCGCTGATGTGGAAGACCGGGCACAGCCTGATCAAGTCCAAAATGAAGGAAACGCACGCCCCGCTGGCCGGCGAGATGAGCGGCCACGTCTTCTTCGCCCACCGCTATTACGGGTTCGACGACGCACTCTATGCCGCAATTCGGCTGATCGCGGCTTCGGCGCGCCTCGGGAAATCCGTGACCGAGCTGCGCGACGCGATGCCGGCGCTGATCAACACGCCCGAGCTGCGGTTCCAGGTGGACGAGAGCCGCAAGTTCGCCGTGATCGACGAAGTGAAACAACGGCTGGCGGCGGCGGGCGCGCAGGTCGACGCGACCGATGGCGTGCGCGTCTCCACGCCCGACGGCTGGTGGCTGCTGCGCGCCTCGAACACGCAGGACGTGCTCGTCGCCCGCGCCGAGAGCGGCAGCGAGGAAGGGCTGGCGCGGCTGATGGCGCAGATCGATGGCCAACTCGCGCAGTCGGGGCTGGAGCGGGGGCCGCAGACCGGGCACTGATGCCGTACGTCGTCCCGGGCCTGGCCCGGGACGACGAAAGGACCTCCCTCTCTTCGCTGGCGTTGCGATCAGATCCTGGCCGATCAGATCTTGCTCGCCTGTCCGGCAGGCTGGCGTGAGGCCGGGCTGATCGTGCCGCCTTCGGCCGGGGCGGTGGCGCTCGTCACCCGGTTGCCGGTGTAGGCGCCGCCGCTGCCGGCGACCGTCTCGACGCGCAGGTTGTTCTGCACGTGCTTCACGCCGGAGATCGCATCGACGAGATCCTCGGCCCGCCGCTTCGCCTGCCGGCTCGTGACGGTTCCGTTCAGCGTCACCTCGCACTTGTCGACCGCGACGGTGACATTGCTCGCGTCGACCCGCGCATCGTCGGTCAACCGGTCGTTGGCGTCCTCGCGGATGCGCTCGTCGGACCGGATGTAGTCCCGTGGGCCACGGCCGCGATGGTCCTCCTCGCGCCGGCGCGCGGCGTCCTCGTCGCCGAACCACGAGGCGACCTCGTCGCTCGCCCGGTCCCAGAGACCACGGCGCTCGTCGCCGCGCGCATAGCCGTGGGCGCGGTAGTCGGCGCCGAAACGCTGACCGCCGTGATAGGGCCGGGGCGTCTCGTACTCGCCGAGCGCCCAGCTTCCCTGGGTGCCGGTGAACCAGCTTGAATCGCCGCTGCCGCCGTAGGTGCCTTCATAGGGATGGCCGGCGCGAAGCTCGCGGTTGCGCTCGTGCCAGTGCATCGGCCGGCTGTCTTGCCGCCCGCCATAGTCGCGGGGGGCATAATAGGTGCGCTGGGCATAGCCGCGCCCGTTCCACGGCGCGTCGTAGGTATCGCCGCGATCGTCCTCGAAGCCGGCCCCGTCCTGTCCGCCGGCCGCCTCGCCACGGTAGCGCTCCGCGCCGCGCTGCCAGCGCCGCTCGCGTTCCCGGCGTTCGTCGTCCGAACCGCGATAGTCGGGACGCTCTCGATAAAAGTCGGCCATGTCGGTTTCCTTTCCTGGCGCAAGGCGCGACCGGACACATGCGGCCGCACCGGCCTTCCGCTAAGCCAACGCGAAGGCGGCGCATGCGTTCCCCGGACACGCCGCACCAGCCTTGCGCTTCGCCGCAGCGGCGGCGTTGGGGGCCTGCGGCGGCGGCTTCCTATCGACAGCGGGCGCCCGCGCACCCATCTGCGGTGGCGTGACCGCTTCCGCCAGCCTGCCGCCAGAGATCGCCGCGTGGTTCGACGCGCGGGGCTGGCGCGTGCGGCGACACCAGAGCGAGATGCTGATGGCGGCGGAGGCGGGCCGCCATGCGCTGCTCGTCGCCGACACCGGCGCGGGCAAGACGCTTGCCGGCTTCCTGCCGACGCTTGCCGACTTCGCCCCCTCGCGGCTCGGCAGCGCGCCCGCGCCCGAAGGGCTGCACACGCTCTATGTCTCGCCGCTCAAGGCGCTGGCGCACGATGTCCAGCGCAACCTGATAACGCCGATCGCGGAGATCGGTCTGCCCATCCGCGTCGAGACGCGCAGCGGCGACACGCCATCCGACCGCAAAGCGCGCCAGCGGGCACGGCCGCCGCACGTGCTGCTGACCACGCCCGAATCGCTTTCGCTGCTGCTGTCCTATCCCGAAAGCGCGCAGCTCTTCGCCACGCTGAAGCGCGTGGTGATCGACGAAGTGCACGCCTTCGCCGCCGGCAAGCGGGGCGATCTGCTGGCGCTGGCGCTCGCCCGCCTGCAGGCGATCGCGCCGGACATGCGCCGGGCCGCGCTGTCCGCCACGCTCGCCGATCCGGACGCCTACCGCGCCTGGCTGGCGCCCGGCCATGGCGAGGGGGGAAGCCCGAGCGACGCGGTGACGCTGGTGGCGGGCGAGCCCGGCGCCGAGCCCGAAGTCTCGATCCTGCTGCCGCGCGAGGCGCGCGTGCCCTGGAGCGGCCATGCCGCCGCCTGGGCGATCCCCCAGCTCTACGAGCAGATCAGGGCGCACCGCACGACCCTGGTGTTCACCAACACGCGCTTTCTGGCCGAATACCTCTTCCAGCTTCTGTGGGACGCCAACGAGGAAAACCTGCCGATCGGCATCCACCACGGCTCGCTGTCCACCGAGGCGCGGCGCAAGGTGGAGGGCGCGATGGCGCGCGGCGAACTGCGCGCGCTGGTCTGCACCGCCAGCCTCGACCTCGGCGTCGACTGGGGGGACATCGACCTCGTCGTGCAGATGGGCGCGCCCAAGGGCTCATCGCGGCTGCTGCAGCGCATCGGCCGCGCCAACCACCGGCTCGACCAGCCCAGCCGGGCGCTGCTGGTGCCGGGCAACCGCTTCGAGTTCCTCGAAGCAATGGCCGCGGCCGATGCCGTGCACGAAGGCCAGCGCGACGGCGAGGATTTCCGCCCCGGCGGGCTCGACGTGCTGGCCCAGCACGTCATGGCCTGCGCCTGCGCGGGGCCGTTCCACGAGACGGCGCTGCTTGCCGAGATCCGCGGCGCGCCGGCCTATGCCTGGGTGGACGAGGCCGCGTTCGGCCGCGTGCTCGATTTCGTCGCCACCGGGGGCTACGCGCTGCGCGCCTACGACCGCTTCCGCCGCATCGTGCGCACGGCGGACGGCACCTGGCGGCTGACGCATCCCGAACAGGCCCATCGCCACCGGATGAACGCGGGCATCATCGTGGATGCCGAGATGCTCGACGTGCGCTTCCGCAACGGCCGCTCGCTGGGGCGGGTCGAGGAGAACTTCGGGGCGAGCCTCAAGCCCGGCGACACCTTCCGCTTCGCCGGCATGGACCTGGAGGTCGAGGGCGTGCGCGACCTCGAGCTGATCGTGCGCGCGGCGCGGAAGTCGGCGACGATCCCCAGCTACATGGGCGCGCGGATGCCGCTGACGACGCACCTGGGCGCGCGCGTGCGCGCAATGCTGGCCGACCGCGCCGGCTGGGCGCGCTTTCCCGACGACGTGCGCGAATGGCTGGAGGTGCAGGACTGGCGCTCGCGCCTGCCCCGGCCGGGGCGGCTGCTGGTCGAGAGCTTCCCGCACGAGCGCCTCGAATACACGACTTACTACACGTTCGAGGGCTGGAACGCGAACCAGTCGCTCGGCATGCTGATCACCCGGCGCATGGAGGATCGCGGGCTCGGCCCGCTGGGTTTCGTCGCCAACGATTATGCTCTGGCCGTGTGGGGGCTGAGGCCGGTGGACGATCCGGCGGCGCTGCTGTCGCCCGACATCCTCGCCCACGAGTTCGTCGACTGGGTGCAGCAGAGCTATTTGCTGCGCCGCGCCTTCCGCGAGGTGGCGGTGATCTCCGGGCTCGTCGAGCGGCAGCATCCGGGCAAGCGCAGGAGCGGCCGGCAGGTCACGTTCTCGACCGACCTCATCTACGATGTGCTGCGCAAGTACCAGCCCGACCATCTGCTGATCGAGGCCGCCTGGGCCGATGCCCGGACGCGGATGACCGACGTGGCGCGCGTCGCCGACGTGCTCGACCGCGCCGCGCGCGAGGTCGACCACGTGCGGCTCGGCCGGATCAGCCCGCTTTCGGTGCCGGTGCTCTCGATGATTGGCCGCGAGAGCCTGCCGGCGGGCATGGCCGACGAGATGCTGCTGGAGGAAGCCGAGAGCCTGGCCGCCACCGCGATGCGGACCGAGCCGCGGGGGGACGACGACGACCCGGCGTGATCGCCTTGGCTGGAGCCGCGGTCATGTCCGAGGACGGCGGGCAGACAACCAGAAGGAGATGATATCCTTTGCAAGCACCCCATCCGCTCAGCCTGAGCGGGCTTGGGTGCTGGATGTTTGCAATCGATACAATCGCCAAAAAGAAAGGGGCGGATCGCTCCGCCCCTTTTCCCGTCCGACCGGACCGCCGGCGCCTACTTGGCGCTCTCGGCCTTGTCGAATTCCGAATAGAGTTCGTTGTGAACGAAGCCGAACTTGGTGACCTTCGAGCCCTTGATGATGTTGAGGACCTTGGCCGACAGATCATAGCTGGCGTCCGCTTCCGGCTCGAACTGCAGCTCCGGCTCGGGCTGCATGCTCAACGTGCCCTTGAGGTTCTGGACGAGTTGGCCGCCGGAAAGCGCGGCGCCGTTCCACAGAATCTGGCCGTCGCGGGTCAGCACCACCTTGTTGACCGTCGGCTTGATCGGCGGCGGCGGCGGTTCGTTGGGGTTGGGCACCGGCAGATCGATGTCCGTCGAGTGGGTGGCGACCGGAATGGTGATGATGAACATGATGAGAAGCACGAGCATGACGTCGATCAGCGGCGTCGTGTTCATTTCCATCATCGGGGCGCCATCGTCTTTGCCGCCTGACATTGCCATGCCAAATACTCCTGAATTGCGTGCCGGCGCCTGTTACGCGCTCGGGTCGATCGGGGTGGAAATGAAGCCGACCGTCGGATAGCCGGAGATCTGGACGTTGTAGATCGTGCCCGCGACGCAGCGCCACGGCGCATTCGCGTCGCCGCGGATATGCACCTGCGGCACCTTTTCCGGATTCTTCATCATTTCCTCGGCACCGCCCGCGCGCTTGACGATGGCGTCAAGCCGCTTGAACGCCTGGTCGCGCAGTTCCTCCGCGGTCACCGGCGTGATGTTGTTGAAATAGACGCGGCACTGGCCATAGCGCGAAGCGCCTTCGAAGCCCGGCTCGCCGGCGCTGCGCCCCTGCGCGTCGGTGGTGGTCACCGTGAGCAGCAGGTTCTCGACCTTGTCCTTCGATTCCTGCGAGACGATCACCGGGATGCGCAGCTTCTCGATGGTCTGGATCGCCACCGGGACCGCGATGAGGAAGATGATCAGCAGCACCAGCATCACGTCGACGAGCGGCGTGGTGTTGATGTCGGACATCGGGGTTTCTTCCGCGCCGCCAACTGCAACTGCCATAGTTCGATCCTATCCTTGCATTCTTATCCGAGAGAGGGCGACGGGCCCGCATGCAGCATGCCCGTCGCTTCGTGCCCCCGGGTTTTGGGGCGACGGACATGGCCCGTCGCCCGGTCGCGCTCAGGGCTTGGTCGGCGCGGCGGCCGGCTTCGCCGCGGCGGCAGGAGCGGGCTTGGCCGGCGCGGCAAGCGAGGCGGGCCTCACCTGGCCGCTCGACGCGATGTGAGCCAGCACGTCCGTCGAGAACGCGGTGAGCAGTTCGCCGATCCGCTTGTTGCGGGCCTGCAGGTAGTTGTAGGCAAGCACCGCGGGCACGGCGACGAGCAGACCGAGCGCGGTCATGATCAGCGCCTCGCCGACCGGGCCGGCGACCTTGTCGATCGAGGCCGAACCGGCGATGCCGATGGCGATCAGCGCGCGGTAGATGCCGACGACGGTACCGAACAGACCGATGAACGGCGCGGTCGCGCCGACGGTCGCCAGGAACGGCAGGCCGGCGGCGAGGCGGGCGTTGATCGAAGCTTCCGAACGGGCGAGCGAGCCGTGCAGCCAGTCGTGCGCGTCAGCCGTATCCCGAAGCTTGGCGGCCTCTTCCTCGGCCTGCAGGCCGTCGTCGACGATCTGGCGCCAGGCGCTGTTCTTGGCGAGCTTGGCCGCGCCATCCTTCAGCGTCGCGGTCTTCCAGAAGCTTCCGCTCAGTTCGCGGCTCTGGCGCATGATCTTGGACTGCTCGAACCACTTGGTGAACAGGATGTAGAACGAGCCGAACGACATGATGCCGAGGATCACGACGGTCGCGTAAGCGATGAAGCCGCCCTGTTCCAGGGCCTCCGCGAACCCGAACTTGTTCTGCGGAGCGGCCTCGCCGGCCGCGGCAAGAAGATCAATAAGCATGCGGTTAGGTCCTCTCAAGAATGGAAAGTATTGGCGGGCAACGACGGCGCGCGCCGCACGGAAAAGGAAATTCAGTCCTTCGGAATGACCCAGCGGACGCGGTTCGAATAAGTGCCCGTGGTCTTGTTGCCGTCCCCGTCGGTAGCCGCATTGAAGCGGGCGCGGCGCTGGACGTTGTCGCAGGTCGCCTTGTCGAGGTCGGCATGGCCGCTCGAACTGGTCACTTCGCAGTTCGTCACGCGGCCATTCTCGTCGATGGTGACGCGAAAGCCCGTGGTGCCCTCACGCTCCTCGCGCAGGGCGCGCGAGGGATAGTCGTTGGTCGTCGCCCAGTTGCCGGGATTGCCCCGGGGCGTGGCCGCCTTGGGCGTGAAGCGGGGCGGCGGCGGAGCCGGGGGAGCGAGTACGATCGGCGGAGCCGGCGGAGCCGGCGGCGGCGGCGTGGCAACCGTCGTCACCGGCGGCGGCGGCGCCACGATGATCTTCGGCGGCGGCGCCACGATGGGCGGCGGCGGCGGCAGCTCCGCCTTCTTCGGCGGCGGCGGCGGCGGCTCCTCCTGCTTGACCTCTTCCTTGATGTCGACCGTCGTCACCTTCTGAATGACCTTCTGGGCCGCTTCATAGGCGAGACCGGTGACAAGCGCATAACCAATCACAACATGAATTAGGGCAACGATGATCAATGCGGTGACACGATTACCGCTCATCTTTTGGTCAGCGTAAGCCATTCCGACGCACCACTCCATAACAATGCCCCGGGGACAACCGGGGCGTACACGGGCGCACGAATGCCGCGACCCATGCGTCTCAAGTTAATTGCACCACCCCGACGGACGCCCGCTTCCCCTTCCCGGAGCAGGAGCGCCCGACAAGGCGAACGTAAGGCCTTTTTTGTTCTTTGGCCCAGATTTCCGTGATGCTTTAGCTCCGTTGCCAAACCCGCGCAACGCCTTATCCGCAGAGGCTGGAGTTAACCTTCGATTCAGGCGTATTAAGCTGGAAGCAGCGGAAAACCGGCAAAGTCGCTACCATACGAAACGCGCCGGAAAATCTGAGAAATTCCGGGAGTTCATCCGTGGTCAAACCAGCCAAGCGCCGCGCCGATTATACGCCGTTCCTTGCCGCGGCGGCGATTCTCATGCCTCTGGCCGCCTCGGCCTACGCGGCCGAACCGGCCGCGCCGGCGCCCGCCGCGACATACGCCGATATCGCCGACCTGGCCGATTCGGCGCGCTTCGTGATCCGCGCCGAAGTGCGCAAGATCGTGCCGGTCGAGCCCGAGCGCGCGCCGGGCGTCCGGCCGGGCTGGACGCGCTATTACATAGAGGCGCGCACGCAGGCGCTGATCCGCGGCGACACGGCGCTGGGCCAGTCGCTACGCTATCTCGTCGACATGCAGGCGGGACCGGGGGGCAAGGCGCCGGCGATCCGGAAGAAGTCCGTGCTGCTGTTCGCCGATCGCGTCAGCGGGCCGGCCGGCGACCTCCAGCTTGCCGCCCCCGACGCGCAGCTTCCGTGGGACGCGGGGACCGAGGCGCGGCTGCGCGCGATCCTTGCCGCGCTGATCGCGCCCGACGCGCCGCCGCGCGTGACCGGCGTGCGCGAGGCGATCCATGTCCCCGGCACGCTGGCCGGAGAGGGCGAGACCCAGTTCTTCCTGGACACCGCCGCCCATTCGGCGGCATCGATGACCGTCCAGCACCGGCCCGGCAGCGCGCCCGTCTGGGGCGTTTCCTTCTCCGAAGTGGCCGCGCCGGTGGGCAGCCCGCCGCAGCAGGACACGCTGGCCTGGTACCGGCTCGCCTGCTTCCTGCCCAACGCGCTGCCGCGCGCCGCCAACCTGTCGGAAGGGGCCACCAACCGCGCGCAGGCGGAAGCCGATTACCGCATGGTGCTGGGCGAACTCGGCCCCTGCCCGCGCAGCCGGCGCTGACGGGACGGCCGTCAAGGCGCTGGTCTTTCGGCCGGCGCTCGCCTAGGGCGCGCTCCCGAAAGGGAGCATCATGGCTGAACCGCTCAGAATCGCCCTGGCAGGGCTCGGAACCGTCGGCGGCGGAGTGATTCGCCTGATCGAGACCAACGGCGCGCTGATCACGCGCCGGGCGGGCCGGCCGATCGTCATCACCGCGGTCAGCGCGCGCGACCGCACCAAGGACCGCGGCGTCGACATCTCGCGCTACGCCTGGGAAGACGACATGACCGCGATGGCCGCGCGCGAGGACGTCGACGCGGTGGTCGAGCTGGTCGGCGGCGCCGACGGCCCGGCGCTGATTCTCGCCCGCAACGCCATCTCCCACGGCAAGTCGCTGGTCACCGCCAACAAGGCGATGATCGCGCATCACGGGCTGGAACTGGCCGAGATGAGCGAGAAGGCCCGCGTCGCGCTCAAGTTCGAGGCGGCGGTGGCCGGCGGAGTTCCGGTGATCAAGGGCCTGCGCGAAGGCGCGGCGGCCAACGACATCGTCCGCCTCTACGGCATCCTCAACGGCACCTGCAATTTCATCCTCTCGACCATGGAGGATACCGGCCGCGACTTTGCCGACGTGCTCGCCGAAGCGCAGGCGAAAGGCTATGCCGAGGCAGATCCCGGCTTCGACATCGAAGGCACCGACGCCGCGCACAAGCTGGCCATCCTGTCCGCCATCGCCTTCGGCACGCGCATCGACTTCGCCTCGGTCGACACCGCCGGCATCGCCCGCATCCAGGCCGCCGACATCGCCCAGGCCGACGCGCTGGGCTATGTCATCCGCCTGATCGGCCTGGCCGAGGTCGACAGCGCCGATGGCACGCGCCGGCTGTTCCAGCGCGTCCAGCCACACCTCGTCCCCTTCGACCACCCGCTGGCGCATGTCGACGGAGCGACCAACGCGGTCGTCGCGGAAGGCAACTTTTCCGGACGGCTGCTGTTCCAGGGCGCCGGCGCCGGCGACGGCCCGACCGCGAGCGCGGTGGTTGCCGACCTCATCGACATCGCCCGCGGCGATCTCGGCGGCGAGGCGGGCGCGCCCTTCTCGATCCAGGTCGCGGAAATGGAAACGATGCCGC
>Ga0172382_10002973_pt1 | contig 27365 bp, 22 predicted proteins | sample Leawel138RmetaG_FD_122245 | JGI IMG/M metagenome (GOLD analysis project Ga0172382, IMG submission 122245) | Leachate microbial communities from a municipal landfill in Southern Ontario, Canada - Leachate well 138R metaG | ecosystem: Engineered > Solid waste > Landfill > Unclassified | place...
AGGATACCGGACACCCTTCGAGGTCTATTCCGGCAAACCGATTAACTTTAACCCCGTGCAGGCTTACCCGAATTTGCACCTTAAACAAGCCCGTTTTCTGTCTTGACTATGGGGAGAAGCTTATGCTTCTGGGCACATGAGTTGGCCTAACAGGTTTACTTTAATTGCAACCTGACATACCACACCTTTCATTCAGTCGGTTCTTCCGGGAATTACCGAGGTATAAAGGCTAAAACAGTTTTAAAAAAGCCCCTTGAGGGCTTTTTTGAAACACCAGAGAAAGACGTTCTGATCGTGTTTAAGAGAAAACAGGCAAACCTCTCCGACCATCGTGTCAGGAAAACCTGTCTCATCGTGCTCCTCTCTTTCCTGAGCTGTGTCGGGTTTGATGATATTAACGCCAATGCCCTTGGGTGGGCGAAGGAATTTCCTTTTGCAGTCGGAGAAAAACTCACCTACCGTGCCCGCCTGGGACCCATTGCAGTCGGCACGACCACCATATCAGTTAGGCCATCTAACCTGTCGAAGGCTCCAGATACCTATCATTTCATCATGGAGACCAGAACAAGCAGCCGGATAAACTGGTTTTACCGTATCAACGAAACTCAGGAGTCCTGGGTGGACGGGAAGATGAGCCGGAGCCTTGCCTATCGCAAGCGGGACACGGGTACCCATGTCCGCGATGTCGTCGTGCGATTCGACTGGCAAACAATGAGGGCATCATATCGGAACGCCGGGAAAGACGAAAAGACGAGTTCTCTGCTACCGGGCACATTCGATCCGCTGGCTCTGTTCTTTGTTCTCCGCACGAAACCGTTAAAAGTCGGAGATACTGTGGAACTTCCAATCAGTAACGGGAAAAAACTGGTCCGTGCCATTGCCAGAGTTGTGAAGCGTGAAACAATCACAATCAACGGGAAAAAGCATGATACTTTCCTGGTCGTGCCCGATCTGGGAGCTCTGAACGAAGCCCTGGGCGGGAAGGATGCATCAGATTTGATGATCTGGTTTAGTGCGGATGCGAAGCGTTTTCCGTTGAAGATCGCCAGTCGCTTCCCTATAGGCAGCTTTGTTTTTGAAATGGTATCCGCAGAAACCGGCCAAAGTTGACGGAATGAGGGTTTTTCAACGATTACGGATCTTTCGGCTGTCCAGAGTATTCCGGATACCTTCACCGATCCGAGAAAAGGTTTTCAAAACCGTATGATAGGCATCATGGCACCAACCCCGGATCGTTCGGTCCGCCTTTTTGATACCACGCCCCGTAGCCTGCCCTGCTTTTTCCATTTCCCGTGCGACACCATGGCTTTTGTCGCCAATCATCCGGCCGGTTCCCTTGCCGACCCTCATCACCCCCTGGCCGGCCTCTTTTCCTCCGTCCCTGACGGTCTTTCCGATATCAGTTCCGGCTTTTTTCAAACCGCGTCCAATATCCATGGCCCCGTCCCTGGCGGCATTTTCTGCCCATACCGCAGAGGCCAGAAGGAAGAACGCCATGAACGCAATCAGGACGCTTAAGCACCGAAACATCATCGCCTCACCTGAGTTGGAATAATCCTTGCCAAACACGTAAGAAGATCAGGGGAATCGCGCAGGCACATAGGACAAGACGATGAATGAGTCGGGTTGGGCGAAAGATCTTCTGGAGTCCTGCCAAGAATTCTCATATTGATTATCCGGCGGGTAGGGGTTGACCCCTTCGATATTTAATAATCTGGAAAGACGCAACACCTGTAGAAAGCTCTTCTGCTCAAGGCAGACATACAGTGATCTTCTCACCGTCTGGACATCGATTTCCTTTTACAAAGGAAAAACCAATTTTTTAACCATCGTCGGTTCTAAATTAAGCGGTCACCCCTTTCTGACGTAAGAACCTTGCCATAAAAGTATGTACATCACTCAGCTCAGCTTAACAATGGTCGGTGTCGCGTCTTTCGCTTACCTCTATTTTAATCATGGATCATAAATAAGCAAGGCAATTTGATATTGACATAACCTTACCTCGGCCATAGGGAAACATTGAATCCTTTTAGAAAAACCAATGCAATGAATTGAATGACTTCTCTTCTATTTCAAACGAAATTCCACCCGGCTTTTTCTTGTTTTTTCCTTCTCCGGCGGGGCCTGGTATCTGGTTTCCACCATAAAAATCCGATCCGTTTCCACTTCTCCTGTGGACAGAATAGCGTCCCGGGTGTTACTGACCCGTTGGTTTGCCAACTGGCGGAGATCACCATCCTTTATTTCAATATGGTCATACATCAGTTTTTCCATCTCAGGGACAGGTAGCCTCTTGGTCAGGCCAATCAGGTTTCGCGGTTTGGAAAACCTCTCCGATTCGTAGGCCTTCCTCAGGTATTTTTCATATTCGTCCTGCTCCATCGTAACTTCTTCCAGGATGGTGGCGGCCTTGCCGGAACGGTTCAGGTCGTTCATTTTCTGTGCCTTCAGTTTCCGGTCAAAAGTCATTCTTCTCATCGCTTCCCTATCCCGTTCCATATCGACATAACCCTCTAGGTCAAGTTTCAGAGCGGGACGATCCGCCAGAGCTTTTGACAACAATTCGATTTTCTTAAGGCTCTCCATATTCAAATGGGCCAGACCAGGGTCAAATTCGATGTAACTCAACTCTTCTCCCCCGCCGAAAAGGGAGCCGAGCAGGGAAAAAGGCGCCGTGGCTGCTTTGGTAAGCAGGTTTTTCACCACTTTTAGAATGATTCGCCATACACTGAATTCCGGGTCATCCAAGCTTCCCGAGACTGGAATATCGAGTTTGATCTGACCATGACGATCTTTGAGCAATGAAACGGCCAGAGCGACGGGAAGGTCCGTCGCATCAGGACTGTCTACCCTTTCTCCCAGGTTGAACTGATCAAGAAAAAGCAGATTGGTGGAATCCAGTTTCCTCTTTTCAATTTGATACTTGAGATCAAAAGAGAGTTTCCCCTTCTGAATTTCATAACCGATATACTTGCCCGAATATGGCGTGACAGGACTCAGGTCCATACCGGTGAAAACGGCTTTGAGGTCTACATAAAGGTCCCTTTTTAACGGATTGATCCTCCCGGTTATTTCGAGGGGAGCATAGCCATCGACCTTTCCCCGAAGTTCAACATCTCCTCCGGCACTACCCAGCGACGACAGATCGGAGATGCGACCGTTTATCCCTGTAAGTTTTTGTGAATATTTCGGTGTAATGCTCGTGTCCATAAAATCGATTTCACCCCCCTGAAGGGTGAGGGAGCCGATATGGATGTCATCCTCGCTTTTTCCTTCTTCCTGGACGTTCGAGGCCCCATCATGTTGTTCAATTTCAATTGATCGTGTTTTTTGCTCTTTACGCCTATCTTCACGTCCCAGATGTTGCAAATTCAATGTCGCATCCTGCCGGACGAAGATCCGACTGTAAAAATCAGTCAGAGCCACATCATGGACATGAAAACGCAACGGAGCATGGGCAAAATCAACGCCATTCAGATAGAGACTGCGCCATTTCAGCAGATCATTGGCCGAACGCGTATCGATGGCGGCAAAGCGGGTGAGGGATGCCTTCCCCCTGTAGCCTGTTTTTAGTTCCCCATCGGCCTCTCTCAGGGTGAAATCGCCTTGCGCCCCGACCTTACCTCCCGTTACCCTCACATTCAGCATATCGCCGATATAAGGCTGAAATAGGGGCACATCGACCTGTCGGACATCCAGGGCCAGTTTCGCCGACAGAGGCGAAAGTACAATCGGGCCTTCCAAGCTGAGCGATCCCTGGTTGGGCAAGCTGGCGCTGAACGTCGCTTTTCCTTCCTTTTTCTCGGATGTAGACAGATCAAGAACCGACAATTGAAGATCAGACAGGGAAAGCCTGACCGGAGAAGCCGGTTTATAATCCTCAAAACTGATTGTACCGTTCCGGATTTGAAATGTATCGATATCTACCACAACCTGACCGCCTTGGCCTGTTTCCGCCGTGTCAGTCGCTTCCATGCTGGACTCCTTTTCATCTGGGAAAAGGCCCGAAAGGTTGACCTCACCCTGCCTATTCCGCCGCGCATGCAGTTCCGGTGCAACAAGTGTGAGTTCAGAGAGGTGATACTTTCCCGAAAGGGGAGCCAATTCCGCAAGGGTTGCCTGCAGAAGCGGGAGGCGCAACAGGGCTCCCCCCGCAACATCATCAACGGCGAGATCGTTCAAGGTCACCTGCCCCTCCAGCCCCAGAAACTGCTGACCACTGGTTTCCTGACGAAAAACGAGTTTCATGTCCACGTCCAGGAAAGCGGAAGGAACAAGGAAATTCGGCTTTACCGATAAATAGGTCATATAATGGGGAAGATCGATCTTGTTTATTTTTATACTTAGTTCGGTTTGATAGGTGTTCTTGAACGGCTTCGTGTACCCTTCCAACACGTGCGTCGCACCATTGATTACAGCCCTGAAATAGGGCTCAACGAATGTATCGGCATGATGACTGATGTTCGAAATGAAGGGGATTTCAATTTGAATTTTTTCGGCAATATGACGGGCCTCTCCGGGGACGTCCTGAAAAATGATTTTTCCGTCCGTGATCCGAATGTTGTTGACGGAAAATTGTAACGGTGTGCTTTCCTCTTCTTCCCGGCTTTTTTCCTTTTGCAGCAGATCCGAAAAGTTATACGTCCCGTCCGCCCGGCGGACCAGATGCATGCGGGGATCTCTCAAGTTGCATTCACTAACGATAATAGCTCGTTTCAGTATCGAGATCCCTTCAATATTAATGAAGAATTCCCGAAAGGAAACAAAAGTTTCCTCTTGTGCGGGTTCCCCGATGACAACACCTCTGATGGTCAAGCAACCACGGAAAGGATTAAATTTGATGGCTTCAATGGTGACATTCCGGTGCAAGGTCTCCGAAAGCTTTTGGATCAGAATGGACTTAACAAGAGGCGGAACGATAAAAAAACCCGTGACGGCAAACAAAGACAGGAATACTAAAAATCCAATAATGATTTTCTTGAATCGTTCCATGATTTCAGGCCGGATCAATCTTTAACCCCCTATGTCATCAAAGCGTAATCAATACACTATTTAAGATATTTACACGATCTTCCATGGTTTCTCGCTTTTTCGGCAATGGCCGCGGAAGCATTTTTCAACGGCCTGTCAGAGGTTCAACAACATTATAATATTTTTGCAAACAATATTTTCGAAATCCTGCTTTCCCAGGTTAAGGCGGTTTATTTTCTCCAGTTCATCGATCGGTGTGCCAAAAGGGAAATCACTTCCAAACAGGAGCCTCTCACTCCCGTACCTATTTAAAAATTCCGCCATTTCCCAGCCTGAAGCCAAAGCCGTGTCGGCGTAAATGGACGTATTATCCCAGATCCCGGATTTTAATAATTTTGAAAAGCCCCCGTTCAGTCCCCCCATATGGGGAATAATGACAGGAACTCTCTCTTCGACTCTCCTTATAAAGTACAGGGTATTTTCAAAGGATTCTTCCAGAATTATGGGAAGGCGAAGGCGATAAACCTCCTGCAAAAACAATTCACAGAGGGGGTTATTGTAATGATAAACCGGTTCATTTTCGTGTCGATGCCATTTGATTCCCTTGTAGCCTTTCTTAAGCTCATTTTTCTGAAAATCGTTCCATACAAAATAATACGAAAAAACGTTGTCATTGGCCGCCTGTATATCGAGGAGATATTGGTTGGCCTGTTGCCTGGATCGCACCCATTGGGCGGTGTCTTCGAAATCATAATGAGAACGGTCGTAGATATCCTCAACGGGCGCGAAGAGGCATGCGCCTTCAATACCGGCCGCATCCAGATACTTTCTGATAACGGTAAACGGCAGATTCACGTTCTGGATACCGCAATGTACATGAGAATCGATAATTTTGGCCATCACTCCACCCGGACCTTCTCCTATCTCATTTTATCAACACACCCATCTGTTCGAGATAGACATGAGGAATTGAAAAGGATGCATACACGTCAGTAAAAAATATATAAACAGGAACAATTTTCGAAAAGGAAGTAACCATGATGAACAGATTTAACAACATCTTCAGCCGAATTCCACACCTTTTTTCGAATCGTGATTTCTTTGTCACGATATATCGAATCCAACTGGAACGATGGCCGAGGGATTTGCAAGCTCGGGAACTGTACGTGGTAATCCTTCTCATCGACTGACAGGAGGACCTTCACCGGGGACTACGGCGGCCGGCCGGCTGTTTCGTAAATCCGAACTTTCTGCTAAAGAAGCAACCCATTCAGGGGGATCGGAACATTCTGAACCACCAGATCAATGAAGTTGAAGATTTTCAAGCGAGGTGGAGGGAAACGCCGGGTGAAGGAATGAATCAACCGGTGTTGTTGCGGAACAATTTTTTACGGAAAAACCGACGGACTTATGTTAAGGATCAGAACGATGCCTAACAAGCATCGTTCATGCAGGAGGGCGCTATGGATATCATGACCGCGGTCAGAAGCAGAAGGAGCATTCGAAAATTTTTCAACAAAGAAGTACCGCAGGATGTTGTCCGGGAAATTCTGGACGCAGCACGCTGGTCACCGTCTTGGGGGAATACCCAATCCTGGAACTTTCATGTCATAACCGGCAACCCCCTGGCCCGTTTCAAGGAAGAAAACGAGCGGCGGCTCAATGAAGATGAACCCGCCACCCCCGATATTCCGATGCCGGAATCATGGCCCGACGCCTGCCGGCTCCGATACAACGACATGGGGCGCACACTCTATGACTCCCTCGGCATCGCCCGCCGGGATATGGACGCCCGCCGGAAGCTTCGACTCAAGATGGCGCATCTTTTCGGTGCCCCGTGCCTCATCGTTGTGACGATCGACCAGGAAAATTCCGTGGAATATGCCATGCTCGACATCGGGCTGATTGTCCAAACCCTGTGCCTTCTGACCCACGGAAAAGGACTGGGAACGCTGATCATGGCGGCGGCGGTTCAATATCCCGATCTGATACGAAAAATTTCTGCCATTCCGGATGATCGGCGGATTGCCGTGGGTATTGCCCTGGGCTACCCTGACCATGAATACGAACTGAACAATTTCGTACGAAAACGCGCTTCCACGGAAGAACTTATCCAATGGGTCGGTTAGAGCCTGATCAGAGAGCACCCGACCATGCTCGACCCATTCCGCCGGGATGGTTGTTTTTTCCCGAGGCCTTGTCGGTTCCTTGTCAACTCCAGGACAACCAGACGAATTAAACGCCCCGACATCAATATAAACGAGTGGAAAATTTTTGTTCACCCCGTCCCATGGACACCGTGGCCTTAAATGCGATGGATGCACAGGAATGTCACGCAGCATGATCCAGCGTACCTTGCACACCGAAGGAGTACCCCTCTTGCATTATGGGTTGATCTTTTTTGAAATATTTCTTTGGTTCACTGAGAAATTTTATCGGGATTGACAATTCTGAATTGCCACGGAACCGGATTCATGATAGATTCGACCCCTCTCCTTCGCAAAGGGGTTCCACACCTGATAAGGAGCAGGGATATTTCATTCGCAATTGCATCAGGCAACAGGAACACGGGCAAGCCGGCCTTAAAAAGTTGCTGTCTTGGCTGGCTGGCTTCGGAGGCGAAAAAAACAGGAGGACCTATGACAGATTACTGGATAAAGATCGTCGAAGAAGAGGAGGAGGATATAAAAAGGCACCATTATCTGGTTACAGCCATTGACGTATCGGAAGCCAGAAAGGCGGCTCTGGCTTTTCTCCGACATTTCTGCGACGAAGACGATAATCCCGATCCGATTCAGGATGGTTTTGCATTTTACAACAACGCAATTAGAGTGCGGATTGTCGATATCAAAGAAACGACGAAAGAGGATTTTAAAAACTTCATGCTCAAGATGTTCACGATCCAATGGAAGTAACCGGAACAATCGATTATTCCAGAAAGATCGGTGCGGTGACTCCATCGGTACAGATCCAGGGGGAACCATAAGTGGAGCAAAAGCTCTGAAACGGATACTCGCGAATTGACAACCCGGACCCGGATGTATCTTGTCCTGATCGCCCGGAGATGACTTTCAAAAAATAAGTTCCTGAAAATAACAATTGAGAGGAGGTTATTGTCGTGAGTGAGTTTGGAACAAATCATCCGTTGCATGTGGAATCCAGGGCCTGTGGTTTATTCGTAGTCGGTGAGGGGAATTGTATTAAAGTGAAGTCCATGGAAGAGGCAAACAAGCTCATCGCCCAATTAAAATCCGAGAAAAAAACCAACGAAACAACATGTTAGATAGGTAATCTTTCAGGAATAACAAAGTTAATTTCCGACGGCAGGGGGTGTCAAATGAGGGACATGCCACCCCCCCTCCGGGAACGATGACGGACAAGCAGGTGTTTTATATCCTTGCAACGACTTGATCGTATATCCCGGGCAACTCATCTCATGTTGCCTTGAGGCGTTTTTCCTTGCGCTGGCAAACCGAACTCCGTGCGGATTGATTCTAGGCCACAGAGGATAAGGATACTGTAGGAGTGATGACTGTTCGGCTCTGTCTTTGAACCGAACATCTCATTCTCCATGGAATCCTTTGAATCGGTCGCTGATATGATAAGACCAGGCTCGATCATAGAACGAGGCCTTTGCGAAACCGGATCAATTCGTGCTTATGCCATGCCGGAACAGGCAGATACCCGGTATTTTCAGATACCCCCTGGGTTGGGGAATGCCTCGGAGGGGTCATCATACCATCGCCAGCCAGCCACACGTTTTTTCACGTATTCACATGAGGTACAGGAAATGTCATCCAATATGATCTTTCGTGTACGGCTTGGAATATCATGATTATATTCAACATTTGGGATTCAAAGGCCTTTCATCTATGAAAGTTGTTCTGATGTCCATGCCCGACGTGGCGCCTGTTATCATGCATGAAGCGGCCTTTCACATGCCCAATTGCGGTATTGCCAGCGTGGGGGCCAATATCGATGAGGAACATCAGGTTTATGTCATTGATCTGATCCGCAAGCGCGGGCGAATTCAGAATTACCTGACCAAAACCCTCACAAAAATACAACCCGAACTCGTCGGTTTGTCCGCCATGGCCTGGCAATACGACACCTGCCTCAAAATAGCCCGTTTCATAAAATATCTGTTGCCCCGTGTAAAAATCATGATCGGCGGCTATCATGCCACCCTGATGTACGAAGAAATCGCCGCCTCACCGGAAGCCGGACAGATCGATTTTATTATCCGGGGAGAGGGAGAGGAGACATGCCGCAGACTGGTCAACGCCCTGGAAGGCAGGGACAGGATCGAAGACATTCCCTCCCTCTCCTACAAACAGGGATCCGATTTCGTTCACAATCCCAGAGGGGAGCTGCTGGATTTATCCCGACTGAAACTTCCCATCCGGGACAAACGCCGCTTAACCTCGGGCTATCACGTCATGCTTTCCAAAGTGGAGGTGCTTGAGACATCCCGGGGCTGCACGCGGGCCTGTTCTTTTTGCAGCATCAGGCACATGTACGGCCGGACATTCCGGACCTATCCCCTGGAACGGATTCTGGCGGACATAGACGACATTTATTATAACCGCCGCACTCGTCTGATTTTTGTGGCCGACGACAATCTGGTATTGGACCCCGACCGGGTGATCCGGATCTGTGACGCCATAATCGCCCGCAACTACAAGGGATTAAAACTTATTGTCCAGGCCGATTGTGTTTCCATGTCGCGAAACGAAGAGATGGTCCGGAAAATGTCGCAGGCAGGCATGAAATCCATCTTCCTCGGCATCGAGAGCGCCTCCCGGAAAAACCTGGCCGTCGCCAGAAAGGGGGACATTGTGAAAGCCTCCCAGCAGGCCGTGCAGATGTGTCACAAGTACGATATCATGGTGGTAGCCGGGATGATTTTCGGATTTCCCGACGATGCGGAAGAGGACATCATTGAAAATTATCGTTTCCTGAAATCCCTCGATGCCGACACCGCCTATTGTCAGATTCTCACGCCATACCCCCGAACCGAATTACGCCGGGAACTTCTTGACCTGGGCATGGTGACCAACCCCTCCGACTACCGGTGGTATAACGGCATGTGGGCCAATATCAAAACCCGGCACCTTGATGACCGGCAACTGCAGTACCTTGTCTGGCTTCATCGCCAGCAGATCATGGGCTGGTGGGAACCCTCCGTGCGGGCCAGGTCGGAGGGACGCCTGTGGGTGCCGATCTGGCTTTTCGCGTTTCGCCCCCTGCTCAAACTGTATTTGGAACGGAAACTGCGGAAAATCGGCTGGGATGGGTTTTACGTCCAGCAGATGAAAAACCAAGCCCGTCTGAATGTATTTGAAGATTTGGATGTATTGGGTGAATTGGAGAAAGGACGAGATGGGGATCGTAATGGAGTACGATGAGAACCCCTCTCAAGATTTTTCGAAGGTGGAATATCACATGACGAGAAGTCACGGAGGGAGAAAAAACGATTATTCACGACAAACATTGGAACCGTACCGATTATCGAAGAGCAAAGGGTGAAAAAATTCGGGTGTGAAATAAATGTTGGAATAAGACAGGATACAAGAAAACAGGGAACGCCAATCTATCTTGACCATTTGGAAGAGGGCCAAGCTCCCTAGATTACATTACGGCAAAATCTTGGCTCTATTTAGGCGACTGTGGACATCCTTGACCCGTTTTATCCTGATCCATATAGAGCCTGACACGGGGGAGGGGTATCTCGATATTCCTTTCATTGAACCCTTGCTTGATGCGACGATTAAACTCACGCCCGATACGCCACTGTTTAGTCGGCCTCGTGGTTGTCCGTGCCTTGATGATAACGGCGGAACCCGAAAACTTATCAACCCCAAGAATCTCGATCGGTTCCAGGATATCGTTTTGAAATTCGGGGTCATTTCGCAACCCTTCATCAATTTTTTTTATGATTTCAATGACCTCATCCATATTTTCCCGATGGGTAACCCCGATATCGAAAACATAACGTGAATATTCTTTCGTCATGTTGGTCACAACACTTATTTGGCCGTTGGGTATATAGTGGACATTTCCGGCCATGTCCCGCAGTGCGGTGGTTCTCAGGTTGACCTTTTCAACTTGGCCGCTTTTACCTGCGACTTCAACCACATCGCCCACCCGGATTTGATCTTCCATCAGGATGAAGAATCCCGTAATAACATCTTTAACCAGACTCTGGGCGCCGAATCCCACCGCTAACCCGACAATGCCGGCGGCCGCCAGGATAGGGCCGATGTTTATGCCGATTTCTCTCAATATTGTCATGGTCGCGATGGTGTAAACTGCTGATACCATGATATAACGTACCACATCACCAAGGGTACGGGCCCGTTTATGAAACTCCTCATCTTCTCGTTGCTTTGTAAAGAATAGGACAAGCCGGTTTGATACGAGACGGGACACTTTCACAGCGATCCCAACAAGAATCAGAATCACCAGAACGTGCAATCCGCTCGTTATGAACCATTCTATCACTCTTTTTAGGAAGCCATGAAAATCCATGTCTTTACTTTCCTTTATACATGGAACCATCCCTTTCCAGGGTGGACATTAAAGGCGATGGGAAAACCGAACTCCGCTTGGGCATCGGGTTTTGGTGAATCCATAATCCAAAGGGAGCCCCGATTATGAATCGCTTTAATAGCATATTTAGCCAGGTGAGACAATTTCTTCTCTCCCGTCGTTTTCAATACGCGGTTATTGTAGAATATCAGGAAAAATGTCACGTAAGGACAAAATGATCCTTTAACCCCTAACCCCGACTTGTCAAATTGCGCCAGAATCGCTCCAGCTTTTTTTGGAGAGGAAGGGTTCGCCGGATTTCCTTCAGCGCTTTTCGGGTGGCCAGTTCGCCGTCATGGATCAGGTCCATCGCCCGGGAAAAATCGGCCCAGTGGTCATTCCGCGCCGTCGGCTTGATCACCACATCCGCCTGCCGCAGTTCATAGTTCTTCAACCGGTAAGCGGTAATCTCCCCAGCCCGAGCCACCACATCCGTCGCTGTCTTCAATTCGCCGTCATAATAGACATCCTTTCCCACGGCTACAGCGATAACCATGTCGGCTCCGCATTCCCGGAGTACATTCACCGGAACCAGACTGGTTATCCCGCCATCGGAAAGCAGCTTGTCCCCATTTTTGAAAGGATCGATTGCGCCCGGTACGGCACAGCTGGCCAGGACGGCATCCCTGATAGAACCTTGGTAAAACACCACCCGTTCACCCGTAATCAGGTCCGTGGCAACGGCCCGAAAGGGTATCCGTGTCTCTTCGATTAGCTTGTCCGGGATAAAATAATTGATCATGGAGCGGAAATCGTAAAGAGAAATGGCCCCTGGTTTGAAAAGTGTACGAACTTTATGAAAAGTGCTCTTCATCCGCCTGGATAATTTTTTAGCGATTCGCGTTTCTTTCACGTCATCCGATGGTGCAAGCGAATGAATGACGGAAGAAAGAAATTCCGGACTTCGCAAATAAGCCGACACCATCTTTCTCAATTCCACCGGCGAGACGCCACAGGCATAGGCACCACCGATGATTGCCCCCATACTGGTCCCGGCAATCATATCGATATGAATCCCCTCTTTTTCAAGAACGGACAGAACACCGATATGTGCCAGACCTCGGGATCCGCCGCCCCCCAGAGCAAGACCAACTTTTTTATTTAACCAGGTCATCGTTCAAAAGAAGCTTTCACCAATTTTCCGGTTGACCCATCACCTCACGCCTTGACGTTTAACCGCTTTATGCCCTGGCATAACCGATTACGCCCCCATATGGTTTGGGCCCGTTACAATCACGCCCGTTCAGGTTTTCAAATTCCACAGACGTTCTCAATCCGGGGCAAAACGCATCTGTATGTGGTTTTATACACTTGCCTGATGAAAAAGGGAAGCCTAAGGATCATCCTTCCGGGATGTGCTTTTCAGCATCCATGATCAAGAAGTGCGTGAGGAGGAGTGTGGCAGCAATAGCCGGACACATGGCCTTCATAGCCTTACCTCGAACGCCTATACTCAACCGGAGCCTCGGCATTGAAGATCGCCGGATTAATAAACTGGGTCGCGTCATGTCGGGCGGACCGCCGTCGCTCTTCGGTGATGCCCTGTGACGGCTGACTGCAGACGCCGCCTATCTTTATCAGGACAGCCCTCGTTACTGGTATTCAACCCAGCCTACGGTCACAAAAAAGGCCAAAGACAGGGCGGAGCAATTGACAAGAGATCCGGACAAGGCCACGGGTAAAACAAGCAGTCGTATCCGTCGGGATCTGGAGAGCAAGGGAGGTTTCAATCGCATTCATCCCATATCCCCTGCCGGCCGGGATGCTCCGATAGGTGCGGGTGAGTAAAAACGAAGAATTGCTTCTCAGCGCCTTCGCATCAACACGAATGCGGATGGAAATGGATCACATTCCATTGTGGCCCGGGAACCATGTGATGATCAAACAGGTGGTGAATGATTTTACCCGCTACGCGCACTTGCCGAGATTGAAGGATCAAACGGCTGGCCACGCTCTGGAAAATCCGGGATTGACTGGCTTTGCTGACCTGGATGCAGGACTCTTTTCCCTACGCCGAGAGTTATGATGAAGCGAAGAGAGGTTACCTCTGCTTAAGAGGAGGTCGAATTGTCTCGCTCCCGGATATCGATCCGTCCTGGCTTCTCGTAAAGGACGATGTCGCACGCAAAGAGATGGATATGGATAATGAGCGGACAGATACACCGATAGTTGGTTCGCCAACGGAAAAGGGACCTGTGCTCCAAGACCTGAACCTGGTACTTTACAAACACTTTTGAATTAAAATGGAATAAATTTCCCCAGGCACGTTTTCTGTCCGAACACAACCTGGTCATCGCCTCGGACGGGAAAGGGGCCATCTAAAAGGAAGACCTATGTCGTGCGACGAGACGGAAAAAGGAAAAAGCCCAGATCGTGATACCCGCGATGACGGGAGCGAAAATCCAGTTTGTTTCCGCAAGGCCGGCGGCCCGGAGGGGATAGAAGCAGGCCATGTGCGCGACAAACGCCGCCAGGGCGGCGCCGGATACAAACAGAACCGCCAGAACAAGGTGCGCCCCGCGCGTCCGCACAAGCAGGGCCGGTACGGCAAGGCCGGCCGCGATGCCGATTGAAAGGGAATAAACCATGTCCAACGTCATGACCCTCGCCATTCAGATTACGGCCGTCGACATGCTCCGTTCCGTGGTCGAGCGTGTCAAGGACCGCGTGTTGAGTCTAGGTTCAAGCGCGGGCAAAGTCAAGCGTGACTTCGATGACATGACGACGAGCATCACCCGGGGTCTGAAGTCGATCGCCGTCGCCTCCTACGCCCTGAAGAAGGCCCTGCCGGGTATCAAGACGGCGGCGAACATGCAGGAGGCCATGCTCAAGGTGAAGGCGAACCTGGTTTCCAGCGTCCGGGACGCGGCGGAACTGGACCGGGCCATGAAGTCCGTCAAATCGTCGGCCATCGCCATCAGCGCGAACGCGCCTTTCACGGCGGAACAGGTGGTCGACATCGAGGCCGCCCTGCTCAAGGCGGGCGTGGCAATGGAAAACGTGATCGGCGAGAAGGGCGCCGCCTGGGCGGCGGCCGGCGGTGATTACCGTCGAGGTGGACAACACCCTGCCCCTACACCTGGTCTGCCTGGAATACGGCCTGACGACGGCCGACGCCGAGCAGCTCATGACCATCAACAGGATCCGGAACCCCAACTTTGTAACCGGCAAGGTGAACGTCTATGCCCGATAAAATCGTCCTGCAAATCGCCGGCCGGCGGATCGAACATTTCGAGAGCTACAGCGTCGAGGCGGATATTTACACGGCCGACGACGCCTTTTACCTGGAGCTGTCCAATCCCGGCGTGAAGATCCGGGGCGGGGATCGCTGCGAACTCTACGTCAACGACCGGCAGGTTTTGACGGGGATCATCGACACGGTGGACAAAGGGGGCGACAAAAAAGGCACGACCCTCAGGCTGGAGGGGCGGGACCTCATGGGACTCCTGGTCGATTCGTACTGCGAGGATTTTTCAGACCTGCAGGACATCACCCTGAAGGGGCTGGCCGAACGCCTGCTGAAACCGGTGCCCTACATAAACCGCTCCGCCGTGCGGTATCAGTCCGGCGCCCTGCAGCGTATCGATACGGAAGAGCGCCACGTCAAGGTCGATCCGGGACGGACGATCTTTGACGTCCTCAAGACCTACGCCCTGTCCCGGGGCCTGATGTTCTTTGCCCTGGAAGACGGAACCTTCGTCTTCGGGAAGCCCAGGTCGGGCGGCGCCCCCGTCTTCCGCCTGATCCGCCGGAAGGGCGATCCGCGGGAAAACAACGTCGAGTCGGGGAGCCTGGTGGACAGTATCGCCCGGCGGTACAGCAAGGTCGTCGTGACGGGCCAGCAGCAGGGCGAGGACGACACCGATCCGGACGGGATCAACACCCAGGCCTCCGTAACGGATCCCACGTTTCCCTTTTACAAGCCCTATGTGGAAACGGCGGACCAGAACGACGCCCTGAGCCCGGCGCAGCACGCCCGGATGGTGATGGAACGCATGAAATTCGAGGGGTTCCAGCTCAAGTACACGGCGCCCTTCCACACCCAGAACGGGGAGCCCTGGCGGATCAACGAGATCTGCCACGTTATCGACGAGGACCTGGAGATCGACGGCGACTACCTGATCTACGCCCGGACCTTCAGGATGGACAAGAGCGGGAGCTACACGGACCTGAAGTTGAGCTGGCCGGGGGTGGTTCAATGACGGACGGGACGGGCCTTGTAGTGATCGTTGAAGGGGCTCTTCCGGACGGGTTCGAGGGTTATTCGTTCGGAGGCGCCGCAGCGGCCCTGCCGGACGTCGCGCAGGAAGCGGCGGGACGCGGCGCTGTCCGCCTCGATGCGGATGGTCCTGGCGCCCAGGTTGTAGGTCAAGGTATCGCCGGTTATGGCGGCGACGCGCCGGGCCTCCAGGGTGACGATGGACGGCCGGTCCTCCGGCACGGACAAAAACGGCGCGGCGCTCCGGTAGCAGGAATAATCCCCGGCCGAGGCCGTGCAGGCGGCCAGTATGATACAGGCGGTGACAAGGGTTTTCATGGGGTGATTATAGGATGATCCGGGTCAGAATTCAACAGGTTTGGGAAGGGGCCGTCCGACCCCGGAACATCGCGTTGGTGCCGTGCATTAAGTACTGACAAGCGGATAGGCGGCCCCTGCGTCGAGGGGGGTCACCTCACCGGCCTCTGCGTCGAGGAGAGTCACCCCCCGGACCCTGCGCCGGGGGCAAACAAGAGGCGTGTAACTGAAATGCTGATCCAGAACTAGGCGCCGAAAGGCCGTATGGCTGGATAAAAAAAGGGAAGAATGGGGAGAATCCTGCCGATCTGAAAGCCCTGAAAAAAGAGGGCGTCAAATCGGGCAGGATTTTTGCGCCCTTCGCTCTCCCCTCCAAAGACTGTCGCCGATTCCGTTAATTTGTCGCCGAATAGGTTTGCGCTGTCAGCAATGATGTGGTGAACGGTGATGAATTTCACCACGCAAAAAGGGGTTACGATAATTCGTAACCCCTTGATTTTATGGTGGGCCGTGCGGGATTCGGACCCGCGACCAACGGATTAAAAGTCCGCTGCTCTACCTGGCTGAGCTAACGGCCCATTGCTCTTTTTGGAAGGAGCGCCCTATTAACAGGAACGCCGTAACCTTGTCAAGAATTAACTCGGCACCCTCCCCTCAGTTGGAAAAGGGATTCCGCATGACAATGGTCCCCTCCCTGCTTGCATCGACCGAAACGAGAACACATTGTGTGCCCGTCAGAACTTCCAGACGTTCAATATAACGACGGGCGTTCCGTGGAAGGTCATCCAGGGTTCTGGCCGTACTGATATCATCGGTCCAGCCGTCCATTTCTTCATAGACAGGCTCACACTGGTTTAAGACATTGAAATTTGCGGGAACGCTCTCTGTGTATTCTTCCCCATTCCATTTATAGGCCACACAGATTTTGATCTTTTCGATGCCGTGCAACACATCCAACTTGGTCAGGGCAAGACCGGTGATTCCGGAAACACGCATCGCCTGCCTGACCAAGACCAGATCAAGCCAGCCGCAACGCCTCTTCCGTCCCGTCGTGGCACCGTATTCATGGCCGACGGTCTGCATTCTTTCCCCGATTTCATCCTGCAATTCCGTCGGAAACGGTCCTTCCCCGACGCGGGTCGTATAGGCTTTGCAGATCCCGATGACGGAATGAATAGCTGAGGGACCGACTCCCGTACCGCAACAGGCGTTTCCTGAAACGGTGTTGGACGAAGTCACATAAGGGTAAGTCCCATGATCAATATCCAGATGGCTGCCTTGGGCTCCCTCGAAAAGTATCTTTTTCCCCTGCCGCATCTCTTTTGTAAGAATCATGGACGTATCGGCTACAAAAGACTTCAGGAATTCCCCGTATTTGCGATATTCATCAAAGACAGCCTTTTCATCGACCGGGTCTTCATGAAAATACCGGGTCAAAAAGAAATTCTTCTCCTCCAGGTTTTCCTTGAGTTTGTCCTGGAGCATTTGTTCATCCAAAAGATCGGAAATCTTGATGCCCATACGCGATATCTTGTCCTCATAAGCCGGGCCGATTCCCCTGCCGGTCGTGCCGAGTTTTCTCCCGCTTTTACGGGCCTCCCTGGCCAGATCGATTCGCTTATGATAGGGCATGATCACATGTGCGTTTTCACTCACGTAGAGGTTTGTATGAGAGGGGAAAAGCCCCCTCCGGCGCAGCTCTTCAATTTCGTTGATTAAAACAGAAGGGTCCACCACGACACCGTTGCCGATAATGCATCTTTTATGATTGTGCAATATCCCTGAGGGAATGAGGTGGAGAATCGTTTCCTCGCCCTTGACGACCAGAGTGTGCCCGGCATTGTTTCCGCCCTGGAAGCGGGCGATGACATCCGCATGTTGCGCATACAGATCGACGACTTTACCCTTCCCTTCGTCACCCCATTGCGTTCCTATAACAACCACATTCGCCATAATGATTCTCCTTTTTCGACGACTACATCTCCAGATAGGTCACCGCAATTACATGGGGTAAACTGCGCAGTTTCGCCAATATATCCTCGCTGACCGTGCTGTCCGTACTCAGGACGACAAGCGCCTGCTGATCGACCAGTTCGCGGCTCAAGTGCAATCGTGCAATGTTGATATTGTTCTGTCCCAGAATTGTTCCGATATTTCCAACCACGCCGGGCTTGTCCTGATTGGACAGAACCAGCATGTGCCCTTCCGGAATCACATCCAGGGAAAACTTGTTGATCCGGACAATGCGCAGATCTTTTCTCCCAAAAATGGTGCCGGCGGCCACGCTGGTCTCAGAAGCCGTCTGCACCTTCAGGGTGATCAGCGTCGCATAGTCCTCAATTTTGCTGCTCCTGGACTCGACCACACGGATTCCACGCTCCTTTGCGATAATCGGCGCGTTGATATCATTCACCTCTTCGTTCAGGATGGGCCGCAAGAGACCCTTCAGAATCGAAATCGTGATGGGGGCCACATCATAACTTGTGATTTCTCCGCTGTATTCAATATCGACTTTCTGGATACCACCCGTTACAAACTGGGCCTGGAACTTACCGAGCTGCTCCCCCAGGGAAATATAAGGTCCAAGCACCGACATCAGTTCAGCGCTTACCGAGGGAAAATTGAAGGCGTTTCGAATTTCTCCCCTGATCAGATAATCGACCATCTGTTCGGCGACGGCAATGGCGACGCTGACCTGTGCCTCATCCGTCGAGGCCCCAAGGTGCGGCGTAGCGACGACCTGATCCAAAGCGATCAATTCCTGATTTTTGGTGGGCTCCTCTTCAAAGACATCGAGGGCCGCGCCGGCGACCTTGCCGGAAACGATGGCGTCATGGAGATCCTTCTCATTGACAATCCCACCACGCGCACAGTTGATGATGAAAACACCGTCCTTCATTTTTGAGAAGGCCTCGGCGTTGATCATGTATTTTGTTTCCTTGGTCATGGGGCTGTGGATGGAAATGAAATCGGACTTGACCAACAATTCATCCAGGGGCACCAAGCTGATTCCAGCCTCAGAGGCCGCTTCGGGGGAGATGAAGGGGTCATAGGCCAGAACGTTCATCTTCAACCCCTGGGCCCGGTCGGCCACCACACCACCAATCCGTCCGATACCCAGGATACCCAGGGTCTTGTTGCAAAGTTCGTTACCCATGAACTTGTTCTTTTCCCATTTTCCGGCTTTCATCGTGGCCGTCGCCTGAGGAATCTTCCGTGCCATGGACATCATCATGGCCAGGGCGTGCTCCGCCGTGGTAATGGTGTTCCCGCCGGGGGTGTTCATGACAACGATCCCCCGCTTGCTCGCCTCGTTGATGTCCACATTGTCGAGACCCGCGCCAGCCCGGCCGATCACTTTCAAGTTTGTGGCGCATTCCAGGATTTCTTTCGTTACCTTTGTCGCGCTGCGGACGGCCAAACCATCGTATTCCTTGATGACTCCCCTGAGTTCGTCAGGAGTCAGATTGGTGATGACATCGACTTCGATGCCTTCCGTCCTTTTAAATACTTCGACAGCTTCGTTGGACATGCTGTCGCTGATAAGTACTTTTTTCATGATCATATTCCTCCCATTGTGAATGCAGCGTGTAAAGCATCTATATCGCTGCAACCTTTTCCCGGAAAATCTTTTCCATTTCCGCGAGGGCGATCTTCAAATCTTCCGGTTCGATGGTCGGCCCACACCAGAAACGATAACCAGCCGGAGCATCCTTGTAGGAATTTACGTCGTACGCGATCTTCTTTTTTGCGAGATCACCGGCAATACCCTTCAGGAACGCAACCTGGTCATCCTTGGAAAGACTGTTAACCTTGGGATCCTTCACCATGAGACAAACTGAGGTACTGGAGCGGATATCCTTGGATTCCGCTAAAAACTCCACCCAATCGTTTTTTTCCACCCATTCTTCGACAACTTTCAAGTTATTGGTAGTTCTGGCAATCAATCCTTCAAGACCAATATTTTTCGCCCACCGGAGCGCATCCAGATAGTCCTCGACACAGAGCATCGAGGGGGTGTTGATCGTATCACCCTGAAAAATCGCACCATCCACCTTGCCGTTCTTTTTCATTCGGAAAATCTTGGGCATGGGCCAGGGAGGATCGTAAGACCCAATCCGGTCACACGCCCGGGGACCCAGCACCAGGACGCCATGGGCGCCTTCACCGCCCAGACATTTCTGCCAGGAAAACGTCAGCGCGTCAATCTTCGACCAGTCCACAGGCATGGCAAAAACGGCGCTGGTGGCGTCGCACAGGGTGAGGCCTTCCCGGTCATCGGAAATCCAGTCCCAGTCTGGAATCTTCACGCCGCTTGTGGTTCCGTTGGCGACAAAAACGACGTCGTTTGTCCAGTCGACAGTCTTCAGGTCAGGAATCTTGCCATAATCAGCCTTCAGGACCGTTGCATTCAATTTCAACTGCTTGTTGATATCCGTTGCCCAGCCTTCACCGAAACTTTCCCAAACGAGAACCGACACCGGTTTGGGACCGAGAAGCGTCCACATCGCCCCCTCGAAGGCCCCTGTATCTGAGCCGGGAAGAATGCCCACAAGATAATGCTCTGGAATAGCCAGTACGGATTTTGTCTCCTCGATTGCTTTTGCCAGCTTCTCTTTGCCCAGATTGGACCGATGGGACCTCCCCACCGCCGCATCCCGCAGCGCGTCGAGAGACCATTGCGGCCTTTTGCTGCACGGACCGGAACTGAAATTCGGATTACCCATACGTTCGCACGCTCCATCTTTAATTTAAAACAGCGGGAATATATATCAGTAATGTTATGATTGCTCAAGTTATTTCGCTCCCTTTTTTCAGGTTGACTGGCACTCCTGTAAAACATATGCTATCGAATGTTTGCGCATATCAGTCTTTATCTTTCGGGATGCAAAACGTGAAACCGAGCAAAACCGCCTTTTTTTGCCAGGAATGTGGCTACCAAACCCCGAAGTGGCTGGGAAGATGCCCTGCCTGCGGCGCTTGGAACCGCTTTGTCGAGGAAGAAGAACCGGCCTCCGCCCCGGGAGGGGAAGCGGATTTATCATTCAACACGCATCCTCTCCCCATCGACGAAATCACGGCGGATGAAGGGGAGAGAATCCTCACAGGAATCGACGAAATGGACCGGGTCCTGGGCGGCGGAGTCGTCGGCGGTTCCGTCATCCTCGTCGGTGGTGAGCCCGGCATAGGCAAGTCGACTCTTCTGCTTCAGATTCTCCAGCAACTGGCCACTCGGGGCAACAAAGTCCTTTACGTTTCAGGTGAAGAATCCGCTAAACAGATCCGTCTTAGAGGACAGCGTGTCGGCGCCCTGTCCGACAACCTGCTGGTTTTGACGGAAATATCCATTGAAAAAATCATCGGGCATTTCCGGGAAGTCCAACCCGCCATTCTCGTGGTGGATTCCATCCAGACCACCCACTCCGCCAACCTGTCTTCCGCGCCGGGCAGTGTCGGCCAGGTCCGGGAGGGGGCGCAACAGTTCGTACTCCTGGCCAAGAAAACGGGGGTTCCCGTTTTCATCATCGGCCATGTCACCAAAGACGGCGCCATCGCCGGGCCCAAAATTCTGGAACATATGGTTGACACGGTGCTGTACTTCGAAGGTGATTCGGGCCACCCCTACCGTATTGTCCGGGCGATCAAAAACCGTTACGGCCCGACCAACGAGGTCGGTGTTTTTGAAATGGGCGGTAGCGGCTTGAAAGAAGTGGAGAACCCCTCCTCCTTTTTTCTCAATGAGAGACCGGAGGGAACGGTTGGTTCCGTTGTCGTTCCCAGCATCGAGGGAACACGGCCTATCCTTATCGAAATCCAGGGCCTGGTCGGCACCAACCTTTTCGGCACGCCGCGGAGAACCGCCATCGGGGTTGACCACAACCGGGTATCGCTCCTGACCTCCGTCATGGACAAGGTCTGGGGGAAAAATATCTGCGGTCACGATATCTTTATCAATGTCGCCGGCGGTATCAAGGTCGATGAACCGGCTGTCGATCTGGGGGTCGTTTCGACCATTCTGTCCAGTTTTCTGGACCGGCCGATCGATTCACATACCGTTGTTCTTGGCGAAGTGGGGTTGACGGGAGAGATCCGGCGCATCGCGCAGATCGAAGAACGGGTGAAGGAAGCGACCCGCATGGGGTTTACCCGCTACATTTTACCCAAGGGCCATAAGGGCATCCTGCCGTCTTCCTCAAAGATAAAACTGTTCCCCATCGACAATCTCAGGCAGTTGACGGAACATCTCTTTTAACTTTAACCTGCGCGTCCTCAGGCGAACAGGAAAACGAAGCGAAGATCCCCCGTATCGAACAAGCCACGGTCGCTCAGTTTCAACCTCGGGATCACCAGGCGCGACATGAAGGACTGGTCGCCTAGATTTGCAAGGGCTCATCCCCTGATGCGCCACCCGGGGGGCTCCAGAAACCTCGCCTGCCGTTAGGGAAAAGCCCCCCTGCCCTCCCGATAACGGACAATCCGGATTTTGCAACGGGCGGTCACATGACCGGAGGTTTCTCCGCCCAGACCCCGGTCTCCGCCACGGCCGGCGAACCCCCGCGATCCGTCATGGGACCATGACGCACTGCGGCCTCATATTCGATCTGCCCGGGGAAAAACCTTTTAAAAGGAGGAAGGGGGGCCTGAAGCCCCCCTGAGTAGAGAGGGTGAGGGGCCTTTCACCCCTCCTGATTTTGGATCGTCTATCGGCTCAACATGCCCATTGTCTGTTGCCGAGTATTTTATCCTTGTTGATATTGTATATGCAGATAGTATGCCATTTGCAATGACTTGCATAACATACTGATTTAACGGGTATATTATTTTTCAAGCCCCCGAAGGAAGGACAAAAAATGTCGAACGATTTTTCTCATATAAAAATATCCCTTTTTATTTCAATAGTTTATCTGCTATCGGTTCATTCCTGCCGATTCGACGAAAATGTCGAATCGCTAATGGATTATGACGGCCCCAGACCGCTGTCGGGTCATTTCCTTTGACCGTCCCTTCGGTTTGTATTGTGCTTATCGCCTTGCCGCCAGTGTGGTTGAAGAGGAACCGGAAACCGACTTGCTGAAAAAATGATGGAGGACATGGAACAAAAGCCAAGCCGAAACGTCTGGCAGGAAGTGACGGATGAATTCGATCACCTTGAATGCTTTGAAATGAGCCGGGAACTCAGGTTGCAGGATGATCGCCCGGGTATTCCTTGCCAGCCAAAGAATCCATTGACATCTCCGGCATCGCCGTTGCAAGAAATTCAGTGTACCCCTTGCCGTTGCCGGAGGAAGATGTTTCATTCCGCCCAGACCGAAACGGCATCCGGCGGATCTCATAAAATGATCCGGCGTAAAGATGCGCTCAAAATCTCTTGGCGCCAAGGATCCCGTTTCAAAACGCGGTTGACCTCAGAGGGTAGCAATGATATGAACCGTTTATCTTGCATAAACATCCTTTTTCCGGATACTTGACGAACGATGTGATGAGGGGAACCAAAACCCGACAGGCATCAACAAAACTGGGCTTTCCTGTAGAATGATTCTACCGCGCAATCACGTCATTCATCACTGCGAAAAGCCTTCTTTTAAAAGGAGGAAGGGGGGCCTGAAGCCCCCCCGAGTAGAGAAGGTGAGGGGCCTTTCACCCCTCCTGATTTTGGATCGTCTATCGGCTCAACATGCCCATTGTCTGTTGCCGAGTATTTTATCCTTATTGGTGTTATACTTGCAGATAGTATGCCATTTACAATGGCTTGCATAACATGTTGATTTAACACATATATAAAAATATTATGACGCACACCCAAAGAACAAAATTGTCGAATGATTATTCCTCAAATAAGAAATCATTCATGAATTCAGCATCATACATCATTTGTTCATTGTCCCCCGTTTCGACATTTTTGTCGAATGGAGGGACAATCGTTGCGGTGAACCGTACACAGGCAATACCTCCTTACGAAAGTACAGAATATGAGGAGTAATAAAAAACTGGTCTGGGAATACCATTCCCCTTCGGAGGAGCCTTCCCCAATCCAACCGCTGGCCGTTGCGCTGGTTTGTCTGGTCTTCATCGCCCTGATCACGGTTATGGGTGTCATGGATATTCGCCGTATCGACAAGACGATTACGGACTTCATTGAAAATCGCGGGGCCGGAATGGTCGGACTCATCCAGAGTCTGGCCGAGGAAAACTTGAATAAAGTGATCAAGGCCTATCTGCATGACAAACATGATTCTCTGGACAGTACGCAAATACGCCTCCACAGGAGTCTTGAAGATCTGGGCAGGGAAATCGATCAGATGTGGCAAAACAGGACACTGACGACGGCTTACCTTAAAAAATACGCCCATGAGAAAGGGCTTTGGTACGCCGGCGTCATCGACAAGAAGGGTCAGACTATTTACGAAAGCCGAAGAATAGAACTCGAGGTGGCCGCTCCCGGTGAGATCACCGCGAATCAAATCGTCCACCCCTTCACGAACCTGGACATTTTTTCGGCCTATGCGAAGGTCAATAAAATCGGTTTCATCGCCATGAATCGCCTGGACGGCAGCGGCATCATTATTATTGCCCTGGATCGCACCCGTCTCGATTACTGGGGGATGAAGGCGTCTATCGAACAAGCTGTGGACGAATCGGGCGGAGCCAGAGGTTTGGGCCTGGTCTACATGATCATGATCGACCAGAATGGGAAGCGTTACACCCAGACCGGGGACATCCCTCAGGAATGGCGTCCGGGGGAAATGCCACAGGCGGAAATCATGGCGGGAAGGAAGGGCCTGACCAGCAGACAGGTCACTTATCTGGGAAAGAATATTCTGGATATCGCCGTCCCCTTGAAACTCAACGGCAAGGTGATCGGTATCGCACGTCTGGGCCTGGAACGGGGGAACGCCGACCGGCTCATCGCGGAAAACACCCGTAACATGTTCATCATCATGATCCTGATCGTCACGATCGCCCTGCTGGCTGTCTGGCTGATGTACAAGAATCAAAAAACCCATCTGGCCGGGATCGTCGCAATGGAACGGCAACTGGAAAAGGCGGAAAGACTGTCCGCCCTGGGGCAGCTCGCCGCCGGAGTGGCTCACGAGATACGCAACCCCTTGAATGCCATCAGCATGGCTTCGCAAAGACTCAAAAGAGACTTCGTCCCGTCCGATCCGGAAAAAATAACCGCTTTTGAAACCATGACCGGCGTGATTCGCGATGAAATCCGCCGGCTGAACGGCATCATCGAGGAATTCCTTTCTTTTTCCAAAAGCCGCCGTCCGGAGTTGCGTGAATATCCGATTGCCACGGTCCTCCAGAAAATCCTGAATCTCATCGTGGAAGAGGCCAGAGAAAAAGGTATCGAAATCTATGCCGATCTCCCCGACGATGGGCTTGTAATCCCCATGGATATGGATAAACTTCAGCAGGCGTTACTGAACATCATCAAAAATGCCATGGAGTCCATTGAAACGGAAGGGACCATCACCATCGCAACGGAAACGGCCGATAAGGATATGATAAAAATCTCCGTGTCCGATACGGGATGCGGCATGACCCAGGAAGAAGTGGAACAGATTTTCAGTCTGGAATACACGACCAAGGATAAAGGACTGGGTGTGGGCCTTACCCTGGCCCACGAAATGATTCGCGGCCACGGCGGAGAAATCCGGGTGTGGAGCCAGAAACACAAGGGAACGACCTTTGAAATTTTCCTGATGAAGGAAAGGACGGGCCCGGGAAAACCAAAAAACACAGAAATGGAACAAAAGTAAAATGAAGAAGTTGAATATCCTGGTTGTTGAAGACGGGAAATCGCAAAGGGAGATGCTTCGAGACTTTCTCAAGAGCGAAGGACATACCGTGATGGAAGCGGCGGATGGTGAAACGGCCATGCAACTTGTCCACAACCATCACTTCGACCTGCTCCTGCTGGACTACCGGATGCCCGGCATGGACGGCATGGACGTCCTCAAGGCCGTCAAAGCAATGAATCCTGAAATCGATGTGGTCGTCATCACGGCCCATGGAACCATCGAAACGGCGGTGGAAGCCATGAAGGCGGGGGCCCTGGACTATATCATGAAACCTCTGGAATTCGATGAACTCCTGATCCTGGTTGACCGGGTCGCGGAACGACGAAACCTCATCCGGGAAAACGAACTGCTCCGGAAGGAATTACGGGACAAAAGTATCACAGCGGATCAGATCATCTATCACAACGTCAAGATACAGGAACTCATCAACATGGCGGGCCGCGTCGCCAACAGCCGGGCCACCGTGCTGATTCAGGGTGAAAGTGGAACGGGCAAGGAACTGTTCGCCCGGTTAGTGCACCAGTTGAGCCCGAGATCAAATAACCCCATGATCACCGTCAACTGCAACGCCCTCTCGGAAAGCCTGCTGGAGAGTGAACTCTTCGGCCACGAAAAAGGCTCTTTTACCGGTGCCGACGCCAGACGTATCGGGCGCTTCGAAGAAGCCGACGGGGGCACCTTGTTTCTTGATGAAATCGGGGATATTACGGCATCCGTCCAGGTAAAGCTACTCCGCTTTCTCCAAGAAAGAGAGATTCAGCGTGTGGGCGGCAATCAGACGATCCATTCCGACGTCCGGGTCATCAGCGCCACTAACCGTGACCTCGAAGCCAGGGTCCGGGAAGGTTGCTTCCGGGAAGATCTCTTTTATCGGCTGAACGTCGTGGTGATGGATATTCCTCCGCTGCGGGAACGAAAGGACGATATTCCTCCTCTCATCGATCATTTCCTGAGGTGCTTCGCCACCGAAAACAACAGGGAAATCGGGGGCGTCAGCAGCGAAGCCCGTGACATGCTGATGAAATACGACTACCCCGGCAACGTCCGGGAACTGGAAAACATCATCGAACGCGCCGTCGTCATCGCCCGGAATAAAACGATTTCCGTCAGGGATCTGCCCTTCCACCTGGAAACACCCGGAGAAGAGGAGGAACCGGAAGCGGGTTTGCTGAAAAAATCGGTGGAGGACATGGAACGGAAACTCATCCAGAACGCCCTGAACGAGGCCGGAAACAACCAGAGCCGGGCGGCCGATATCCTCGGAATCAGCGAGCGGATGCTGCGCTACAAGCTGAAGAAACTGGGGCTCAAGGAATGACCGTCGCTTCGCGTTTTTCACTATCCCAACTGTAGGGAGTGACCTTCCCCCCAGAAACTGATCCATTTCCCAATAGAGTCCTTCCTGATAATAGAGAAAGTAGAAAGGGAGGAACATTAGATGAAAGGAAAGCGATTTACACCGGAGCAAATCATTAAGA
>Ga0172382_10002974_pt1 | contig 27354 bp, 27 predicted proteins | sample Leawel138RmetaG_FD_122245 | JGI IMG/M metagenome (GOLD analysis project Ga0172382, IMG submission 122245) | Leachate microbial communities from a municipal landfill in Southern Ontario, Canada - Leachate well 138R metaG | ecosystem: Engineered > Solid waste > Landfill > Unclassified | place...
AAGCCCGGGCAAAGCTTCAGGCGGAACGTGACGGTCTGCGCGAAAAACACCGGCTGGCCAGCCTTGCCGCCGAAAAGGCGCTGGCCCGTGCGACGGCCGATCTGCGCGCCGGGGAGGAAGCCCAGGCCAAGCTTCAGGCGGAACGTGACGGTCTGCGCGAAAAACACCGGCTGGCCAGCCTTGCCGCCGAAAAGGCGCTGGCCCGTGCGACAGCCGATCTGCGCGCCGGGGAGGAAGCCCGGGAAAGGCTTCAGGAGGAACGTGACGGTCTTGTTGAAAGGTTGCATCAGATCTTCGCCTCGACCTCCTGGAGGGTGACCCGCCCGCTTCGTATGTTGAAGCTCCGCCTGGTCGGTGGCTTGCCGCCCGCGGACCAGGCACTTGCCGAAACCATCGCGCGCCATCCTGCGGCCCGAAACAATGCTGCCGACGGCAAGTGACCTGCCCCCTGCGGCGCTGACAAACGCGCTTGACGAGGCGCTGGAGTTGCTGCGCGAATACGACCGCGACGACACTTCCGCCGAGCCGCTGCCAAGCCTGCTGGCACAGTGCGAAAGCATCGTTGCCGGTATCGGCGGGCCGCAGCCGCTGCGCAGCATCCATCACTTTGCCTGCACCGGCGGCACGCTGATCTCCAGGGCGCTGTTCGCCCTGCCGAATACAGTGGTGCTGAGCGAAATCGACCCGCTGGGCCCACTCCCGCGATCAAGGCCCGGCAGGGTTCCCTTCGCGCCTACGGATCTGATCCGCGCCTTGCGCCACAGTATCCGCGAAGTCGGGGATGAGACCATCATCGCCACCTTTCTGGATGGGCTCGCGGCGGCCAGGGCCGGGCTGGAAAGGGACGGGCGCCACCTGATCCTGCGCGACCATGCACATTCGCAGTTCTGTCAGGGGGCGGTGGATTTCACGGCCCGTCCCACCCTGCACGAGATGCTGGCCGGGCGGTTCGACCTGCGGTCGGTCCTGACCGTGCGCCATCCGCTCGATTCCTTCCTGGCGCTCGCCTCGCATGGCTGGGTGCATTTCACCCCCTCCACGCTGGAAGACTACGCGCGGCGCTATCTTGCCTTTCTCGATCGCCATGCGGGCATCACGGTCTTTTCCTACGAAGAGTTCACCACCGATCCGGAGACGGTATTGCAGCAGATGTGCGCCGCGCTGGACCTGACATACTCCCCCCTCGCCACCGCGCTGATCGGGGCGATACGCCTGAGCGGCGACAGCGGCCGCAGCGGCGAGCGGATCGCCCCCCGCCCCCGGCGCCCGGTCCCCCCCGGGATCGAGGCGCAGCGCGAGGGCCGCAGCTATCAGGCCCTGTGCGCCCGCCTTGGTTACGCGCCTTGATGGGGATCGACCCCGCAATGTTCCTTGTTGCGACCGGGGGCCATTCCGGGGGAAGGTCTCTGCCATCATGTGCCACAACCCCCCGGCCTGACAGCGCAGGGATTCAGGGCATCGCCAAGGATTGGACATCATGAAGAAAGCCCTCATCACCGGCATCACCGGCCAGGACGGCTCCTACCTGGCGGAATTTCTGCTGGCCAGGGGTTATGAGGTGCATGGCATCAAGCGTCGCGCCTCCTTGTTCAACACCCAGCGGATCGACCACATCTACCAGGATCCGCACGATAGCCACCAGCGGCTGAAGCTGCATTACGGCGACCTGACCGACAGTTCCAACCTTACCCGCATCCTGTCCGAAGTGCAGCCTGATGAGGTCTACAACCTCGGCGCGCAGTCCCATGTCGCGGTCAGTTTCGAGACCCCCGAATACACCGCCGACGTGGGTGCCATGGGCGCCCTGCGGCTGCTGGAGGCGATCCGCTTTCTGGGGCTGGAAAAGCAGACCCGCTTTTATCAGGCATCGACGTCCGAGCTGTACGGGCTGGTGCAGGAGGTTCCGCAGCGTGAAACCACGCCGTTCCACCCGCGTTCGCCCTATGCGGTGGCGAAACTCTATGCCTATTGGATCACGGTGAACTACCGCGAGGCTTACGGGATCTATGCCTGCAACGGGATCCTGTTCAACCACGAAAGCCCCCGCCGGGGCGAGACCTTCGTGACGCGCAAGATCACCCGGGGGCTGGCCAATATCGCCCAGGGGCTGGAGCCCTGTCTCTACATGGGCAATATCGACGCCCGGCGCGACTGGGGCCATGCGAAGGACTACGTGCGGATGCAGTGGCTGATGCTGCAACAGGACACGCCCGAGGATTTCGTCATCGCCACCGGCGTGCAATACCCGGTGCGCGAGTTCATCGTCTGGGCCGCGCGCGAGCTGGGGATCGGGCTTGAATTCTCGGGCCGGGGTGTGGACGAGGTGGCGATGGTCGCCTCGGTCACCGGCGACAAGGCCCCGGCGGTGAAGCCGGGCGATGTGATCATGCGCATCGACCCGCGCTATTTCCGCCCCGCCGAGGCCGAGACCCTGCTGGGCGACCCGTCCAGGGCCAGGGAAAAGCTGGGCTGGGCGCCCGAGATCACCGCGCAGGAAATGTGCGCCGAGATGGTGGCCGAAGACCTGAAGATCGCGCGCCGCCATGCGCTGTTGCGCCGGCACGGGCTGGATCTGCCCGTCTCGCTGGAAGGGTAGCCGTGATGCGCATCTACGTCGCGGGCCATCGCGGCATGGTCGGGGGGGCGATCCTGCGCCGGTTGCAGGCCCGCAAGGACGCGGGCCAGGACCTGACGCTTGTCACCCGCAGCCGCGCCGAACTCGACCTGACCGACCAGCAGGCGGTGCGCGGCTTCATGCAGGACACGCGCCCCGATGTGGTGATCCTTGCCGCCGCCAGGGTCGGCGGCATCCATGCCAACAACACCTGCCCGGCCGATTTCATCTATGAAAACCTGATGATCGAATGCAACGTGATCCATCAGGCCCACCAGGCCGGGGTGGCACGGCTTTTGCAGCTTGGGTCGTCCTGCATCTACCCGCGCGCGGCGGCGCAGCCGATGCGCGAAGACGCGCTTCTGACCGGCGTGCCGGAACCCGCCAATGAGCCCTACGCCATCGCCAAGATCGCCGGGATCAAGCTTTGCGAAAGCTACAACCGCCAGCACGGCACGGATTACCGCTCGGTCATGCCGACCAACCTTTACGGGCCGGGCGACAATTTCCACCCGCAGAATTCGCATGTCCTGCCCGCGCTGATCCGCCGCTTTCACGAGGCCGCCGAGCAGGGGCTGGACGAGGTGACGATCTGGGGCACCGGCACCCCCCGGCGCGAGTTCCTGCATGTCGATGACATGGCGGCGGCAAGCCTTTTCGTGCTGGACCTGCCGAAGGATGTCTACGACGCCAACACCCGACCGATGCTGAGCCATATCAACGTGGGTTCGGGCGAGGATATCTCCATCCTCGATCTGGCGCGGCTGGTGGCGCGGGTGACCGGGTTCGGGGGCCGCATCGCCACCGACCCGACAAGGCCCGACGGCGCGATGCGCAAGCTGATGGATGTCTCGCGGCTGACCGCGATGGGCTGGAAGGCGCGGATCGGCTTGCAGCAGGGGGTCGAGGAAACCTGGCGGTGGTTCCTTGCCAATCGCGGCAAGGCCCGCACCTGACCAGGGCCCCCGCAACAAGGAGAGTGGTGTGAAGCAGCAAGTGTACCCGGTTTTGCTCTGCGGTGGTTCCGGCACCCGGCTGTGGCCGCTGTCGCGCAAGTCCTATCCCAAGCAGTTCGCCCGCATCACCGGCGGCGAAAGCCTGTTTCAGGTGGCGGCCCGGCGGCTGTCCGGGGATGGGTTCGCCGCACCCGTGGTCGTCACCAACGACGATTTCCGCTTCATCGTCACCGAGCAGCTCGCGGCCTGCGGGATCGCCCCGCGCGCCATCCTGATCGAGCCCGAGGGCCGCAACACCGCCCCCGCCGTGCTGGCCGCCGCGCTGGTGCTGGCGCGGGACGATCCGCAGGCGCTGATGCTGGTCGCGCCCTCGGACCATGTGATCCCCGATGCCGCGGCCTTTCGCGCGGCGGTGCTGGCGGCCGCGCCGCGGGCGCGGGCGGGTGATCTGGTCACCTTCGGCATCACCCCCGACCGGGCCGAAACCGGCTATGGTTATCTGGAACTCGCGGCCGGGGCCGACCCCCGCGCGCCCGACCCGCAACCGCTGGCCCGTTTCATCGAGAAACCCGACGCGGCGCGGGCGGGCGATATGCTGGCCTCGGGCCGGTTCCTGTGGAATGCGGGCATCTTCCTGTTCACCGCCGGAACGCTGGTCGCCGCCTTCCGCACCCATGCGCCCGGGTTGTTGACGCCGGTCGGGGCCGCCGTGGCCGAAGCCGAAACCGATCTGGCCTTCACCCGGCTGGCCACCGGCCCGTGGCGGGAGGTGGAGGACATCTCGATAGACTATGCCATCATGGAGAAAGCGGGCAATCTGGCGGTGATGCCCTATGCCGCCGGGTGGTCGGATCTTGGCGGTTGGGATGCGGTCTGGCAGGAAAGCGGCCCGGATCAGGCGGGCAACGTGACCTCGGCGCGGGCCACGGCGATCGACTGCGCCGACACGCTGCTGCGGTCCGAAAGCACGCGGCTGGAACTGGTCGGGATCGGCCTGCGCGACATCGTGGCGGTTGCCACAACCGACGCGGTGCTGGTGGCCCGCAGGTCCGAAGCCCAGCGGGTCAAGGAGGCCGTCGCCGCGCTCAAGGCCAGGGGGGCGGCGCAGGCGACGGCTTTCCCCGTGGAACACCGGCCCTGGGGCTGGTTCGAAAGCCTTGCGACGGGCGACCGCTTTCAGGTCAAGCGCATCCATGTCCACCCCGGCGCCATGCTCAGCCTGCAAAGCCACCACCACAGGTCGGAACACTGGATCGTGGTGGCCGGAACCGCCAGGGTGACCATCGGCGAACAGGTGCAACTGGTGACCGAGAACGAGTCGGTTTACATCCCCGTCGGGGCCATGCACCGGATGGAAAACCCCGGCAAGGTGCCGCTTGTGCTGATCGAGGTCCAGACCGGCAGCTACCTGGGCGAGGACGACATCATCCGCTACGAAGACCTCTATGCCCGCGATCAGGGCGCTAGGGGATAGCCCGGCCGACAGGGCGACGGTTTCCGGCGCGCCGTCGGCCGGATCTGCCTTGGCGGGACCGCAACAATTCACCTTTCCACCGGAATTTTCATGTGTTATATTTTCGCATGAAAGGGGTATGCCATGTTCAATGCCCATATGCAGGCCCCCGCGCCGGATCGCGGGGCGGTCCTGACCAAGGCCACCATCCGGGCCGCCGAACGGCTCGATATCCCGGGCCGTCTTCTGGCCCGGGTGATCGGCGTGTCCGAGGCGCAGGTTTCCCGGTTCAGGAACGGCGAGGCCGCGCTGGCCGACCACAGCAAACCGTTCGAGCTTGCCGCGCTGCTGCTGCGCGCCTTCCGTTCGCTGGACGCGATCACCGGCGGGGACGAAGGCGTTGCCCGCGCGTGGCTGGCCGCGCCCAACACCGCCCTCGGCGCCCCCCCGGCCGAGCGGATCGCCTCTGCACAGGGACTCGTCGATGTCGTCGCCTATCTGGACGCCCGCCGCGCTCCGCTCTGAGGCGCGGCCGCTTGCGGGCCCGGCCTGGCGGCTGGTCGAGGCGCAGCACCGCGTTTCGACGCTGAAACTGGTGGACAGTCTTGGCGAACAGGAGGTGCTGGAATCCATTCTGGACGAAACCAAGCCCCCGGTGCCGCCCGAATGCCGCCATCTGGACTATCTGCTGTCCACGCCATTCCGCTATCGGCCCTACCCGCAGGGGTCGCGCTTTCGCCGGGCCGGGATCACCCCGGGCGTCTGGTATGGGGCCGGGCAGCCCGAAACCGCCGCCGCCGAAATGGTGTTCTACCGCTTCCTCTTTTATGCCGAAAGCCCGGAGACCCCGTTCCCCGATGATGCGGCCGAATATACCGCCTTCGCGGCCGATCTGGCGGCGGATATGGCGCTTGACCTGACCACGGGCGCACTGGCCGGTGATGCGGCCCGCTGGCAGCACCCGACCGATTACGAACCCTGCCAGGCCCTTGCCGAGACCGCGCGCGGGATCGGGGCGGCGGTGATCCGCTATGCTTCGGTCCGTGATCCGGCGCGCGGGGCGAACCTTGCGGTGCTGACCTGCCGGGCGTTTCGCAGCCCCGCCCCGGCCCGGCGGCAGACCTGGCGCATCCGCATCAACCGGACCGGCGCGCAGGCCCTGTGCGAACACCCGCGCCTCGGGATCGAGTTCCCGCCGGCGTCCTTCACCGAAGACCCCCGGCTTGCGGGCATGGTCTGGGACCGGCCCCGGCGCTGAGGCCCCCGGGTCAGAGGTCGTTCAGAGGTCGTATTGCTCCCGCGCGTAACCGCCCAGCCCCACCGCGTCGAGCCGCGAGAGCGGCGCAAGGAACGTCACCTGTATCACCCCCGGCGCGCGGCCGATCTCGATCGCGCCGTTGACGGTGGCGCGGTTGCGCACCTCGGGCACGGTCATGCCCAGCAGTTTCGCCGCCCGCGCCAGCCCGTTGTCGATCGCGTCGTTCAGGTTCGCCGCCGTGCCGATCACGCTGACCGGGGCCATCGGTTCCGGCGCGTCCACGCCCCATTTCGCGGCCAGCCGCGCACCCTTGGCGCGCTCCGTCGCGGTGAAGGGGCGGGCCATCGGCGGCAGGTCTTCCTCCAGCGGGAACAGCACCGGGCCGTCAATCGGATAGTTCTTCACCACCTCGACCTGTAGCGTGACGCTGCCGGCCACATCCATGGTGTGGCCCGCGATCTCGCCATCGCCCTGCCCCGCGTGCATGTCGCCCATGTAGACGCCCGCGCCCCTGACCTTGACCGGCGCGATCAGGATCGCGCCCGCCCGCACGGCGTCGATATCCATATGGCCATCGGTCCTGTGCTCGGCCAGTTCATCGGCGGTGATCGCATAGGCATGCGGCGCGCCAACCAGAAAGGCGCCGAAATCGCCCGCGTTGTGGCTGTCGGGCATGGCGATCGACGGGCAGGTGCCCAGCTGGCCAAGGAAAGGCCGCATCCGCACCAGCGTCCCCGGCATGTCCGAAGGCGCATAGGTCAGGATCGAGTGCTGGCGGCTGCCGTCCGGCAGGGCGGCGTAGTGCTCGGCCTCATGGGCAACGGTCTCGGCCGCGGCCTTCGGCAGGGTCAGGCCCACGCTGCGGGTGTCGTCGAAAGTGACGGTATAGCCGTGGACGATCTCGAACGGTTTGACCGGATTGCCGCATTTGTCGCATTTCACCGCATCCTGGCCGATCCCCTCGACATGGGTTTCCGGCCAGATCGTATCGCAGACCGGGCAGCGGGCGGCGACATAGGGATCGCCCAGGCAGAACCCCTCGGGCGAGCTGTCGTGGCCCGAGGCGGTGGCGGTCGAGGTCACGGTGATGTCGCGGATGCGGATCGCCACGCCGTCGCCCGGTTCGGCGCCGTTGATGTAAACCGGCGTCGTGACCTCGTGCCCGCCGCGCAGCCGCGGGGTGATCATCGGCCCCCAGCAGCCCGGCGCGGTATTGGCGATGACCGTGCCGCCGTCCTCCACCGGCCCCAGCATCGGTGCGGCGGGGTCAAGGACGCTGTTGGTGAATTCGGAGACGACAACGCTGCGGCGCGCCGCCGTGGTGCTTCCATCCGGCATGATAGCCTCCTGCTTTCGAATCCCGGTCGAGAGTAGTCCAAAGGCACCAGCCTGCAAAGCGGCACCGAGACGCCGCGAAGGCATGGCCGGGCTGGGCCGGAGCCGCCGGTTGCTCCGCAGGGCGGGCCACGGGGACGGGGCGGGAACCGGCGGCCCTTGCCGCAATGCAGGATGCCGTCCGGAATTGCCGGACGAGTCGTCTTATCCGATTTGGCGCCGACTTGTCATATAGGCCCCGGCGAGGACCAGCACCGTTCCCACCAGGGCGGGCCATGCCACGGCCTCATTCCGGAAGGCCACGCCAAGGATGATGGCGACCGCCGGGATGATGTAAACCGTCACCGAGCCCCGCGCTGCGCCGACACGCCCTACCAGCGTCGTGAATGCCGCAAACGCCAGCCCCGTGCTGAAGATCCCGAGCAGCGCCATCGCGGACAGATTCTGCCATGTAACTGTCGAGGACGGAGCCCCGATGAAACCGAACGGCGTCACGAGAACGAGTGCGAAGAGCTGCGCGCGCCAGATCACCGGCAGCGCGCCGTTGCGCCGTTGCAGCGGTGCTGCAAGGTTGAACGCGACACCATACAGAACTGTCGCCATGAGAATGAGGCCGACACCGAATACGGTGGTTTGCACGCCGCCGAAGGAAGGCAGGTAGATGGTGACCACGCCCGTGAACCCCGTCAGCAATCCCGCCAATTGCCAGCCCCTGGGCGCATTGCGATACCATGCCGCCGCGATCGCGGCGGTGAAAAGGGGGGCGGCACCATTGATCATCCCGGCCAGTGATGAGGCGATCCACTGCTGGGCAACAGGAAACAGCAGGAATGGAACACCCATCCATACCAGGCCGAGAAGTGCGATCAACGGCCACTCCCTGCGAGGAACGGCCCGTCGCGCCGCCGGAAAACAAGTGAGTGTCGCGGCCCCGAAGAACAGGCGCAGCCACGCAACAACAGAGGGATGCAGCCCTTCAAGCCCAAGATCGATCAGAAAGAATGATGCACCCCACATCAAGGCAACGCCGACAAGAATCGTCCAGTCCCGGGCTGTGAATGCGTCGTTTGGGGAGGCGGTATCCATGGAGATCAAGACAGCCCGTTATTTGATCTGTTCGTCGCCATATGCCGCCCTGCACCTCGATGCAACAATGCGGCAGCCCGGCAGGGCCCGGGCCGTTGACCGTGAGAATTTTCCGGTCGCTGAAAGGCAGCTTCCGGATGACGACGGCAAGGGAATCCTGCTTATGGGTATGTGGCCCAAGACAAACCAGCCGCCGGAAAACCCGGTGCAGTTCAGTCTGGATGGCGGCCAACGACGCACTCGACCGGCAGCTTTATTTTGCGGGAGCGGATCATCTGGCGCTCACCTGGGCAGGGCGATGCAACCTGTTGGCGGCAGATGGCAGCTCACCTGTGCGACAGGCGGGGCGGATCGGCGTTGATCCGTACGCTTTCGACCGGCCAGGAAAATTCAGGACAACACATTGCGCAGATCATGGGGGGTCTCGGGGGCCTGGTGCAGATCGAGTTCATTCTCGACGTGGGTCAGATGGGCCACCATCGCCTGGATCGCCTCCGCTGTATTGCCTGCTGCGATCAGATCGACCACCTCTGCATGTTCGTCAGGGCCACAGTCGTGCTTATGCCGGGGCTGGTACATGGTTGTGATCAGTGAGGTGCGTGAGACCAGATCGCGCAATACCCCGGACAGGTATTCTGATCCGGCCAGCTCTGCGATCAATGCATGGAATCCGCCCGAGAGGCGGATGATGGCCGACATGTCGCTTGCCTCATGTGCCTGCCGCTCTTCTTCGACATGGTCGCGTAGCCGGGCTACATCGGCGGGGGTAATCCGGCTGCATAGCAACTCCACCAGTCCACCCTCTATAATGCGTCTGGCGTAGAATACGTCGCGTGCTTCTTCGACCGTTGGCTCAGCAATAAAGCCGCCGCGGTTCGGCACCAGTGTCACAAGCCGATCGCGCGCCAACAAGCTCAGCGCAGCGCGCACCCGCGCCCGGCTTGAGGCGAAGATATCGGCCAGCTCTTCTTCCTTCAGGCGAGTGCCGGGGCGCAGTTTGCGCTCTGTGATCGCCTGCCAGATTTTGTCGCGAATCTCGCTGGCTGAGACCGCGCCCCTCTTTTCCGTCATCAAACTCGTCCTTGAATCTGCCCGTCGTGCTGCGGAGCGAACGCGGGTCCGAGACCGCTCAATTATGAGGCAAAGCCCTTGCAGCGTCAACGATATTGCGATGCACAATCTATCACGCAATATTCTGGGCTTAATTGTTGACAACAATGTTGACATAGTTGCACGCTATGTTTAGGCTGAATCCCGAAAGGGGTCACCCTATGGATTTTGATTTCACCACACTGCCACCTGAAGACCGTTACCGGCTGCTGACCAATTTCGTTGGACCTCGGCCGATCGCGCTGGTGACCACCCGCGGACCCCAGGGGCAAGCGAATGCCGCGCCGATGAGCTTCTTCAACGTCTTCAGCCACGATCCACCCATTCTGGCACTGGGCATCCAGCCACGGCTTGACGGGCGGCCCAAGGATACGCTCGCCAACCTGCGCCGATCAGGTGAGTTTGTGGTTCATGTTGTGGATGAAGACCTGTCTGATGCAATGCTGATCTGCGGCCTTGGAGTTGAGCCTGATGTGGATGAACTCAAGCTTGGAGGACTGGTTGAAGCGCCTTCCGTTCAGGTGGCCGCGCCCCGGATCGCCGGAGCGGCCTGCGCGATGGAGTGCCGGGTCGAACGAATCATCGACTGGCCGCGCAGGTCTCTTGTGCTGGGAGAGGTTGTGCAGATGCATGTCCGCCGCGACTGTCTTGATGCCGAGGGGCGCTATGTGAATCCCGAAGTTTACCAGCCAATCGCGCGACTGCACGCCGACAACTACGTCATGTCGGATCGACAGGTGGTCCTGACGCCCGCCCGTCTCGAAGATCATCTGCCGTCCACAGGGCTTCCGATCCCCCTTAAAGGTCTGAAATAATGCATGTCTTCGTAGTCAATCCGAACTCCACGGCCTTGATGACCGGGGTAATTCGGAAAAGCGCCGAGCGGGTGGCCTCGCCCGGCACGCTGATTGAGGCGGCGACCCTGGACGGCACTCCTGCCAGTATCGAGGGCTATGCTGACGAGGCCCGTGCGATTCCGGCCATGCTGGACGCGATACGCGTGGCCGAGGCGGGTGGTGCGCACGCCATCGTCATTGCTTGCTTCGACGACCCTGGTCTGGGGGCGGCACGGGAGATCGCACGCGGGCCAGTGGTGGGCCTCTGCCAGGCGGGGGTGCAGGTCGCCAGCACCATCGCCGCGCGTTTCTCCATCATCACGACCTTGCCGCGCTCGATCCCGATCATCGAGGATCTGGTGGCCGCTTATGGGGCCGGACGTCAATGCCGGAAGGTGCGCGCAGTGGATCTGCCGGTTCTGGCACTGGAGGCAGATCCGGACGAGGCTTTCGCACGCCTGAAACGTGAGATCCGGCTGAGCGCGGAACAGGAAGGTGCCGAGGCTGTTCTACTGGGTTGTGCGGGTATGGCCGAGATGTGTGAGGCACTACAGGCTGCTACCGGCGTGCCGGTGATCGATCCAGTCAGCGCGGCGGTGAAACTGGCAGAGGCGCTGGTCGGCGGCGGCTTCGCCACGGCCAAGAGCGGCACCTATGCCTTTCCGCGCGAAAAGCAGATGGCGGCGAGCTGAGAATTCTTTTGTTCATCGCGCGCCAGCCAGGCGTAGCGAGGCTTTGCCTCTGACCCGGGCCGCAATGTCAGGCATGGTGACATTGGTGCTGATCTGCTCGGAACAGCTGTGCGCGCATGAACATCCTTGTTCCATTATGTGGCCACCCTGGTGTCAGGCCCGCGCTTCTCTGCCACTGTTTCCCTCGGCCTCGGCGACCCGATGGCAGGCAACGCGAGTGCCATCGGCAAGCATCAGCATCTTTGGCCGCTCGATCCTGCAGCGGCTATCGGCCAGCGGACAGCGGGGGTGGAAAGTGCATCCCGTGGGCGGATTCAAGGGCGAGGGAACCTCACCCTCCGCAGCCTCGCGGGCGCGCCTGGGGTTCTCGATATTCGGGATCGTTTCCAGCAATAGTCGGGTGTAAGGGTGCCGTGGAGTCTCGAACAGTATCTCGGTCTCGGCCTCTTCCAGAATCCGGCCCAGATACATCACCGCAATCCGGTCAGACATATGCCGGACCACTGAAAGGTCGTGACTGATAAACAGATAGGTCAACCCCAGTTCGTCTTGCAACCGCCGCATCAGGTTCAGTATCTGCGCCTGAACCGAGACATCCAGCGCCGAGGTCGGCTCGTCGCACACCAGAAACCGCGGTTCGGTCGCCAGTGCGCGTGCAATGGAGATCCGCTGCCTCTGCCCGCCGGAAAATTCATGCGGGAACTTCGCCCCGTCACCCGGAGAGAGGCCAACGGTCAGCAGAAGCTCGTCCACGCGAGCGCGGATCTCAGCCTCGGTCTCACGCAGTCTCATCTCACGCAGCGGCTCCGCAATCACATCGCGTACCCGCCAGCGAGGATTCAGCGAGGCATAAGGATCCTGGAAGATCATCTGCGCCGAGAGCGGTGCGCCGTCGATATCGTCGGCAAAGGCGATCTGGCCTCGGCTTGGTGCGTAAAGCCCGGTCACCAACCGTGCCACAGTTGATTTCCCGCAGCCCGATTCACCCACCAAGCTCAGGCAACCACCCGCTGGCACCTCAAACGAGATATCATCCACCGCTTGAAGGTATTGCCGGGGCTTTCTTTCGATCACCCGGTTCAGCCACGGGGCCGAGACATCGAAGACACGGGTCAGCTTGTGAACTTTCAGGGCGGCAATCATTCGACACCTCCTTGGACAAGCCAGCAGGCGCTGGCGCCCGATCCGGTTTCGATCAGGTCGGGGCGCTCGCGTCGACAGCGGGGGCCGGCATCCTGGCAACGGGGATTGAAGGCGCAGCCAGATGGGATGGCGTCCAGCCGCGGCATCGAGCCGTCGATCTGGGTCAGAACCTCAACCCTGCGGCCCAGTGCCGGGATCGAGCCCATCAAACCGCGCGTGTAAGGATGGCTGGGGCGGCGAAGCACGTCGCGCGCCGGACCCACTTCGGTCAGGCGGCCCGCATACATCACCGCTACTCGGTCGGCGGTTTCGGCGATAACGCCCATATCATGCGTCACCAGCATCACAGCCGTGCCCAGATCGTCGCAAAGGCGCCGCAGCAACGCGATGATCTGCGCTTGGACCGATACATCCAGTGCCGTAGTCGGCTCATCGGCAACGATGAGCTTCGGATGCGCGGCCAGCGCCAGGGCGATCACCACCCGCTGGCGCATCCCCCCCGAGAACTGGTGCGGGTAATGGTCAATCCGGTCTTCTGGAGCGGGGATGCCCACTTGCCGCAGCAGGTCCATGGCATGGGCGCGGGCTTCCTTGCGGTTCATGTCCAGATGCAGGCGGATTGTCTCGGTTAACTGGCTGCCCACCGAAAAGAGCGGATTCAAAGAGGTCAGCGGATCCTGGAAGATCGCGCCGATCTCGCGGCCCCGGACCTTTTCCATTTGTCGGTTGGAAAGCTGGTCGATCCGCCGGCCGCTCAGCCAGATCTCGCCCTCGGCGATACGACCGGGCGGCTCCAGCAGACCCTGTACCGCAAGCCCGGTCATTGACTTTCCGGCACCGCTTTCGCCAACCACACCAAGAATCTCACCCGCCTGAATGTGCAATGATACGCCATCAAGCGCGGTAAGCGTGCCGTAGCGGCCGGGGAACTCCACGCGCAGGTCGCGCACCTCAAGGACCGGGATATCAGGCATCGCAATCCTCCATCGGAAAACTGGGCGGGAAGAGCGCCCCCACCGGCGGGTGGCCCCAACTGCGTTCGGGGTATTTAGCTACAAGTCCGTTGAACTGTGCCTGGGCCCGTGTGCGTGCCGCCGTAAGATCAAAGTTTGCCACCTGACCCTGGCACATCGACAAACGCCCATCGACAAAGACCGCCCGGGTGACCCGTCCGCTCCCCCCGGCAACCAGCGTGGTGATCGGGTCGATGGCAGGCGCCATATGGGTGTCCGCCAAGTCGAAGACAGCAATATCGGCACGGGCACCAGGGGAAAGGCGCCCGATGTCGGTCCGGCTCAGTGCCTTGGCTCCGCCCAGCGTCGCGGCCTCCCACATCTCGGCCGAGGAGACGGCCGAGGTGTCTGTCTCGGCGATCCGGGCGGTGATCAAGCCAAGCTGAAGGTTCATCAGCATGTCTGGAGGTGCTGTGTCGGTGCCCATTGCCAGGGTGATGCCCATGTTGCGCGCCTTGCGGAACGAAGCCAGAAATCCGCCAAACCGGCCCGAGACCAGCGGACAATGGATAATGGATACCCCGTGATCGGCATAAAGCTTCAGGTCATCGTCGGTCGCATGGGTGGCGTGGGGGGCGAGGAGGCGCGGCGAGAGAAGACCAAGGCGCGCGAGCCATGCAGGGGCCGTCGTGCCATGGACCGAGGCAACTGTGTCACGCTCCATCTGTCCTTGTGCCATATGCAGGCGAATGGGTGTGTCGAGATCCTCTGCCGCGTCCATAGTCCTGCGCAGCAGTGCTTCAGTGCAGGTTTCCACCCTGTCAGGGGTCAACAGTCCCTGCACCAGCCCGCTGCCCGCACCTTGCCAGCGCTGGATGTATCCGATGGCTTGCGCCAGCCCTGCCAGCCCCCGTTCCTCATCGAAACGCGGCTCCAGCACCCCCGGAGCGGTGCAAACCATTCCGCCGGCACGAAAGGCCGGGCCAAGGTGGACGCGCAGGCCCAAATCGATGGCTGCCTGTGCCGCGGCGTCAAACTCGGCAGTCGTCTCGCCCCATTCGCGGTAAAACAGCGAGGCGATGGGGGCAGCGGTGGTGATCCCATTCAGCAGCAGCTGTGCGAAGGAGAAGCGCTTCTGGAACGCCAGTTCCTCTGGCGAATACATCTCGTAAGGTCCGGCCTCGACATAGCTTTCCGGCCAGACCCGGCCCTTTGCCCAGCCGGGGTGATGGTCAATGGCCAGAAGCGTCGTGTCCAGATCCGACAGTGCATCGAGGTCGATGAAGCCTGGCGAAATCAGTGCGGATCCAAAATCAATCCGCCGCGCGACTTCGCCCGGAAAGCGCCGCCCGATATGGATCACCGCGCCGCCGTCGATCACGACTTCGGCGTTCTTCAGTAGCCGGTGGCCCTCCGGACTGTGGCCCAGCACCCAATCGGCGCGCAACGCCGTGCGGCCGGGGGGGCGCAGGCCGAGGGGCAGAGCGGCAATACCCATCATGGCGCCTGAATCACGGCGATCCCGGAGCGGGCCACGACCACGCCACCCTTGATAACCAATGGCCGGGGGTCTTCCAGAACCACAGCATGCGCCAGTGTCTCGCCTGCGACCAGGGTGATATCGGCCGCCGCGCCCTGCTCCAGGGCATGGCCATGTACGCCGATCGAAGCCGCACCCGCACCCGAGGCGGTATCAAGCAGCATTTCCAGTTCATCATCCCGGCGCAGGCCGTTCTTCATCCCCACGACCCGGGCACGGTGCAGCATGTCAGGCTGGCCCCAGGGACCCCAGGTATCGCGAATCCCGTCACAGCCGATGCCGACGTGCACCCCCGCGGCCCGCATTGCCTTCAACGACGGTATCGCGGCCGAGGGATGGCCGGTGGAATAGATTGAAACATCCAGTTCTGCAATCCGTGCCAGAAGCTCTGTAGTCCGGTCAGGATGCACCATTGCCAGATGGAAAGCGTGACTGACCCCAACCTTACCCTGCATGCCCAGGGCGGCGGTGCGCTCCAGGATAAGCTCCATGGTGAAAGCGCCCAACTCTCCCGGCTCGTGCAGGTGGATATCCACCGGTTTGCCGTGCTTTTCGGCAAGCGCAAAGACCGCATCCAATGAGCCTTTCGGATCACGGTCCATCGAGGAAGGATCAAGCCCGCCGACAATATCCGCCCCATCCGATAGCGCGGCATCCAGAAGCTCATAAGTTCCGGGCCGCACCACCAAGCCAGATTGCGGGAATGCCACAATCTGGATGTCAACCAGACCGCGCAGCGCCTCACGGGTTTTCAGCTTGCCTTCCAGAAGGGTCAGGCGATGATCGGTGTCCACATCGACATGGCTGCGGATATGGCTGGTGCCGCTCGCAATCAGTGCCACCGCATGCCGCATCGACTGCCGGTGCACGTCAAGACCCAGCGGAATCCGTGCCTCACGCTCGTTGTCGATCAAATCCCGTAATGTGCCGCCCTTGCGCCCTCGATACCAGGACATGCCCCAAGTTGTCTTGTCCAGGTGGGTATGCGCCTCGACAAGGCCGGGGATGGCAATGGCACCCGCACCGTCCTCGGTGATCACTCCGGGTGCGTTCAAGCCCGAGCCGATCTCCTTGATCCGGCCGCCCCGGATCAGGATATCGGCGGGCGCAGCACCCATCGGGCGGATATTGCGAAGAAGAAGATCGGCCATCATTTACCTCAATTTCGGATTGAGCGCGTCGCGCAGCCAGTCGCCCAACACATTGACCGATACAACCAGCAAGCTCAGCTGTAGCACCGGGAAGATCACCATCCACCACATGCCCGAGAACAGATACTGATTCCCGAAGCGGATCAGGGTACCCAGACTGGGTTGGCTGGGTGGCATCCCGATTCCCAGAAAAGACAACGTTGCCTCGGTCAGGATCGCCATGCCGAAGTTCAGCGTCGCCGCCACAAGAATGGGCGTCATTGTATTGGGCAGGATATGGTTGAGCATGATCCGTCGCGATGGAACTTTCAGTAGCCGCGCCGCCTGGACATATTCCTTCCGCCGCTCGACCGAGGTCTGGGCACGCACGGTCCGTGCATATTGGACCCAGGCCGAAAGGGTAATCGCCAGCACCAGCACCGCTCCCGCTCCGATCTCGCGCAGCCCCACCGGCAACATGGTGCGGGCAATGGCGCTGACCAGAATGGCGATCAGGATCGTGGGCACTGACAGTAGAACATCGCCGAGCCGCATCAGCACGTTGTCGATCCAGCCGCCGAAATACCCCGCGACCAACCCCAGCGAGATGCCAATGACCAGTGACAGTGCTACGGTGGCCACTCCGATGATCACCGAGATCCGTGAGCCATAAAGGATCGCCGATAATATATCCCTGCCTTGGTTGTCAGTGCCCAGGATGAAGGGCCATTGGCCACGCTCGTCCCAGATTGGTGGCAACTCGGCGTTCCACAGTTCCAGCTCGGCGGGGTTGAACGGGTTTTGTGGCGTGATCCAGGGCGCGATCATAGCGGTGACGATCAAGAGCGTCAGCACAACAGCCGCCACCTGCGCCGAACGGTGGCGCATAAAGGAATACCACAAGTCCGACTGGCGGAGTCTTGCCAGCCACCCGGGCTCGGACTGGCTGGAGGCGGGGGCGGCCCGGGCGTCGGTTTTCTTGGTGTTCATCTTGCCCTCAACCATTGGCATCGCGCAGGCGGGGGTCGATGATTGCATAGGCAATATCGACTATCGTGTTCAGTGCCACGAAGATGAAGCTGACGATGACCAGATAGGCAGCCATCACCGGAATATCGGCAAAGGTTACTGCCTGAATGAATAGCAAACCCATCCCCGGCCATTGGAAAACCGTTTCGGTTACCAGCGCGAATGCAATCAGCGCCCCGATGTTCATGGCTGTCATCGTCACCACCGGCATCAAGCAGTTCCTGAGCGCGTGACGATAATGGATCAGCCGCGCGGGAACGCCTCTGGCGCGGGCGAATTTCACGAAATCCGAGCGCAGGACCTCCAGCATCTCAGCCCGTACCAGCCGCATCACCAGAGTGATCTGGTAAAATGACAGAGCCACAGCGGGCAGGATGATCGCCATGCGGCCTGAATGAGTCAGCAGGCCCGTGCTCCACCAGCCCAACTGCACGACCTCGCCGCGCCCAAAGGCCGGAAGCCAGCCCAACGATACCGCAAAGACCAGGATCAGCAGGATTCCGATCACGAAACTGGGTAGCGACACTCCGATGATCGACAGAAACTGCAAACTTTCGGAAAACCACCTCCCTCGGTGGATCGCGGTGATAACCCCTAGCGGGACCCCCACGACCAACGAGATCAGCGTTGCCAAAAGCACCAGCTCCATTGTCGCCGGGAAGCGCTCGGCAATCAGCGCCATCACACTTTGCTGGTTACGATAAGAGATGCCGAAGTCGCCCTGCATCGCATTCAATACGAAGCGGGCGTACTGCACCATCACCGGCTGATCCAGCCCCAGACGGCTGCGCAACGCGTCGCGCTCCGCTTGGGTGGTCTGTTCGTTTACCATCAGTTCAACCGGGTCGCCCACGAAGCGGAAGATCATGAAGGCCATGAGCGCTACGACCAGCATCACCAGGGCGGCATTGGCCAGACGCTTGATCAGAAAGACGATCATTCTGTCACCTCGGCTGAACGGCTGAAGAAAAGGAGGCGCGGCGGAGGCCGGATTGACCCGTCAGGTTGGTTCCGGCCTCCGCATTCGGCACAGTCAGTCGGCCATCCGGGTCAGCCAGTGGCGCGGCTTGTTGTCGGCCTGCTGGAGAACGTACTCCACGCGGTCCGATACCGCCCATGCCATTGGCTGCTGGTGCAGCGGAACGAACAGCATTTCCTCCCGTGCCTGGCGCAGGACCTCGGTCTGGTAACCCAAGCGGGTGTCGCGATCCAGTTCGACCGCGGCGCGCTGGATCAGGTCATCCCATTCCGGATAGTGCCAACCTCCCCAGTTGAACACCCCACCATTACCAGAGGCGCTGTGGACAGCCTGCAGAAGGATCGAGAAGCTGTCCAGCATCGGCTCATTCGCCCAGCCAAAAATGAACATGTCGCTCTGCCCGTTGGTCATCTTCGGCGAAATGACGGCGCGCGGCGCGATGTCCAGTGCGGGAGCGAGACCGGCGCGGGTCAACATCGAGATCACGGCCGAGCAGATCTCTTCTTCGTTCACCCACAGATCAAAGGCGCAGCTCAGCTCGAATGCGAGCCCCTCGGCACCCACCTCCGCGATCAGTTCCTGGGCGCGCTCCAGATCGAACGGGATTGGTTCGTCCAGCTCTTCCGTATAACCTGGTATCTGCGGGGCAATCAGTGTTCCCGCCACCCGCGATGAGCCGCGCATGACCCGGTCGCGGATCAGCGCCACGTCGATCGCATGGGCGATTGCCCAGCGTAGCCGACTGTCGTTGAATGGATTCTCGCGTCCGTCCGCCAGATTGGGCTGGCGATTGAAGCCGAACATGATCGTCCGCAGTGAACTGCCCTCGATCACCTCGACATTTGGCGCGGCCTGAAGTCGCGGCAAGTCCTGGATTGGGGCGCCTTCCACGAAGTCTATCTCGCCCGAAAGAAGCGCTGCCACCCGTGTTGCCGCGGACTGAATCGGCGTAAACTCGATCCGCGAGACATTATGCACGGGCGTATCCCACCAGCCCGGGTTCACCACCATTTCCGTACGCGAATCGGGAACGCGCTCCTCAATGACGAAAGGACCTGTACCATTCGCGTTGAAGGTCGCATAACCCTCGACCCCAGCGGCAACGTCGGTCGGCAGTTCGGCGCCATTGTCACGCAACCAATCCGCGTCGAAGATAAAAATGTTGGTGAGGTCGTTAAGTAAAAGCGGATAGGCACCGTTGAGGTTTATATCGATCGTGTAATCATCCACGACCTCGGCGGACACATAGGCAGGCAGGTTGCCGCGCAAGGGCGAGTCTTCATGGCTGACCCGCGTCAGCGAGGCCAGCACGTCCTCGGCAGTGAAGTCCGCTCCGTTGTGAAAGGTCACCCCTTCACGCAAATGGAAGCGCCAGACTGAATCCGAAATGATCTCCCAGCTTTCCGCCAGCGCCGGTTCGATCTCAAGGTCGGCGTCATACCGAACCAGACCCTCGTAGACGTGGTTCAGGAACGACAGCGTGAATGTCGAACCATAGGAGTACGGGTCGAGTGAATTGAGGTCGGTCGACCCACCCCAACGGATGGTTTCAGCCGACACGGCGACGGTGGAAAGGCCGACTGCTGCGATGCCGGTCAGCAGCCTGGTACGCAGTTTGGACATGAGGATCACTCCATGATGGTGCGTTTGATCTGCCGGTTCGGCCATGTGTCCAGCAGCATCCGGCATTGTTGTCGATCAACCTTGCCGCAGTGGGGCCATGGGTGTCAACGTTTATGTTTAAGATTGCAATTTAGATTGCAAACAATCGTGGCGCAACTCTGGGCTGGGTTTTGATGCTGTGACCGCCCTCCGACGGCATCTGTGTGCCAAGGTGGGTCTGCAACGATGCACAGGGGGAGCGATCATGTCGGAAGTTATCCCGGTCGGGCTCGATCTGGCGAAGAATGTGCTTCAAGCCCATGGGGCTGATGCCTTGAGTCACGAGGTCTTTCGCAAAAAGCTGAGACGGGGTCAGGTCCTGTCGTTCTTCAGCCAGCAGCCAACCTGCATTGTCGCCATGGAGGCTTGCGGTGGCGGGCACTTCTGGGGCCGCGAGCCTGGCAGGCTCGGGCACGAGGTGTGGTTGATCCCGCCCGCCTATGTCAAACCTTTCGTCAAGCACCAGAAGAGTGACGCGGCGGATGCGGAGGCAATCTGTGAAGCAGCGCAGCAGCCGGCGCGGCGATCTGATCAAGATCATCTGGCGGGACGGCCAGGGCGCGTACACCTTCACCAAAGGGGATGGCGGTTCGGATGAGTATAGCCGGGCGAGTCATAGCTCATTTGGTCTTTAAAAATGGTCCATATGGACTATATTGGGATCAATGGAGGACACTATGTACGTCGCAGAGAAAATTCGGGGGCCCGCACAAATCAACGCGGTCGCGTTGAAAGCCTATGCTCGCGTGGCCGATGCCTGGGGTCTCAGTCTGAAGGAGGCGGCGGGCCTTGCCGACATGTCGGAGAGCACATGGAAGCGCGCGAAGAAACCGGGCTTCACGGGGGAGCTGACCAAGGACCAGCTTTTGCGTCTGAGTGCGGTGATCGGCATCTACAAGTCGCTTGAGCTCTATTTCTCCGAGCCTCTCGCGCGAAGCTGGTTCACCCGACCGAATACGGGACCGCTGTTCGCTGGTGGCCGACCGGTCGACACTGCTATCGACGGGGGCTTGCCGCAGATCCTTGCGGTGCGGACCTATCTTGACGCCTTGCGCGGCGGGGCATGAAGCAGACCGAGATTTCCGATCGCGGTCTCGTTCGCCTCCTGCCCGCCACCTACCACAAACCGCCAGCATTGCGCGGTCTCGTCGATACCGATGACGAGATGGAGAGCCTTGCCGAGATCGAGGGCCTGACCAGCGGCCGCCTTCTGGCGGAGCGTGGCCGCAACCCGCATCTGGACCCGCGCGAGCTTGCCTGGCAGCGCCGCAGCCGTGATCTGCGCATCTACGGCGACAGCCATGTCAACGCCGCCTTCACCTATACCCGCGCGGGCGGAAACCGCTTCAACACCGAGGAGCGCGGAGCTTGGTACTGTGCATGGGACGTGATGGTTTCCGTCAGTGAAGTGGCCTGGCACCGGACGCGGGAACTTGGTTTCACGGGCACCTACCATGACAGCGCCCGCTATGTGGAACTTCTGGCGGATTTCATTGGGGTCTTTGACGACATGACCGATGAGCCGGGTCATCCGGCGCTGCATCCAGATCCGGCTGTCGGATATCCTGAAGGACAAAGCTTCGCCCGACATCTGCGCCGATCTGGATCCCGCGGTCTGATCTACCACTCGGTCCGGGCACCGGCACCCGGAGGGAATTGTCTGGTCTGCTTCGAGCCGCACGCCATCCAGAACGTCCGTCCGGGAGCGTCTTGGGATCTTGCTTGGGATGGTACGCCGCACTACTCGATCACGGCTGTCGGCTAGTCGCGGTTGTGTTCGCCCAACCTGGGTGGCGGCAACCGATAGCTGACCGGCGTGCGCGAGAACTTCAACGGATTGCCGATCAACGGCATCTGCTGGCCACGGTCATTCTGCATCTCGATCTGCATTCCCCGTGCTGCCACCTGATCGGAGGCGAAGACCTGATCCAGCCTGTTAACCGGCCCGACCGGCACTCCGACCGCTTCCAGAGCGGACAAGAGTACATCCGTTCTGATGTCCAGCAGGCGCGGCACCAGCAGGGCATTCAGGGCGGGAAGGTGTCCAAGGCGGTCGGGGTTGGTCGCGAAACGGGAATCGTCGGGCAGGTCAGGCAGCCCGATGGCTCCGCAAAAGCGCCGGAATTGCCCGTCATTGCCCACCGCCACGATTACATGACCATCCAGCGTCGCATAGACCTGATAGGGTGCGATATTCGGATGGGCATTGCCACGCCGCTTGGGCAATTCACCCGAGACCAGATAATTGGTGCCCTCGTTGATCAGCCAGGCGATCTGGCTGTCGACAAGCCCAAGCTCGATATGCTGGCCTTGACGGGTGGCGTCGCGGTGGCGCAAGGCAGCCAGAATCCCCACGCAGGCATACATGCCGCACATCACATCGGCGATCCCCACGCCGACCTTCATCGGCTGCCCCTCAGGCTCGCCGGTCAGGCTCATGATTCCGCCGAAGCCCTGGGCCAGAATATCGTAACCGGGGCGGTGAGCATTCGGGCCGGTTTGCCCGAAACCAGAAATCGAACAATAGATCAGCCGCGGGTGCCGCGTCAGCAGGCTGACCGCATCCAGCCCGAATTTGGCCAAACCGCCCGGTTTGAAATTCTCGATCACGACATCGGCTTCGGCGGCCAGTTCAAGAACCAGCGCCTGCCCTTCGGGGCTGGCAAGATCGGCGGTGACCGAACGCTTGTTCCGGTTCGCGCAAAGGAAATAGGCGGACAGGTCGCTGTCCCCGGTTGTCGGATCAGCCACATAGGGCGGACCCCAGCTGCGGGTGTCATCACCGCCCCGCGGTGCCTCGATCTTGATCACATCCGCGCCAAGATCACCCAGAAGCTGGGTGCAGGTCGGACCGGCAAGGATCCGCGAAAGGTCAAGCACGCGCAGGCCCGCCAGCGGCCCCGGCGCGTCAGTTTCCGTCAGCCAGGCGGGCATAGCCATCCCTCGTCTGGGGTGTCTTGATTCCCAAGAGCGCACCGGCCACCTGGGTCTTGAGGATCTGCGCCGTACCGCCACCAATGGTGAACATGCGCACATCGCGATACATCCGCTCCAGCGGTTCCTTGTCGCCGTAGCCACGCGCGCCGAAGATTTGCAGCGCATCGCTGACCACCTTGATCGCCGCTTCCGAGGCATAGGCCTTGGCCCGCGCCGCCATCATGATATCGGGGAAATTTCCCGGCCCCGAACTGCGCGATCCTGCGGCATCATACAGCAACAGGCGCGAGGCATGGACTGCCGTATCCATATCCGCCAGCATCCATTGCAGGCCCTGAAATTCAGCCAGGGGCCGCCCGAACTGGCGGCGTTCCTTCAGATAGCGCGTGGCATGGTCAAGGGCACCGGCAGCAATGCCCATCGCAACGGCCCCCGCACCGACGCGCTGGCTGTTGTAGGCGTTCATCAGATCGGCAAAGCCGCGCCGGAAGCCCGAGGGCGGCAGCACCACCATGTCGGCCTCAACCACCAGATTTTCAAAGCGCAGCTCGGCTTCGGGCATACCGCAAAGACCCATCGTCCGCTCACGACCCACCACCGTAAAACCGGGCGGGGTGATACCAGCCGCCGGATCGGCATGGACAAGGAAACCGCCGATACCTTCATCGCGACCATCTTGGTCCAGAACCCGGGCAAAGATGAAATGCAGCCTGGACACGCCCCCGCCGGTGATCCAATGCTTGATCCCATTCAGGATATAGCGCGAACCGTCACGGCGCGCGGTCGTCATCATTTCAGTGGCGGCGGAACCGGCATCGGGTTCGGTGATGCAGATCGCCGGCTTGTCGCCCTTCAGGACCAGTTCGGCGGCAAAGGCGCGCTGTTCATCCGTGCCGTAAGCCATGACCGCACTGATCCCGCCCATATTCGCCTCGACCACGATCCGGGCGCTGAGCGTACAGGCACGCGCGATTTCCTCGATCACGACAACCGCATCCAGCCAACTAGCGCCCGCACCGCCAAACCGGGTGGGAATTGTCATTCCCATCAGGCCGGCGGCGGTCAGTTCCCGGACATTCTGCCAGCAATATTCGCGCTGCTGGTCCCACTGTTTGGCGCGCGGTGCGAATTCGCGGGCCAGTGCCCGCGCGGTTTCGCGATAGCCTGCGGTCGATTGACCTTCGAACATGGCCGTACCTCCATTCCTGTGCGAAAGATGGAGCTTCATTATATAAATTCAATCGAATAGATATTTACTATAAATTCAAAAGCATTGTACTTATGTCGGATCAAATCCTTTCTCCCAGATATAGCACCCGAAGTCCGCGCGTTCAGGCAATGAATGTGCCGCGTCTTGTCCTCCGTCCAGGTAAGGCTCGACCCGGCCCAGAGCCCTTTCGCAGCATTGCGTGGAATAGGTTTGTCTACTGTCCGGCTGGCATCGTAATCGGCCAGAACCGTTTGGGTTGCCCGCGTGTCGAAGCAGTTTTCATGCAAGGCGCGGTCAGCGGCAGGCGTTGCGAGAGCTGAAGCGTCGCCGTCGGCCAGTCCACCGCCAGACCGACCGCAGGAAAGACATGCTGCGGCAGCCCCGGCAGGTGAACAAGCTCAGCTGCCCGGTTGCGCGCGGCGCTGGTGGGACAGCAGCCAAGGCCCATCGCCTCGGTCGCCAAGGCAAAGGGCGGCATGAGCCCGGCACTTTATCGTGACGAATTTGTGCCCCTTGGTGCAGTTTATCTGACCACCGTCGGCTATGGAACCGGCGCGTTGTTGGGGCGGGGCATCAAAGGAGCAGGGTCAGCATGATCTTCGGTCAGCAGCCGCAAAAGGCCGGGGCGCCACAAGCCGCTGGCAGGATCGTCCCTTGTCACCAAGGACAACTCGCGCAGGACAGGCTGCTGGCCCATTGGCAGGATCGTGACCTCTGTTGATGCGTGCCGCTGCACGTCGGGTTTGGGCAGGATGGTAAAGCCCAAACCGGCACAAACACATTCGACGGTCGCGGCGACATTATCCAGGGTCAGAGTATTGCGCGGCGCAATGCCTCGGTCCTTCAGAGTCCGGGCCGTCAGACGGCCGATGCCCGAATACGGGTTGAAATGCAGAAAACGCAGTCGTCCCGCGACATCTTCAAGTGACCGGGCCTTTGACGACAGCGGTGCCGCAACCACCATCTCGTCCAGTACCACAAGATCAAAACATAACCGGGGATCGTTCTCACCAAAACGCGTGACGACCGCCGCGTCCAGCCGACCCGAGATGACCGCGTTCTCCAGCTCCTCGGACAGGCCGGTAATCAGTTCGAAACGTGCCTTGGGCGCCTCTTTCAGCGAGCGCTCAAGCAGACCCGGAACCAGTCGCACCGCCGCCGACAGGATGACCCCGACGCGGAAATGGCCGCCCAGGCTTGCCCCTTCGGCGCAGGCTTCCCGCAGGGCGGCTTCCTCAAGAAGAATACGTCCGGCATGTTCTGCGACACGTCGTCCTGCCGGAGTCAGAAGCGGCGGACGACTGGTACGATCAAACAGTACAACCGCGAGTTCCTGCTCCAGTGTCTTCATCTGCATGCTGACGGCCGACAGCGTCATGTTAGCCTCTTCGGCAGCGACCGAAAACGACCCGACACGGGCAATCAGGACCAGAGTTTTCAGGGCGCGCAGATTCATTTATTCAAATCCATTTAATTTATATTACACTTTAATTCGATTGCTGTCATACATCAAGCCTCTATCATCCCTCTATCCAGGCTCATCCGTAGCGCCCGCAGCCAAGAGAACCGCGAGGCCGGTCAGCCTGTGTCCAGGGAGAAAATACGATGAAATCACAACCGATCCTGCCCGCTCTGCTTGTCGGCGCCATGTTCACGGCCCAATCCGCTGCGGCCCAGACATTTCCAAGCCAGCCGGTCACGCTGGTCGTGCCATTCGCGGCGGGTGGCCCGACCGACACCGTGGGTCGTCTTACTGCACAGGCCATGAGCCGGGTTCTCGGTCAGCAGGTCATTGTCGAGAATGTCGGCGGTGCCGGCGGCACCTTGGGCGGGCGTCGCGTGGCGCAGGCCGCGCCCGATGGCCATACGATCCTTCTGCATAATATCAGCATGGCGACGGTCGGGGCTCTTTACGCCGATCCACCCTATGATGTGCAAGCCGATTTCGAAACCATCGGGCTGGTGACCGAAGTGCCCATGACGCTTGTCGGACGTCCGGATCTTGAGGCACAAACCCTTCCCGAGCTGATCTCCTGGGCGCGCGAACAGGGCGAGGCGGTAATGTATGGTCACGCGGGGCTGGGGGTGTCATCGCATATGTGCATGCTTCTGTTCAGCGAAGCGGCAGGAGTCAGAATGACCGACATTCCCTATACTGGAACAGCCCCAGCCATGACCGATCTGATGGGCAGTCAAATTGACCTGCTTTGCGATCAGACCACCAATACCACGTCACAGATACAGGAGGGCGGTGTCCAGGCCTATGCCGTGACTGTTCCGGAACGTCTTGCAACATTGGCGGATCTGCCAACTTCGAGCGAAGGAGGACTTCCCGACTTCAACATCACGATCTGGCACGGGCTGTATGCGCCGGCGGGCACACCTCCGGAAATCATCACGACATTGACCGAGGCGTTGCAAGAGGCGCTTGAGGACAGTTCTCTGATCGAACGCTTCGCCGATCTGGGGACGACTCCCTCACCCAGGGATGACGCGACGTCTGAGGCACTCAGTGCCCGGCTCGGGGCTGAAATCGAAACCTGGCATACGATCCTCGCCAATTTCGATATCCCCGCAAACTGACACAGGCCGATCGGAGCCCTTCGGCAAGTCGTCGTGACGGAAACGACGACTTGCCGGACGACCTGCCGGAATTCGTAAGGAACACGCATGCTTTCACGTGATTACCGGGATATTGTCGGCGGCTTGCTGTTGATGATATTTGGCCTGTGGGTGACCTGGTATTCCTATGCCCATTACGAACTGGGCACGTTCCGCCGCATGGCACCGGGCATGTTCCCGATGTTTCTGGGGCTGATTCTGGCCGTATTCGGGTTGATCATCGCCGTCCCGGCCTGGTTCCGCACCGGGCCGAAGCCCTATATCCGCTTCTGGTCGCCGCTTTTCGTGCTGGTGGGCGTGGCCGCTTTCGCGCTGCTGGTGCGCCCCTACGGGCTGATCCCGGCGATCCTGGGCGTCACCCTGATCTCGTCTCTGGCCGAGCTGAAAATCCGTCCGCTCAGCCTGTCGATCCTCTGCGCAGTACTGTGCCTGATTGCGTGGCTGACTTTCCGCGTCGGGCTGGGCCTGCCGATGCCGATGCTGATCTGGCCACATTGAGGGGCTGACTGCATGGATATCCTCGCCAATATCTCACTGGGGTTGAGCACGGCCCTGTCGGTCACCAACCTGTTCTACTGCTTTCTTGGCGTGTTTCTGGGTACGCTGGTCGGCGTCATTCCGGGGATCGGGGTGCTGTCGGCGATCTCGATGCTGTTTCCGATCACCTTCTATCTTGAGCCCACCACCGCACTGATCATGCTGGCGGGGATCTGGTACGGGACCAGCTACGGCGGCAATACGGCGTCCATCCTGCTGAACATCCCCGGCACGCCGGCCAATGCGGTGACCTGCCTCGACGGCTATCCGAT
>Ga0172382_10002975_pt1 | contig 27350 bp, 23 predicted proteins | sample Leawel138RmetaG_FD_122245 | JGI IMG/M metagenome (GOLD analysis project Ga0172382, IMG submission 122245) | Leachate microbial communities from a municipal landfill in Southern Ontario, Canada - Leachate well 138R metaG | ecosystem: Engineered > Solid waste > Landfill > Unclassified | place...
AAAAACAAACGGCTTGTTAAGTGTAGCAATCTCTCCATCCTCAGTTTCAAGTTCAATGGGTAAGTTCAAGACTGTTGAACTCACTGCAACATAACCCCTTTGCTCATAAGCTTCATCTAAACTCAAGCTTTGAACTCCCCAAACCTCTATTGGTAAAGAGGTATTCGCCAGTACGGCCAGAGAGTCAATCTCACGCTCACGACACCAACTGCTCAACCGTTTTAAATCTTGACCCCAATCCAGATTGGAATCAATCATCATCTCATGCTTACTGCCCAAGACTGCACTGAAAAAATTAGCACTGGAGAAAAAATAAGGAAATCTAATAATCGACAGCAAAACATAAAAAATCATCAGCATTTGTCTGAGTTGGGTGTTTTTAATCTTGTCTGTGCATGCTCCTGTCAGCACCGCTCCAAAACCAATCACCGGCAATAAAATTCTCATGCCAAACGCCATGCCAGAGTAAATCGTCAACAAAAAATACAAACCAATCATGATTAGTAAAAAAGTAAGGCGTTGATTGCTGATTTTTTGTCTGATAACTAAATAAATTGAGATCATAAACATCACTAGATACATCTCTGCAGTTTTTAACAAAAAGGAGAGCGGATAAAACCACCGCCAGTTGAATTGACCAACTCTGCCGGCTAAATACTGCAGTTGGCCCACTGCCTCGTGGTGATTGATCAACTTTAAGCCATAACGGTAATAATAGGGCAGAGGCGCAACAGCCACTAGGGCATCAACCGTTTCTGATTTTTTCACCGCAATCGTTTCCTGAACTATAGGCAACTCCTCCCAGAGCATCTGTGGCGCTTCAAAGGGCAAATAGAATAACCAGATTACAACCCAACCAATTAGGGCAACTACTCCCAAACTTATCAAGATTTTTTTAATAGACACTGTTTTAGCCAAACTTAAACTAGCAAAAAATACGATCGGCAAGATGAAAACTGCTGAGTATTTGGTTAATAGTGCCAAACCAAACAACAATCCGGAAAACAGTAAGTTCTGCCATCTGCCCTTAAACAAAAACCTTAAATAAAACAACACCGTGCCCAGCCAAAAAACCAACAACCCCATATCAGTGGTCACTAAAGCTCCGTTGGCTAAGACATTAAACTCAAATCCAAATAAGACCGAGGCAATCAAACCTTTTTCTTGATCTTGCAGAATATCGCTGGTTAATTGATAAACAAAAAAGATGCCCAGTAGAGTTAATAAAATTAACGGAAGACGGGAGAGCAACAACAGTTTCGTGGGATTATTTTGCTCAAACAAGTTGCGACCCAGGTCATAAATGACATGAGTGTGTGGATTTTGCAAATCCTGCTGAGTGATATTAAGCTTAAAATCAGAATAAAACAGACGCAATGACAAACCTGATAAAAATTTAATTAAGGGCGGATGCTCGCTGTTAAAACGCAAATCTGACAGCTGTGCATAGGTGAGTCCTGAAGCAATGTGCGCGGGCTCATCATAGGTGGGAGCATCAGACAAAGTAGTGAGGATTAAAATTAAGGTGACCGCTAACATCACCACACCCAGCCAAATTTTTGAGCTTGTCATAAGCAAAATTGTAGTGATATTTTTTAAAAACAACAATGTGGTGGAAAAACACAAAATTGATTTCCGGTGGTATAATAAAAATCTCTTGACTGCTTAGCTCAGTTGGTTAGAGCGCTTCGCTTACATCGAAGAGGCCATAGGTTCGAGTCCTATAGCAGTCACGGTTTAAACTGGCATAGCTCAAGAATGAATGTTAAAATAATTGATTGTTCAGTTATTAACCACGCCAAGCTAGCCAAGTTGGTCACGGCACATGTCTGAAAAACATGGGATCTTGGTTCGATTCCAAGGCTTGGCACAACAATTGCGCGAATAAACAAAAACTGAAATGGTGGTTGTGAGGGTATAAAATCGCGAGAGTAGCTCAGTTGGTAGAGCGTCTCCTTGCCAAGGAGAAGGTCGCGGGTTCAAATCCCGTCTCTCGCTCAGAACCGCGTAAAAATAAAACTTCCCCAATTTTCACTTATATTATTTTTTTGTACCCCAGGAGGGATTCGAACCCCCGACGCCAGGTTCCGAAGACCTGCGCTCTATCCACTGAGCTACTGGGGCTAAAACATTTAAAATTATAGCCAAACAAGTATAAATTATATCAATTTTTCAGATATAATAACATCCTAGTCACACAAACCTTACAACAACAAGCCGAAGTGGCGGAACTGGTAGACGCGCACGTTTCAGGGACGTGTGGAAGTAATTCCATGGAGGTTCGAGTCCTCTCTTCGGCACAGGTTTAATTAAAAAAAACAAGCTTCAACTTTCATCTACTAATTATCTCGAATATAATAGAGTTGTTACTCATCAAGTCCAACAGTCATATGAAACTACTTGCCGGATCATCTACTCCAACCTTAGCCAAAAACATTGCCCAGAAGCTTAAAATTCCTCAAATTAACTGCGAGATTGAAAAATTTTCTAATGGAGAGAAAAAAATCTGGATTAAAGACAAACTGCAGGGTCAAAATGTGGTGGTGGTGCAGTCTTTTATTGATCCAGTTGACGAGACTATTGTTGAAACCTTACTGATAGCTGACGCTTTAGAGCGAGTTGGGGTCAGACACGTTAGCCTAGTTATTCCCTGGATGGGTTACTCGCTTCAAGACAAGGTGTTCCGCAAAGGAGAACCTATCTCGGCCAAGGTAATTGCGGATTTAATCTCACATTCTTATGTTAAACGGGTGGCGCTCATGGATCTACACAACGACAGCATTCCTGCGTTTTTTGGGATTCCCACCAGTTATTTATCTGCCTTAGGAATCTTTAGCGATTACATCAAGAAAAACTTTGACTCAAAAAATACCGTGGTGGTCAGCCCTGACTTTGGTGGTTTGAAACGTGCCCGCATCTTTGCCCGTCAGCTAGATCTAGACTTAATTAATATTGACAAGGACCGTGATCTTAAAACCGGCGAGGTTAAAGCCATTGATCTGCATGGTGATGTTAAAAACAAAACCGCGATCGTGATTGATGATGTGATTGTTTCGGGAGGCACTGTGGTTGAGGCCGGCAACTTGCTTAAAAAGTTTGGTGCGAAAAAACTGGTTTTTGTTGCCAGTCATGCTTTACTCACCGGTAATGCGGTTGAAAAAATACAAGATTCAGAAGTAGACCAGATCATCATCACCAACACTATTGAGCCTAAAAAATTTCCTAAAAACTTTACCGTTATAGACGTTTCATCAATCTTTGCTGAGGATTTATCCAGATGGTTAACCAACGGCATCAACAATCATTAAAAAAACCATTAGCTAATTTACCCAAACATGCTAGTTTCCCAACTCCCGTTTAAACCAACCAAAACCACTCCGTCTGATACCGAGACTAAAAACCATCAGCTTTTAGTACAAGCTGGTTATGTGCGTCAACTGATGGCAGGTGTTTATACTTACACTCCACTGGGGTTGATTACCCTAAACAAGATTCGCAATATTATTCGTCAAGAAATGAACCAAGTTGGTGGTCAGGAAATCCTGATGCCAATGTTACATCCCAAAGGTAACTGGCAAAAATCAGGCGGTTGGGAAGATATTGATGTTTTGTTTAAGTTAAAAAGTCGCACTGGTAAGGACTATGCTTTAGGACAAAGCCACGAGGAGATTATTACCCCGTTAGTCAAAGAAGTTATTCAAAGTTACCGCGATTTACCTCTAGCTTTATATCAAGTTCACTGGAAGTTTCGCGACGAACTAAGATCAAAATCCGGCATCTTACGTGGTCGCGAGTTTGAGATGAAAGATATGTATTCTTGGCATGAAACTCAAGATGACTTTGAACAGTTTTATGAAAAGGTTAAACAAGCCTATCTCAAAGCTTACCAGCGCGTTGGTCTTGTTGCTAAAGTCACCGAGGCTTCAGGTGGCAGTTTTACTGAAAAAATTTCTTACGAGTTTATGGTTTTAACTGATGCTGGCGAAGACGATATTTTTTACTGTCCCGCTTGTGAGTATTGCGTTAACAAAGAGATTGCTAAAGTTAAGGCTGGCGACAGGTGTCCAAGTTGCCAAAAAGCAGATTTGGCAGAGGCTCGTGCTTCTGAGGTGGGTAATGTTTTTGATCTCGGTCAAAAATATGCAAAAGATTTTAACCTGACTTACATGGATAAACAAGGTAATCATCAATACCCGATCATGGGTTGTTACGGCTGGGGTACCACTCGCACCATGGGCGTAATTGTAGAAAAATACAATGATGAAAAAGGTATTATCTGGCCAAGAGCTGTTGCGCCGTTTGATATTTATCTCGTGGATATAGGAGTAGAAAAATCTAAAGCAGAAACTCTTTACCAACAACTGCAAAAGATGGGTTATCAGGTTTTGTGGGATGACCGCGACAACGAAACTCCAGGTTCAAAGTTTGCTCAAGCCGACCTGGTGGGTCTGCCTGCGCGGGTGGTGCTGTCCGAACGAACTGGTGATAAAATCGAGTTTAAGTTTAGAAATCAGGAAACTTCTCAGTTAGTCGAGCTAAACAAAATCCCAGATGTCTTCAAACAAGAATAGCGGTAAAACTTTTCAGTACAAAAACTTAACTTTAACCAATCATGCTAAGGGACGAGTTATTAACCGTTCTCTATCTTTAGAGAACTTGTTTCAAACGGTTCAGTCTGCTGATAACAAAATAATGTTAAATGATGGCAGGGTTAAGTTTATCAAGAGTATCAATAACAGAACTTATCAGGTAGTTGCAAAATACCTGACTGATGAGGAGCAATGGCTCATAATTTCTGCCTGGGTTAGGGGAGAGGATGACAAGGTACCACTCGTCTGGCAACTTATCACCCTGCCTTTTAAACTAATCTGGAAGTTACTTTGTGTGATTTTTAACTTGATCAACAGCCAGTTATCATAATACAGAACCATTGCTCAGATACATAATCAACAGCCAGTTATCATAATACAGAACCATTGCTCAGATACACAACTATTACTTAATTGCAAAAACTACAAGAAATATATAAGCCTATAAAATTTCTATATTCTAGCCATATAATAAATTATAGATTGATTTACGCGTCTTTTTTGAATATGGCAACCGTTTAAAAATACAATATAGTACAAACTAACTCAAAAAAAATCCCGGTGAGGAGCCCACTGCAAAGGAAACTAAGCAGTGGGTTTTTTTTAACTCAACTCAAGCGACTCTTGTGATATGATATTATGCGATATGTCTATTAACTCAACCTCAAAAAAACTAGTTGTCACTCACTACACTCCAGATCTTGATGCCTCAGGAGCGGTTTGGGTTCTGAAACGGTTTGATAGCCAGGTTTATGCAGATGCTAAGTTTGCCTTTGTTAACCCAGGAGAGCGTATCACTCAACAACAGGCCGAGGATCTCGGGCTTAGCTTGCATGAAGTCACTCACGTTGATACTGGTCTAGGTAAGTTTGATCACCACCAGCCAGAACGTGCACAACTCAACACCTGTGCTACCAAACTTGTTTATCAATATGTCTGTAAAAAGCACCCCGCGCTTAAAGAAGATAAGGCGCTTCAAGAACTTGTAGAGTTTATTAACGAGATCGACCATTTTCAAGAAATTCATTGGCCTGAAGCTGGCCACCTGCGATATGCTTTTATGATCCATGAACTCATCAGGGGTCATGAGTTATACAATCCTCAAAACGATGAGTCACAACTTTATTTTTCTCTAAACTGTTTAGATTATGCTTATGTATCAGTCAGACAAGTTATTCAAGCTAATCAAATTATTGAAGAGGAAGGTATGCAGTTTAACATTAATGAAGGTGCTTGTGTTGCCATGCTAACTACCAATGATGACACCATCAAACAAGCACAAAAACAAGGTTATTTAATGGCGATTCGTAAAGATCCTATTAAAGATTATGTCAGAATTAAAGTCAGACCTGATGCAAAGTTTGATCTAAAAAAACTTTACGAGGTAATCAGAGAAATCGATCCCAACTCAACCTGGTACTATCATCCTAATGGTAAAATGTTACTCAACGGATCAAGCAAACACCGCGATCAAGTTGCTAGCTCGTTGTCGTTACCTGAAATTATCAAATTAATTAAAAAAACCTATGCCTAACTCAACTACTGACTGCCTCTTTTGTAATATCGTGGCTCAAAAAGCGCCCAGTTATAAGATCGTGGAAAACGATCAAGCTTATGCTTTTTTAGATATTTACCCGATTAGTCAAGGTCACACCTTGGTCATTCCTAAAAAGCATTCACTAAATATGCTAGACACCGAGGATAAGGCTTTGTGCGAGGTAAACAAGATGGTAAAAAATATTTGTCATCTATATCGTAAAGCACTAAAAGTAGATGATTTTTTAGTTAAATCCCACAACGGCAGGTTGGCAGGTCAAGTGGTGGACCATTTTCATGTCCATATCATTCCGTGTTATAACGCGGAGAGCAAACATGGAGAACGCAAAAAATCCAGTCAACAAGAACTTGAGCAACTACAAAAAACAATCACTTCACATTTAGCTTAATTTCAAGGTATAATACGCTTCTGTTAAAGAAAGAGAAAATAATTTATGCCAATCATTATCAAAAAAACCAAAAAAGACTCAGATGCGAGTTTAATGCGTAAGTTCAAAAAAATCACAACCTACATGAATATTGTGCAGAACGCTCGAGATACACGCTACTATAAAAAACCCTCGATTCTCAGGGCTGAAAAAAAATCAGAAGTTAGACATCTGAAAAAAAAGCTTAAAACTCTTAAGAGGATGAAGAATATCTCTCCGCAGTCACTAGAGAGATTGAGAGATAAAATTAATCGTTTGTAAAAACCACAATCAAGAGATTGCAACAGTGCTAACTCTTGGTTTTTTTAGACCTCACCTTAGCTTTAATATCAAACTCCCACTGATCACCATCTGAGGTGTCAAAACTGGTTGAGTTGGTTAACTGATGATAGTTAATCAAATGGTTACTTAAACTCTCCTCTAGGTCCTTTTGATCCTGAGCAATCTCTCTTAAATCATCTTTCAGTTGACGCATTTGCACCGTCTCGTTTAAATCGATTTTCCGTAGTTTAAGTTGGGTCTGCACTTCTTGTTTTTGCTCTTCTGCCTCTGCAAGTTGGGCATCATTCTCAAACACGTTATTGATCATCTCTCTTTTTTCCCGAGCCTCCTGTCTCATCTGCATTAGCTTGTTAGCTTTTGCCTCGATCACCTTTTCCAAAGCATGCAGGGTTTGAGCAAACTCATCAGACTGCTCAGTCTCAGACTCAACTTGATCGACCTGGCTTTGAGTAGCAGATTGACTTAAGGCGTCGATCGCAAGATCGTCAGCAGATTTTAGTTGTGGTGGTTGTTTCCCAGCAGATAAAATGTTGTCAGTTTGTTTGTTATTTGGCATATTTTTAGAGTTTATTCGACTGATTACAAAATAAAATTACTTATTAACTGCTTCTTTTTTAACATCTTTCATTGTTTTTTTAAATAGGAATAACTTGTGCTAGCTTAAAAGAGCAATGAAAACGTATCAGGATCTGCCACTAATTTATTCTAGTTTTTGCCCTTTTACAAGTTTTCAAAAACCTTTCTACAAAATTTATAACAAGTTTTAGGTAATCATTCAAGTTAAACAGTAGATTTTTGATATAATAATAACCGGCGCAATCGAGTAGTGGCTTTGCTTAAGCAATTAAGCAAAGAGGAAAGTCCGGACAGCAGAACAAACGGTGTCTTGCAAAAGCAAGAGATTGTTTGCGCAAGCAAGCAAGCCAGTTAGAGCAACAGTGACGAACCGAGTGGCGTCGGGTGAAACGATCAAGCAACTGGATCGGTCAATTTATTGACTGGGCAATCCTCCCGGCTGAGACTGATGACTTTTACCTTATTGAACTTGTTCTCTATCGTCTGCTTGCAGATAAAGGTAATAAAACTCAGGCGTAGATAAATCACTACCTAAAACAGAATCCGGCTTATGGATTGCGCCAATTAATTTAGCTGGTTAAAATAAACCAAGATATCACACGATTCTTTCAGAAATAAAAAAATACTCGTAAAAGCAGAATGATCTCATGGATGATCTCAATATTAAAGATCTTCTAACAAGTCTGGAAAAAACATTAAAAAAATATGAACATTTGGCAGTCGGTTTTTCTAGGCATTGTACAAGGTATTACTGAATTTTTACCCATTTCTAGCTCCGGGCATTTAGCTATTTTACAAAACTGGATGCAGATCTCTTCTTCAGTATTTTACTTTGACATTTTTTTACACTTGGTTAGCGTCATTGCCATCATCTACTATTTTCGAAAAACAATCTTTTCATTGAATAAACAAATGATGGTTAATCTTATCATCGCCACCATTCCTTTGTTGATAGTAGGAGCATTAGCTAGGAACTCGATCAAATCAATGTTTACCTCAAACTTAATTGCTGGTTTGGGTTTAATCATGACAGCTGTTTTTAATTTTTTTGCCTCCAATAACTTTTTACAGTCAAAAGACAAGCAAGATCTTACTCAAAAAAACTCATTTTTAATCGGCTTGTTTCAGGTTGTTGCTTTAACTCCAGGTGTTTCACGTTCAGGCTCTACTTTATTTGGCGCCAGCACTGTGAAACTAGAGAAATCTCAAGCTTTTGAGTTTAGTTTTTTACTAGCCATTCCAACAATTCTCGGAGCAAGTTTTGGCGAACTAATCACAATCAACTCAGAAAAGATTGATCATCTTGCTGAGATATCCGTCATAAACTACATACTTGGCGGACTGGTTTGTTTACTGGTTTGTTTTGCAAGTCTAGAGTTGTTAAAGATCACGCTTAATAAAACTAAATATCATTTTTTTGGCTGGTACTGTCTGCTCTTGGGCTCGATCACGCTTCTTTCCTTGATTATTTAAGTTTCAATCATGAAGTTCTTTGTCGATAACTAAGAGCTTCGCGAATATGATTGCTGTTAATCGAGTCATGCTGGTCGATATCAGCAATAGTTCTGGCCACTCTGATCGTTTTCAGGATGGCTCGATTGGATAGATGTAAACTATTGCTGGCTTGGTTTAATAACAATCGACAGTTTTTATCCAGATATATCATCTGTTTAACCTGACGTCCTGTTAAACAACCAACTTCTGAAAAACCCATCTGATTGTAACGTTGCTGTTGTTTTTGCCTAACTGACAGTATTTGATCTTGAATTTTTCTCAAGTTGATCGCAGAGGCTTGGTTTACTGAATCAAGATCGTCATGGATATCATTAAACTGTAGTTGATCATGTTCAAGCTCGACATTTAAAAAAAGCTCAACCCGATCTAAAATTGCCCCTGAAATTTTTTGCTGATACAACTGTCTTTGCCAAGGATTGCACTGACAACGCCTCACCTGACTTCCATAATAACCACATGGGCATGGATTTTGAGATGCCACCAAGAGAAAATCTGCAGGGTAAGTCACTTGAGAACCATGTTTATTTAAGGTAATCCTGCCAGTTTCCAGAGGCTCTCGTAAGCAGTCTAAAGCCTGAATGCTAAATAAATTAATCTCATCTAAAAATAAAACACCCTGATGAGCCAATGAAAACTCCCCTGGATGTTGTTTCAAACCATTACCTATTAACTTGCTGGGTGTAATGCGATGATGAGGAGAACGCAAAGGTGGTAAGACCATCATCTCCTGACAACCATTAACTGCAGAGTGGATTTTACTCACTTGCAAAGTTTGCTCATATGAAAGCAAAGGAAATAAAGATACTAAAGATTGAGCGATCAGGGTTTTACCCATCCCGGGCGGACCTGATAACAGCAAGTGGTGCTTGCCCGCTACCGCAATCAGCAAGACTCGCTTAATATGATCACCCACGATTAGATCGTTGAACGAGATCTCTGAAAACTGCGGTTGCAAAGTATATTGAGCCCCATTAGTTTTGTATGTTTGCCAGGTTTGATCAATCAGTTGACTGATATGCTTTAAAGGAGATATCTTAATATTATTAATCGCTTTTAGCTGTTCTAAACAGTCAGCTGGCACAAACACCCGGGTAAAACCCAGCTCATGAGCTGAAATCACCAAAGCTAAAATCTGTCTTACCGATTTAACCGAGCCATCCAATCCTAACGAGCCAATAAAACAATCTTGAGCAGTAAAATCTTGAAACCCAGCCAGTCCATAACTTTTTAGCAAACCAACCAGCATAGCTAACTCCAGATGACCTTCATTTTTTGGAACATCTGACGGAAAGAGGTTAATCACGGTTCGGCAAGATTTAATTTTAATCTGATTGGTTTTAAGAGAAGATAAAATTCTATCTTTTGCCTCACTGATAACTCTATTGGCCAGTCCAGTTAAGATAATTTTTGGGATACCTTGCTCGGTGGCGACCTCAACCTCAATCTTAACTGGAGAGAGTCCTTGCAGAATTAGCGATGAGCTGGTTGCTTGCATAACAACCATTTATAAGGGAGAAAACTGAAACTTGGCTGAAAAATTAATAACTCACTCTATAAACATACTTATCTTTATCCTGACTGTAATCTCGAATCTCAACATTCATTGAAGAAACTCGTCCCTCAAACTTAAAGTTGTCACCATCTCTACCATGAAAACCAGAACCTTTTTCCATATAAAGTTTAATATACATGGTATTTCTTTCTGTCCATTGCAGGTTATAACCACTGGATTCAGAATAAGACTCAACAGTATTAATCAGGGCTTTAGGTTCTTCTGACTGCGTCTTTATAGACTCCTTTTTCCACTCGCCTGAAAAAGCATATTTTCGCGCATAAGTTGGTAGTCTGGCAACACCAATGCGACGATAGTTTGCAAATTTTTCATTTTTAAAAACATAGGCTAGGGCTGATATAAATGCTCTTTGTGAGTCTGTCATATTAATTTTAGTTTCTATCGACCCAATTATACCACCCGAGTATCTAAAACCCTAACAGATTTTAGTTTTCACGATATAATAAAGAGCATGAAGCAAATCATCTATCGTTTAAAAAGAGTTGTTCATTTTTTGAAAACAGGACTGTTGCTTGGCGTCCCAGCTGTTATTTTCAATAGATTTCCAGCAAGAAAACTCAAGATCATCCTGATTACCGGCACCGACGGCAAAACCACCTCAAGTAATTTAATCTTTCATCTTTTAAATCAAGCAGGCCAAAAAACTGGCTTGATTTCTACCATCTCGGCAAAAATCGGAAAAAAAGATATTGATATTGGTCTACACACCACCGCGCCTGAACCGCAAGCACTGCAACAGCTCCTTCGAGAAATGGTTAAAGCCAACTGCAAGTATGTTGTGTTGGAGATGACCTCGCATGGCGCTTATCAATTCAGAGATTGGGGAGTTAAACCATTTATTGCTGGCCTAACTAATATTAGTCACGAACATCTTGATTATCATCTCACTTATAACAATTACGTCGAGGCTAAATGCTTGTTGTTAAAAAAAGCGCCAATTGCGGTTATTAATCAGGATGACCCCTCTTTTTATAGAGTTAAACAAAGGTTGGATTTAAAAAAACAAACCGTGATCAGTTATAGTCAGGAAGAAAAGCTGAGTCGCCAGATTTTGCAGGCAATTAAAAAACGGTTTGATCAAAAATATAATCAAATGAATGCCAGGCTGGCAGTCAAGATCGCGCAAAAATTAGGCATCAATGATAAAACAATTGCTCAATCGATTAGTGACTTTCCTCAGGTGCCAGGTCGACTTGAAGAGGTTGAGGCAGGACAACCATTCCGAGTAATTGTGGATTTTGCCCACACCCCTCATGCCCTGGATGAGGTTTTAGCCTACTTAAAAACACAACTAAAAAGGTCGGGTAAACTGATCGCGGTTTTTGGCGCCACTGGGCTGAGGGATAAAACCAAGCGACCGATTATGGGTCAAAAAGCGGTTGAGCATGCTGATCTGGTTGTGCTAACCGCAGACGACTCGCGCACTGAAGATACTTGGAGTATTATCCAACAGATTAAATCTGGTGTGGAAACAGATCAACAAAAAATTATCTCTATTCCTAATCGCTACAAAGCTATTGAGCACGTTCTGACCAAACTCGCAAAAAAAGATGACATTGTGGTGCTGATGGGTAAGGGTCATGAAATAAGTTTGGCTATCGATGGTCAAGAAATACCCTGGAATGACACTGTTGTGGCAACTCAAGTTATTAAACAAGTAAACTCGTGAACTGTCATGAAAAACCCGGTAAGTAACTGTCCAGATCTATCTCGATTTAATCATTTTTACTTGATGGGCATTAAGGGTGTTGCAATGACCTCCTTAGCCCAAATCTTGCTAGACTTAAACAAACAGGTAACAGGCTGTGACGTACCTGACCAGTTTGTCACACAAAAAATCCTTGATCGTTTACCAATTAAGATAGATGCTGGTTTTATCCACCAACTGTCAAAAAACATCGAGTGTGTAATTTATACCGGAGCCCATGGCGGGGTTAAAAATCCAGTGGTAGAGCAAGCAATTGAAAAAAATATTCCCATCATTTCTCAGGCTGAGGCGTTAGCCTGTTTGTTTAACCAGAAAAAAGGTGTGGCCGTGTGTGGGGTTGGTGGTAAATCCACTGTTTCAGCCATGATTACCTGGATTCTTGAAAAAAATAACCTTCAACCATCTTTCTCTGTTGGAGTGGGTGAGATTTTAGGCATGAAACGCACTGGTCAATGGCGAGCTAGTAGCGAGATTTTTGTTGCTGAAGCTGATGAGTATGTCATCAATCCAGGCGAACAGATCACGAGTAATAATAAATTTATTCCGCGCTTTTCCTTTTTAACACCCAGTATCACCATCTGTACCAACTTGGAATATGACCATCCAGATGTTTACTCCAGCTTAAACCATACTAGGGAAATTTTTACTCAATTTTTTCTACAGATCAAACCTGGCGGAACCTTAATCATTAATCAAGATAACCAAAATCTACAAGAAATAACCAAGAGTTTAAAACTTGAGTTGAGAAAAAAACAGATAAAAATTTTAAGATTTGGGACCAGTGACGCTGATTGTCAACTGTTAAAACACGAGATAATCAAACAAACTAATATTGGCAAGATTCAGCTAAACGGACAGCAATATCAGCTAAAACTAAAAATACCTGGTAAGTTTAACCTGCTCAATGCTTTGAGTGCCTGCTTGGCAACTCAAGAACTAGGTGTGTCAATCGAGCACTCTTTATCAGCCTTAGCTCAGTTTCAAAACACCCAACGCCGATTTGAGTTTAAAGGTGAAAAAAATGGCGTGTTGTATTATGACGACTATGCCCACCATCCCAATGAAGTGAGAGAGACGATTCTAGCCTTGCAAAAATGGCATCCTGATCGCAGACGAGTGATTGCTTTTCAACCTCACACTTACTCCCGCACCAAAAAATTACTGGCAGGATTTGCCACGGCTCTGTCACAAGCTGACGAGGTGTTATTGTTAGATATTTTTCCTTCTGCCAGAGAAAACTACGATCCGACCATCTCATCAGATATATTGCTAGAGAAAATCAAAGAACTTAATCCTGAGATAAAGATCAGCAACTTGAAAACCATAAGTTCCTTGGCTGACTATTGTCAACACCAGCTAGAGACTGGAGATGTCATCTTAACAATGGGAGCAGGGGATATTTATGAAGTGCATGAGAGGGTGGCGAGTGATATAATTACCTGATTGAAACTCGGCCGTGACTAACGATTTTTTTAATCACGCCATGGTGGCGGAATTGGTAGACGCGCAAGACTTAAAATCTTGTTCCTTCACCGGAGTGTGGGTTCGATTCCCACCCGTGGCACACCGAAAAAATTTAGAAAATAATTGCGAGAGTAGCTCAGTTGGTAGAGCGTCTCCCTTCCAAGGAGAAGGTCGCGGGTTCGAGCCCCGTCTCTCGCTCAAAAAAAGCAAGTGAAGTATCTGAATCTTGTCATAATCTTCACAAGATTTAACGGAGAGTAGCTCAGATGGCTAGAGCGCGCGCTTTGGGAGCGCGAGGTCGCAGGTTCAAGTCCTGTCTCTCCGACATTTAAGGACAATCACAAGTTTATTGATTTTTCAAAAAATTTGTACCCTGACCACACATCTTGGTAATAACTTAAATATGCTATAATATTAAAATATGACAAAACAAGAACAGTCCCCAAACACACGGCCAGAAAAAAAATATACCAGAAGGCGGTTTTTGAAATTATCAGGCGGGGTTTTGGTCGGCGCAGCCGTAGGAGGATGTTCTAAAGAAACAGGGCAAAAACAAGCTGACTACAAAGTTGATGAGCCAAGTCTAGAAGAAAAGATCTCTGAAGAAAAACCGGCTCCAGACGCTCATTCGTATGAAAAAAATTATCCCAAGGGGGTGAACTCAGCCGATGAAGTGGAGAGATCAGCCGATGAGGAAGCGTTATTTGTAGAATTAAAACTAGCAGGACTGCCAGTTACACATGTCCAAATGGTCTATGAGAATCTTCCTGCGACTTGTTTGGAGTATATAGGTATGAAGCTCCGTTCGATGCCCCATAGTAAAACAACGCTCACTGAAACACGTGACCGCATAAGGTATGGTGATGAATTTAAAATATCATCAAAAGCAATTGTGTACACCGCCTATACTGATCAGGAGGGGAATGAGATCAAGACCATAGAAACATGGGGAAAATTACTAAGAGCGAGTGATAGTCGAGTGAGATGGGTGTGCATACACGAAGAAATTATAAATAACACAACTGGTGAAAAAAAAGAGTTTGATTATGTAAAACTCAATCAAGAAGCGCTATCCCTTCAAGAAAATTATTTGATAACCTGATAAACTAAGAAACTAGCTCAGTCCTGATTGCAACTTTCTTAATAAATACCACTAAGGCTTCCCGCTAAAAAGAAGCGTCTTTGAGTAATACCTATCTTGCTAAAAGATTTCCTTGTCTTCAAAAGAATAATTTTAAGGATAAAATTATTCTAAACTCGGTTCATAATTTTCTTTGTTTTTTTATTACCTTCCAAAAAGTTAGTGGCTCCTGATTTGTTAATTAAGAAAAAATTTTTATGTTTCATAACCTGTAAAAAAATCAAAAGCTAAAGATGATATAATAATTTCTAATAAATCATGATGAAAAATCAGTTAACTGCTTCTATTCCGTTTCGATTTCAGACTCAGCAAAACTCAACTCAAAAGACACCTGCTGATGATACTAGTAATCTTGGTACTCATTCCAGTTCGTCATCAACTTCCCTATCTCAAACTCACGCCAATCAAAAACAAGCTCTCTCACAAGCTCTAGAGGAGCGACGTCGCTTGCTCGCCATGGAAAATAGTGCTCCTGATCCAATCAGCACCACAGCTCATCACCGTGGTCGCTTGGTTGAACATAGAATTGACCAACTGAGGCAAGAGTTAGCCAACAAGAACTCAAGCGAACAATAGTAGTACCAAGTTTCCTCAACTGTTGGACAGCAATTGCTCTTCAACGATTTTCAGTAAAACTTCATTAACTGTTGGACAGCAATTACTCCTCAACGATTTTCAGTAAAACTTCATTTTTCTTTTTTATGCTGAAGAAATGGCGATTGACACCTTTGCCAACACTCAGCTCAGCGCTAACCAAATTCTTAAAAAATACTTTGGCTATGACGAGTTTCGTGAAGGGCAAAAGGAGATTGTAGAGTCCATTATGAGTGGCCATGATACGCTGGCTATCAGATCAACCGGCAGTGGTAAATCAATCTGTTTTCAGGTGCCAGCCTTGTATTATCCTGGCACGACCTTGGTTATCTCACCACTTATCTCACTGATGGCTGATCAGGTTGATGCTCTTAACAAGCTTGATATTCCAGCAAGTTTTATCAACAGTAGTTTGTCAAATCAGGAATCTCAGCAACGAATGAAAAATTTAATGACTCAGCAGTATAAACTGGTTTATTTATCTCCAGAGAAACTGGGTTCAAAAAGTTTTGCCCAAATTTTACCTCAACTTAAAGTAAACTTTATTGCGATTGACGAAGCGCATTGTATCTCGATGTGGGGCCATGATTTTAGGCCTAGCTATCAACAAATACCTCGCTTTATCAGTTGCTTACCAACTAAACCAGTCTTAGGAATTTTTACTGCTACCGCTACTGACAGAATTATGGCTGATATAAAACAGTGGCTTAATCTGGAGCACCCGGTGGTGTTTAAACAGTCAGCTTTACGAACCAACTTAAACTTGAATGTCATTCATTGCCAATCACGTGCAGAAAAACAACTGGTGTTGATCAAACTACTAAAAAATTATCAAGAAAAAACCGGCATTGTTTACTGCACCACGCGCAAAAGCACCCAGATTATTGCGGATATGATAAATCTTCTCAACATTCGTCAGCAGTTATCTGACAGTAAAGCAGAGGCTTACCACGGCGGTTTAGAAGCAGAACGTAGAGCTGAGATTCAAGATTTATTTATGAGCAATCAGTCAAAGATAATCTGTGCCACCAACGCGTTTGGTATGGGAGTAGATAAAAGTGATATCAGATATGTGATCCATTACCAACTGCCAGCAAATCTAGAAAACTACTATCAAGAGGTAGGACGAGCCGGTCGGGATGGAGACAAAAGTGAGTGTTTTCTGCTGTATTGCGAAGAAGATGTTTATATTCAGCAAAGACTGTTAAGTAATAAAACCGGTGCTCGGTTAAAAATCGAGCAAGAAAAATTATTAATAATCACTAAAGCCATGACGCAAGGAGGGTGTTTACAGCAGGCGCTGGCTGAATATTTTTCCGATCCTGTTGACCAACCCTGTGGTAAATGTGGTTTTTGCCGTCAGTATCATATTAACCTAAACGGATCAGAGCAGGAGAACTTAAGACAGATCCAAGATCATGAGTTGTTGGCAGACTTGCCTTTCCAAACTCAATATTTTATCGCTCTATTATCACCAAAAACTTATGAAGAATGGTTAGCTATTCCTGGTATTGGTCAAGGGGTGTTGGAGCAGATGCGAAATAGCGGTCTTGTTTAAAGGTCTAGCATGGCAGGATCCATAATCAAATCAGCCTGTGTTTCTGAGGAGTTAATTAAGTCCTGATCAGCCTGTTCAATCACTTGATTAATCTTATTCAGTTGTTTGACTGGACACTGACCCCACAAACCCTTGTTGGACTCTCGAGCTTCCTGTTGTGCCTGAACAAACAACTCTTGATGCTTCACATCAGGCGGAAAGGTGCTGACATAAGCATAACCCTCACGCACCAGTTTTTCATTCACCATCTCGCCGTCCACCCACACATATCGCAACAAACGACCATAACGATCAGTCTCGCTGACATCAGTTTCTAGATACACGGTCTTGTTCTCCACTAGCTGACGATTAAACTCCTTGGCTTCCTTGCCAAAGCACTCAACTGGCTTTTGCGGATGAACTGTTTCTGGAGTATCAATGCCGATATAACGCAAGCGCCGGTTATCAGTTAAGACAATCGTGTCACCATCCACCACTCGTTTGACCACAACTTGTTCAAAACCTTGAAAATCCTGGTCCCCTTTAATGTTAGTGTTGGTTGAGTTCTCCCACAGCTTAAACATAGAAAACAGTATCACGACCACAAGCGAGATAAAGGTAGAGAGCTGGCGGAAATTTTGAGCGTGAGAGAGATTTTTCGAAGGCGACATACTTTCACTGTACAGGAACCTTCAAGGATATGTAAGTAGAGAAAAATTGCTCTGCTGGTAAATTGATAGAAGCAAAACTCTAGCTGGTGGAGAGATTAACAAACTGGTACAAGTTATCATCAACAAAACCACGCTGGCGATAGTACTCACGAGTACCAACTGCAGAGATCACTGCTAGTTTTTTATAACCATTTTTCTCAACGATTTTTTTCGCTTTTTTAATCAACTTACTACCCAATCCTAAATGCTGAGCTTTGCCCTCACTTGATTTACCCAGTCCCACCAGTTGTCCATACACATGAACTTCCCTGATCATGGCGCAGTTAGCACCAATTAAATCCTTTATAAACCTTGTTTGTTTAGGCAGACTTAACCGTAAAAAACCGAGCAACTTTTCTTCTTTCTCAACCTGAACTAAATATTGTAAAAAGATTTCCTGACTTGAATCAGTCTCATACTTCAGTTCTTGATAAAAAACCTGTTCCTTTTCAAACCGTGAGTTTCTAATCTCTCTAGCTCTAATATCAACTGATTTTTTCTCAGCTAAATCAAGTTTGCTCTGGACTATCTGACGAAAGTTACTTTTTTTATTACCAGCCACGATCTCAAAACTTGGAATATCACGAATCATTCTGGTAACTCTGCAATAGGGTGGAGTATTAAGTAAACAAAAACTTAGTACGTCTAACAACTCTTCATAAGAGTAAGGTCGCCACTCTCCAGTTTGGTAGTAAGACATTAAGGGCGCGCTCTTGATTAAGGAACAGGGGTAGATCTTAATCTCATCCGGCCGAAAACGATCATCAGTAAACAGTTTCAAGTAATCCTGTTTATCTTGAGCTGGACTGGAGCCAAGTAAGTTAGGCATCCAGTGGACATGAATCTTGAATCCAGCCCCTCGGAGTAAGCTCATAGCAAGGGCGGATTGCTCAACCGTGTGTCCGCGCTGATTTAGTTTAAGAACCTGATTATCTAAAGACTGTAGACCGATCTGAACTTTAGTGCAACCAAACCGGCGCAGTTTTTTAACCTCTGCTGGGGTAATTAAATCCGGTCGCGTTTCTAATGACAAACCCACGCACCTATAAGTGGCGCGCTCATTAAGTTGTTGCTGATGTTGGAGCTGGTGCCAACTGGCTGACTGAAACTTATCCAAACCTAACAATCTTTCAGTCTCAAAAAACAGTTTTTTTACAACCGAATTATACTGGTTTTGTTCGGTGGCTAAACCTTGTGGCTGGTGCTTTAAAAAAACTTGTTCATTTACCTTACTATCACTTGATAAAAAGGGTTTATTTAATTGGGATACTCGCTCTAAAACATCCTGATAAAACTGTTGCAAACGTGTTCGGTCGTCAGTTTTTTTAAACTCATTCAGGGCCCGAAAGCATTCGGTGATAAACCATAATTGGTATGGTTGAGGGTAACTGGACCAAGAACCGCCCAACACAATTAACTCAATCTTGTCCACGGGATGACCCATGTCATATAACGCCAACAAGCGGTTATAAACTTGTAAGTAGGGATCAAAAAAATTACGCTCAGCTCGTTGCGCACCTGGTTCACTAGCCAAGTAACTTTTAGGCATACGTACATCACTGGGACAAAAAAGACAGTTGCCAGGACAAGGAAACGGCTTGGTTAAGACCGTGATAGGCGCGATACCTGAAACAGTGCGACTCGGTTTCATGCGCAACTGCCTAACCACTGCTGGAGAAAAGGGTTGTAAGCCGTTGGTGCCAGCCAGGTGTTTATACAAAGCAATTAACTCAGTCTTGGATAACATCCTACCAGTAGGTAAAGCATGTTTTTTTTGCAAGGCTAACAGCTTGTTTTTACTCAAAGGTAAAGACTGCTCAAGTTCTTGCAAGAACTTGATGACTAACGGCCGATGATGGGTAAGTAAATCTTGCATAACATCTCTATTTTACCAGAGGCTAGGAAAAAGCATATAATACTAGTAGCTGATGGACAAAGATACTATCTTATTACTTGATCAGATTAATCAAACATTTTATCAAGCCACTGCTAAAAGTTTTGACCAGTCAAGGCAGTGTGCTTGGTCAGGGTGGAATCAGGTTTTGCCGATTGTTCACTCCTTAGGACTTGAGTCGGTGTCGGTGTTGGATGTGGGTTGTGGCAATGGTCGGTTTGGCGAGTTCTTGCTCCAGCATCACGTGGCGCTTAATTACACCGGAATTGATAGCAACTCAGAACTGTTGCGCTTGGCTCAGCTTAAGCTGGCTCAGCCTAAGCTGGCTCAGCAACCCCTGCTGAGTTTGAGTTTGCGTCAACTAAACTTAGTAAAATTATTACTTGATCATCAAGTTCAAGAACAAGTCTCAACAAAATTTAATCTGATTGTTGGGTTTGGCATCCTGCATCATATTCCAAGCTTTCAGTTAAGGGTTAAACTTATTACAGAGTTAGGCTCACTCCTACAACAAAACCAGTCTTGTTTGATCCTAACTGCTTGGCAGTTTGGTCGTGATGCACGATTTGCAAACAAAACCATTTCTCCACAGAGCATTGGGTTGGATCCTGAACAACTTGAACCAAATGATTTTCTTTTAGACTGGCAAGGAGATAGGCAACTGGCTCGGTACTGTCATTATCTGGATGAGTTAGAGGTAAAACAAGTTGCCCAAGAAATAAAAAGTCTCCAGTTAAGCCAGGAGTTTCTTGCTGATGGTAAAACTCATGATTTAAACAGGTATCTAGTGTGGACGAAAAAAACAAAAAGATAGCGTCACAAGCTAGGCCAACAGCTCAATCTTTCTTTTAAGCCTCGACAAGTTAAGCAATAAAAAACTCCTGACCGTGTCCGGCATAAGCTTGATATCCAGCCAACTCTCTTTTAATCTTAGCTAGTGAGTGCTCCATTTGCGAGGGGAGAGAGTAACTAAAATCAGTCCGACCAACTCCATCAACAAACAGAGTATCGCCAGTAAAGGCCTTCTTTTCCTGAGCGCTAAAGAGGCACACGCTACCCGGAGTGTGACCTGGTACTGAGATCACCTGCACCTGATGTTCTCCAAGAGCAATGGTTTGACCATCGGTTAAATAACCGGTCACTGTGGGAGGCGCTAAAGCAGACTCTTGGTGCAACCAGTACTTAATACTCTGGTTCATTTGCCTGACTAAAAACTCATCTTGGCGATGAATCAAGAACTCCAGATCAAAGTTCATTTGTAAGGCTGAGGCAGCCATAATGTGATCAAAGTGCCCATGAGTGGCTAAGATGAGCAAAGGTTGTAAATCTTGGCGGAGAATCTCCTCGCTTATTAACTCAGGCTCATCAGCTGGATCAATGATTAAACACTGTTGAGTAAGCTCATCAATCAAAAGAAAACAGTTGGTATTAAGCTGGCCAAGGGTAAGGATGCTGATGTTCATAAAAAACTTGATGGCTAATAAAACAGGAGTTATAGGCGATGAGTTGTAGGCGATGAGAATGAGTGATTAAAAACTTGACTTTAAAATAATCTTTTTTTATTCTATACTATCATTGTGAGAACACAGATGGCAGACCCGTTCTTTATGCTAGCGACTCCTGATCGCTATCAACCAATAACTGCCCCCCTAACTCGCTTTGATTGCGAAAGCTTCCGTAGTACCAACCTTACTCTGTTAAAAAACAGAGTTGCTAAATCTCTTACTTTTACAAGAAAAAAAATCATTATCAACTTTCCTCTCGCACATAAATTACAAGCCAGGTGTTTTAAAAACCCTAAAAAAACAACTTAAAGTTTACAATAATACGATAACAATATTTATTCAAAATTAATATATTTTACTTTTATGAAGGGGTTTATTACTTGGTACTATTTACTTGATACCATCCAGTTGACCCATTTAAGCTTTATTTACTTAACAACCAAGCATCCAAAATTTATTAATTAGTATGGAGATAAGCTCATGAACAAGTTCTTTGACATTTATCAACAGGTTTACAAGGAAGGCCAACTGTTTGGACTGGACAAAAAAAAGCGCTCAAACTTCTTTCAAAAATCTGGACGTCGGCCTAACTCGGTAGCAATCATTGGCGGAGTTTTAGGTGATGAGGGCAAGGGCAGAGCCACTGATGAGCTAACCTCCATGCTGTTAAAGGATCATAGCAAACTGGTTCATTATCGCGATAATGGTGGCGCCAATGCTGGCCACACTGTGAGGTTCAAGGATATCAAGATTGAGCTTCATCAGGTGGGAGCAAGTGCTCTGCAAAAAAGAACCACGGTGGTGATGGGCAAAGAAATGGTGATTCATCCCGAAGACTTGCTGGCTGAGATTGAGATGATTAAACAAGCCTTATCTGTTAAACAGTTGCCTGCGAACTTGATCATTGATGAGATGGCTTTCTTATGCTTAGATACTCATCGTGCGTTTGAAACTGTGTTAAAGATGAAGTCTACCGGCAGTAAAGGTTCAACCGGTAGAGGGATTGCGCCAGCTTATGCTGATGTTATCTATCGACACCCATTGCGCATTCGCGACTTAATCAGTAGAGATTGGCAGGAACGATTAAGAAAGCACTATCAGATGTACCAGCAACTGATTAAAGGCTTTGGGTATGAGTTGAAAGAGATCAGTGTTTCTCGACTAGGTAAAGCAGACATTAAGGTGGGCCGATTTGCTGAGATGAGTTCGCGTATTGCTCAAATTAGAGGTGTGTTAAAACAATATGCTCAACCCGTGAACGAGTTCTTGCGTAAAACTTGGGAGAGTGAGGTGCCATTGGTAATCGAGAAGGCGCAAGGGGTAGGGTTGGATAAACGGTGGGGAGTATATCCTGATGTCACGGCCTCAAACTGCTGTTTTGATGGAATCTACTCTTCAAGCGAAGGCATTATTGATCATGATTTACTGTCTATAAAGGCGGCTGCCATGAAGGCCACCTACTCCTCAAGCGTGGGAGCGCGACGTTTGCCCACGCTGATGAAGGAACAACTAGCCCATCGGATTAGAGAGGATGCTGATGAGTATGCTGGCAGTAAGTCACGACCTCATGATATTGCTTATATTGATTTACCCATGCTCTCATTTTTATTCAAGGTGAGTCAGGCTGAGCAGTTAATCATGACTCATCTGGATATCTGCTATCCTGAAGTACCTATCAAGGTGTGCGTGGCTTATAAATTAGAAGGCAAGGAAGTCGGTTACCGCCCAGACCAACTATACTTAAACAAGGTCAAGCCAGTTTATCTAGAGGTTCCTGCTTGGGATGGGCAAGCAGTACAATCAGCCCAAACAGTTAAAGAGTTACCTTTAGAAGCAAGACAATATCTAGCTTTTATCTCACAAGCTTTAGGAGTGGAGCCGTTCATTGTCACGACCGGACCAGCTAGGGAACAAACGATTGTGTGTTGAGGAAGTTTGTGATTTGAGGCTTGAGAAAGCTACCAGCCTTCTACATCTCGACGCTTGATAAAGGCTTTGAGAGATTGAATTTGCTCTTCTTTTCTCATAATCTTAAAACTTAATCGGTCAGTTTTATAACGAGAAAAGCTAGTTCTCTCTGTTTTCCTTGCTTCTAACTCACGAAGTTCTGCTCTCAACATCTCTAGTTTTCTCATAGCGCCTTGGCGTGACCGCTCGGGAGATTTATCATGAGATGGAGTAGCGGTGATATTGGGAACTGTTTCGCGCATAGGTGAGTAATATTTTAATGCTCTGAAATTAAAAAATCTCAACTCAAACAAACAGCTAAATGATGTTAGTTGAGTTAGAGGAGAAAAAAAATCATGATTGAAATAATTAATGCTCAGCCCTAGTTGTTAACATCTAAAGTTGTACTTGATGCCCGACTTGGATTCGAACCAAGGCTTAAGGCTTCAAAGGCCTTTGTCCTACCATTAGACGATCGGGCATTAAAGTTGTGTTAACAACCTGCTTATTTTATCAAAATTAAAACAGTTTCGGAAGTTATCCAGCAGTTTCAAAAACAGTCCAACAAAAATTTCTGGCAATTTTTTACCGTCCAATCAAGAACCTTTTTCTGTCTGCACTCATATCAATAAACTCGTCAGCTTCCTCGATTAGTTTATGGCTGGCGGTCTGAGCAAAAGCCATTACTTCGGTACGACGCCCATGTCCTCGTAGGTATTCAAGTAAATCAACATAGTCGCCATCACCTGAAACCAACACCACAGTATCTAACAAAGGCAACAGTCTCACCACATCAATTGATAAACCTACATCCCAATCACCTTTTTTTGCACCACTTTTAAAGATCTGTAAAGGTTTGCTTCTGGTCTCGTAACCCAGGTCCTCTAGGGCTTTAACAAAATCTTTTTCCTTGCCACCCTCGGTTTCTATAACATAAGCAAAGGCTCTTACTAGATTACGACCAGCTACCGCGATCTTCATCACTTGATTGAAGTTGACGTTTGTTTTATATAAATTCTGGGCAGACATATACATGTTAGAAACATCAACAAAAATGCCAACCCGTTGGATTTTATGTTTTACTTTTTCATTCATGGACTAGATTGTATCACAGGAATTAAGATAAAAGAAAAAAGTTACTTGATTGCTGTCATTTGAAACAGGATTGTTTTCTTTTACTCCTCCAACCGTTTTTTACTTACCATCACTACTTACCATCACTGCTAACAAGGTTGTCACCGGCGCAGCAAAAATCAAGCCGGTTGAGCTAACCATCATCCTGATTACTTCCTCAGCAATCACTTCCTGCGACAACACATAGGACAGTGGATGCGGATTGTTCACAAACAAGAGTAATAACGGCAAAGACGCTCCTGCATAAACCAAGATCAAGGTGTTTACCATCGAGCTAATGTGGTCTTGCCCAATAGCAAAGGCCTGTAAAAATAACTCTTTACGTGAGATTTCAGGTTTATTTTTTTTAAGGGTAAAAACTATCCCGGCTTGAGTGATGGTGACATCATCTAAGGTGCCAAGCAGTCCAATAATAATACCTGCTAAAAATAAACTACTCAAGTTGATCTTGTCTTGAAGCTCAACCGTTAAAAACCCTGCTTCTTCAGAAGTAGTGCCGGTGATACCAGTAGAACTGATAAAAGCAGAAGCTAAAATAATTGAAAAAAACAGCGACAAAACCGTGCCGATCACGGCCACATGGGTTTTTTTAGTTACACCGTGAGTAAGATAAAAACTGACCGGAATAATAAAAATCATCAAAGACAGGGTTACAAGCAGGGGATGAATGCCTTTTAATAGGAGGGGTAAGGCAATAAAAAAGATGACTGCAAAACTTAAGACTAAGGCAAACAAAGAACGCAAGCCCTTAAACCGATTTACCAGTAACACCATCGCGACAAAAATCACAAAGATTACTAACACCGCCTGATCTCTGACGCGGGTAATGATGGCTATCTGGGACACATCCAGGGTTGTGTCTAAACTTAATTCTGACAAAGGCTGAAAAAACTCAACAAAAACTCGATCTCCTGGTTGGTAGGTGACAAAGTTGGTAACAGGAATACCGCCGTGTTTGATAACAATCGGCTCGGTTAACGTGTCTGATTTTAACTGAAGCTTTAAAACCTGAAACTCTGTTTCAAACTCTTGAGTGATCTCAAGTCCTTGATCTAAAACCTTGATAACTTTCGCTTCAAGAATGAGGTTATTTCCTGGTTCAATCTCGTTGGCCAAGGTTAAGTTACTGGCAGATTGAAAAGAAATAACCAATATCAAAAAAAATAAGACAACCAAAAAAACTTTTTTCATGATTTTATTCTATCATTAATCACTGCCTCATTTTATAATCAATTGTATGAAAAAATCCCAAACCAAACCGCGCTACAAAACCAACTGGAACCTAAAGCTTCTTTATCAGTCAGCAGATGATCCTCAGCTTCAACTTGATTTAGAACAGTATCAAAAAAAACGCCGTATCTTCGCAGAAAAATATCAGAATCGAACAGATTATCTAACAGATGCTAACCAGCTCTTAGTCGCCCTAACTGAATACGAACAACTCATCAGTGATTTAAATGGCGGACGACCCTTAATTTACTTTCATTATCTAACCTCGATCAACTCAAATGAGCCCAAGTTTCAAGCTCAGTTAAATAAGATCACTCACCAACTGACCAAGGCTCAAAATGAACTAACCTTTTTTCCGATCCAACTAGGAAAAATCGATCAAGCGAAACAAGATTTATTTTTAAAGGATAACAGCTTAAAACGATATCATTACTTGCTTCAAAAGAGGTTTGAACAGGCAAAGTTTGATTTAACTGAAGACCAAGAAAAACTGTTAAACCTGACTCATCAAACCAGCTATCAAATGTGGGTTAAAGGTGTAGAAAAAGCGGTTAACCAACTCTATGTGAAGCTTGATAACAAACAGCTACCGATCTCAGAAGCAACTAATATTATTTCTGAGTTGCCAACTAAACACAGACGCGGTCTTCACACCAAGATATTAAATAAATTGACTCAAGTTGAAGAGTTTGCCGAAACCGAGATTAATGCGGTGATCACTCACAAAACTAACGAGGATGAACTGCGCGGTTTTACTCAACCTTATCAAGAAACAATCTTAAGCTTTGAAAACGATCCTGAGATTGTTCAAGTTTTAATCGAGACGGTCACAAAAAACTTTAACCTATCGCACCGTTTTTATCAGTTAAAAGCAAGAATACTCAACCAAAAAAAACTTACTTATGCTGACCGATCAGCCAAGATTGAGACGGTTGGTCGCAAGTATAGTTTTGCTCAAGCGTATGATCTGGTTTTTACCACACTTAATCAATACGATCCTGAGTTTGGCAAGATCTTGCAAAAAATGGCACAAGATGGTCAACTTGATGTTTTCCCCAAACAAAATAAAGTAGGCGGGGCTTATTGTTCTAGCTCAACAAACAATCCCACTTTTGTCTTGCTTAATCACACTAACGATTTTAACTCTACACTCACTTTAGCTCATGAGCTCGGTCATGCTATTCACAGTGAGCTGAGCAAGAAACAACCAGTGATTTATCAAAACTACTCTCCTAGTACTGCTGAGACTGCTAGCACTTTTTTTGAACAGTTAGTGTTTGAGGAGTTGGTTAAGGATTTTTCTGCAGAAGAGAAGATAGTGGCTCTACACAACCGCCTCCAAGATGATATCAACACTATCTTTAGGCAAGTTGCAGTTTTTAATTTTGAGTTAGAACTTCACCAAAAAATAAAAAAGTATGGCTATTTAGACTCTAAACAGATAGGGGCGTTGCTGAATCAGCACATGTTAACTTATTTAAGTGATAAATTTACTCTCACTGAGCAAGATGGGTTGTTTTATATTATCTGGCCACACTTAAGGTTCTTCTTTTACACCTATGCTTACGCTTATGGACAGTTAATCAGTAAAAACTTGATATACCGAGTTAAGGAAAATCCTAATGAGGTTGAGGCTGTAAAAAAGTTTTTATCAGCCGGAGGTAATAACAAGCCGGTCAATATTTTTAAAGCGATTAAAATTGATCTTTCTCAACCAAATTTTTTTGACAAAGGATTGACAACCATTAAAAAAGACCTTGATGAACTGGAAAAGTTAATCTAAGTAAGTTTTTAATGAGAGTTTTTTTTCGCTGATTTTTTAACAGACTCATCCGCAACCGCTTCCACTGGTTTCTTGCGTAAAATAAAATCAACAATTCTAGTCCATCTGTTGCGCAGAAAAAAGAAGAGCCAACCCATAAAGATTAAGATGATCGAGACCTTAACGATTGAGCCGGTAGTGTCT
>Ga0172382_10002976_pt1 | contig 27344 bp, 27 predicted proteins | sample Leawel138RmetaG_FD_122245 | JGI IMG/M metagenome (GOLD analysis project Ga0172382, IMG submission 122245) | Leachate microbial communities from a municipal landfill in Southern Ontario, Canada - Leachate well 138R metaG | ecosystem: Engineered > Solid waste > Landfill > Unclassified | place...
CCGCGAGGTCTGCGAAATGCTCAAGACCGGCAAGAGCCCCTGGCACTTCATCGAATTCATGGCCTGCCCGGGCGGCTGCGTGTGCGGCGGCGGGCAGCCCATCATGCCCGGCGTGCTTGAGGCAATGGATCGCCGGACCACCAGGATTTATGCCGGGTTAAAGAACCGTTTGGCCATGATGTCGGCCAACAGGGCATAAGGAGGGCGCCATGCGCATTGTCGATTTCACCCGTCGCCAGTTCCTCAAGGTCGGCTGCATCGGCTGCGCCGGGATGCTGGTCAGTCTGCGGTTCACCGCCAGAGCCATCGCCGCGGCCAAGGATCTCAAGGGATACATGCTGGACAGGATCAACGGCGTCTACGCGGCGGATGCGGCCTTCAAATTCCGCGCCTCGCAGGACAACCCCCAGGTCATCACCCTCTACAAGAGCTGGCTTGAGGAGCCCATGAGCCACAAGGCCGAGCAGTTCCTGCACATGCACTGGACCGACAGGTCCAAGGGCCTGAAGAAGCTGCGCGCCGAAGGCGCCTATCCCAACCCGCGCGCCGCCGAGTTCGACGGCGGCTACCCTTACGAGTAACCCGTCCCGGGGGTCCGGGCCTGAGATCAGGAGCGTCCGCCTCTGCCTCAAGGGTCCGCCCCTCCCCGCCATGCCGCCCGCCAGAAGCTTGCGCGCCACCGCGCCGCCAGCTTCGGCATTCCCTCACCTAGCCTGGCACCGGTCGCCTGGACGGCCACCAGGGCCCGCGCCCCGGCCCCAAATGGCCGAAGCCCCGCCGCGCGGGCCTCGCCTGCTGTCCCGAAGCGCCGCGCCCCTCCCGGACGCCGCCCCGCCGCGCCCTCCCCCATCGCGGGCACAGCGCCCCCGGAGGGCCGCGCCAGGGCCGCCATGCGAAAACCGCTCCTGCCCACCGGCTGGCCGGGGGCGGAGCGGTCTCCTGCATTCACTATGGATATCGAAATGTTACAGTTGTGGCGACCCTGCCGGGCGCCCGGCGGTTTCCGGGGCCGGGCGCACGGCGCGAACGCGCGCTGCGCCCCGCAGGACGCGGGGGCTCCCGGCCCGCCGTCCGGCCCGGGCGGCCCGGGCTCTACACCGGGTCGGGGCGGCCGATACTGAAGTAGGCGAAGCCGCCGTTGGCCAGCTCGCGCGGGTTGTAGAGGTTGCGGCCGTCGAAGAGCACCGGGGCGCGCAGGGTGGCCTTGATGCGCTCGAAATCCGGCGTGCGGAACTGGTTCCACTCCGTGACCACCGCCAGGGCGTCGGCGCCATCCAGAACGTCGTACTGGGCGTCCACGACCTCGGCCAGGGCGTTGCCCGCCAGCTCGCGCCGGGCGCCCGGCCCGGCCACGGGGTCGAAGGCGCGCACCTTCATGCCCAGATTCGTCAGGTATTCGATGGTCTTGAGGGACGACGCCTCGCGGATGTCGTCGGTGTTGGCCTTGAAGGCCAGGCCCCACAGGGCCAGGGTCCGCCCGGCGACGCCGCCCTGGTCCGCGAAGTAGCGCTCCACGCGCTTGGCGACGGCCAGCTTCTGGCGGTCGTTGACCTCGTCCACCGCCGTGAGCAGCTGCGGGGCGACGCCGGCCTCGCGGGCGGTGTTGATCAGCGCCTTCACGTCCTTGGGGAAGCAGGAGCCGCCGTAGCCCACGCCGGGATAGATGAAATGGTAGCCGATGCGCTGGTCGGACCCGATGCCCTGGCGGACCATGCGCACGTCGGCGCCCACGCGCTCGCAGATGCCCGCGATCTCGTTGATGAAGGATATCTTGGTCGCCAGCATGCAGTTGGCGGCGTACTTGGTCATTTCCGCACTGCGCACGTTCATGACGATGAGCTTGTCGCGGGTGCGGGCGAAGGGCGCGTAGAGGGCGCGCATGACATCGGCGGTGTCCTCGTTGTCCGTGCCGAGGACCACGCGGTCGGGCTTCATGAAGTCCGCCACGGCGTCGCCCTCCTTGAGGAACTCGGGGTTGGAGACCACGTCGAAGGCGATGTCCGCCCCGCGCCGCTCCAGCTCGGCGGCCACCAGGGCGCGCACCTGGTCGGCGGTGCCCACGGGCACGGTGGACTTGTCCACCACGATGAGCGGGGCGGTCATGGTCTGGCCGATCTGCCGGGCCACCTGGTACACGAAACTCAGGTCGCACGATCCGTCGGGGCGGCTGGGGGTGCCCACGGTGATGAAGACCACCCGCGCCCCGTCCAGGCCCTCGGCCAGCTCGGTGGTAAAGGTCAGGCGCCCCTCGCGGGTGCCCCGGGCCACGAGATCCTCCAGGCCGGGCTCGTAGATGTGCACCTGCCCGGCGCGCAGCTTCGCCACCACGGCGGGGTTCACGTCCACGCAGCGCACGGAGTTGCCCATTTCGGCCAGGCAGGCGGCGCTCACCAGGCCCACATATCCGGTTCCCACGATGCAGATGTTCATCCGGTCGTCCTTGTTCTGTGCGGTTTCGGCCCCCGGGGGCCCGCGAAGGCGCCAAGGTAGTCGCGCCCCGGGGCTTAGTCAACACCCGGCCAGGGCCGCCCCCCGGGAACAACGCGGCGCCGGGCCCGTTTGCCCTTGACATTCCCCGGCGGTTCAGCAGAATCCGGCAAGGGGCCCTGGCCGCCCCGCGAACCATTCAAAAACAGAACAAGGACACGCCCATGCCTTCCCTCGCAGTCAATGTGGACCACATCGCCACCTTGCGTCAGGCCCGCCGGGGCACAGAACCCGACCCCGTCACCGCCGCCCTCATGGCCGAACTGGCCGGGGCGCGCTGCATCATCTGCCACCTGCGCGAGGACCGCCGCCACATCCAGGACCGCGACCTCGACCTGCTGCGCGCCACGGTGCAGACCCGCCTGAACCTGGAAATGGCCGCCACCGACGAAATGCTGGGCATCTGCCTGCGCACCCGTCCGGACATCATCTGCCTGGTGCCCGAAAAGCGCCAGGAACTGACCACCGAGGGCGGCCTGGACGTGGCCGGACGCACGGCCTTCATCCGCGACTACCTGCGCCCCGTGCTCGACGCGGGCATCGAAACCAGCCTGTTCGTCGACGCCGACCCCCGCCAGGTGGAGGCCGCCGCCCAGACCGGCACCGGGTACATCGAACTGCACACCGGGCACTACGCCGACGCGACCACCCCCGCCGCCGCCAAGGCGGAGCTGGAGCGCATCCTGGCCGCCATCCGCCAGGCCCGCGAGCTGGGCCTGGGGGTCAACCTCGGCCACGGCCTGAACTACACGAACATCGCGCCCTTCGCCCAGGTGCCCGGCATCAACGAGTACTCCATCGGACACAGCATCATCTCGCGCGCGGCCTTCGTGGGCATCTCCCAGGCCGTACGGGAGATGAACGACATCATCCGCACCTTCGTCGACTAGGGGGCCCCATGATCGTCGGCCTCGGCCTGGACGTGGTGGAACTGCAACGGGTGGAGGCGGCCCTGGGCCGCTTCGGCGACCGTTTCGTCCGCCGCATCCTGACCCCGGCGGAACGGGAGGGCCTGCCCCGGGCGGGCGCGGCCGCCTATCTGGCCGCGCGCTTCGCGGCCAAGGAGGCCGCCGCCAAGGCCCTGGGCACGGGCATCGCCTCGGGCGTGGGCTTCCAGGACATGGAAATCCTGCGCCTGCCCTCGGGTCAGCCCGAGCTGCGCCTGTCGGGCGGAGCCGCCCGGCGCCTGGGGGCCCTGGGCGGCACGCGGACCCACGTCAGCCTGACCCACGGCCGCGACACGGCCGCCGCCGTGGTCGTCCTGGAGCGCCTGTGACCTGCCGCATCCCCCACGCCCTGCCCCTGCCCGTGCCCGCCGAAATGGCCGCCTGGGACCGCGCGGCCATCCACGAATTCGGCCTGCGCCAGGAAGTGCTCATGGAAAACGCCGGGCGCGCCGCCGCCGAGGTGGCCCTGGCCGCCCTGGGCGGCGCGGACGGGGCCTGCGGCCTGCGGGCCCTGGTCCTGGCCGGGGGGGGCAACAACGGCGGCGACGCCTTCGTGGCCGCGCGGCACCTGGCCGACGCCGGGGCGCGGGTGCTGGTGCTGCACGCCGGGCCCGCCCGGCGCTACCGGGGCGCTGCGGCGGCGAACCTGCGCCTGGCCCGGCGCATGGGCCTGCCCGTGGCCCGCCCGGGCGCGCGCGGCCCCGAGGCCGCGGCCCTGGCCGCCTGGGAGGGCCGCGCTCCGGACCTCGTCGTGGACGGCCTGCTGGGCACGGGCTTTTCCGGCCCCCTGCGCCCCGAGGCCCGGGCCTGGATCGAGGCCGCCAACCGCCTGGGCCGCGAGGCCTTCGTCCTGGCCCTGGACATCCCCTCGGGCCTGGACGGCCGGACGGGCCGCCCGGGCCCCGTGGCCGTGGCGGCCGACGCCACGGTCTGCTTCCAGGCCGCCAAGCTGGGCACGGCCCTGCCCGAGGCCGGGCCGTGGACGGGCGAGCTGCACATCGTGCCCATCGGCATCCCCGGATTTCTCATCCGCCAGGCCCCGGCGCGCTGCGCCCTGCTGACCTCGGGCACGGCCCTGCTGGCCCCGCCGCCCGACCCGCTGCTGCACAAGGGCCGCGCCGGGCATGTGCTGGTGGTCGGCGGGTCGCCGGGGCTTGCGGGGGCGCCGCTGCTGGCGGCCCTTGGCGCCCTGCGCGGCGGGGCCGGGCTGGCCACGGTGGCCTGCCCCGGGGCCCTGGCCGCCGAGGTCCGCTCGGGCCAGCCCGACGTGATGACCCTGCCCCTGGGCCGGGAGCGGGACTGGAGCGCGGCCCTGGCCGCCGAGCTGGCCCCGGCCCTGGAACGTTTCGACGCCCTGGCCCTGGGCCCGGGGCTGGGCCGCGCGCCCGGCGCCGGGGAGTTCGTGCGCGCGCTGCTGGCCCTGCCCGCCCTGCCGCCCCTGCTGGCCGACGCCGACGCCCTCTTCTGGCTGGCCCAGGCGCCCACCCTGGCGGCGCGCGCCGCGGTGCTCACCCCGCACCCCGGCGAGGCCGCGCGCCTTGCGGGCACGGACACCGCCGCCGTCCAGGCCGACCGGCCGGGCACCGCCCGGGCCCTGGCCGCGCGCCTGGACGCCGTGGTGGCCCTCAAGGGCGCGGGCACGGTGGTGGCGGCGCCAGACGGCGCCGCATGGCTGGCGCCCTTCGCCGTTCCGGCCCTGGCCGTGGCCGGGTCGGGCGACGTGCTCTCGGGGCTCGCGGCCGCGCTGCTGGCCCGGGGGCTGGCCCCGGCCGAGGCCGCCTGCCTGGGGGTCTACTGGCACGGGCTGGCGGGCGAGGCCGTGCAGGCCCGGGCGCCCCTGCGCGGGGCCCTGGCCTCGGAGATAGCCGCCGCCCTGCCCCGGGCCCTGGCCGATGCCCTCGGGGAATTTACGCACCCCTCTTCCACAACGACCAGACCGGAGGATCCATCCGATGCTTAAGGCCAAGGACATCATGACCGCCGAGCCCGTGACCCTGGCTCCCGACACCGACATCGCCACCGCCGCCCGCACCCTGCTCGACACGCGCGTCAACGGCCTGCCGGTGGTGGACGCCTCCGGCGCCCTGGTCGGCGTGCTGTGCCAAAGCGACCTTGTGGCCCAGCAGAAGACCCTGCGCCTGCCCTCGGTCTTCACCCTGCTGGACGGGCTCATCCCCCTGTCGTCCACGCGCGACCTGGAGCGCGAGATGGAGCGCATCGCGGCGCTGACCGTGGGCCAGGCCATGAGCCCCGACCCGGTGACCGTGGCGCCCGACGCGCCCATCTCCGAGGTGGCGACCCTGATGGTGGACCGCAAGTTCCACACCATCCCGGTGGTGGACGGGGGCCGGCTCGTTGGCGTCATCGGCAAGGAGGACATCCTGCGCACCCTGCTGGACGCCCGGAGCTAGGACGTGACCGCAGGCGACGCCCCGACCCTGACCCTGCTTCTGCCCGACGAGGCGGCCACCCTGGCCCTGGGCCGGGCCCTGGCCCGGGCCCTGGACGCCACGGACCCGGCCCAGGCGCTGCTGCTTTGCGGCGACCTGGGCGCGGGCAAGACGACCCTGGTGCGCGCCCTGGTGCCCGAACTGCCCGGCGGCGGGGACGCCCGCGTGTCCAGCCCGAGCTTCAACATCATGAACCTCTACCCCACGGACCCGGAAACCGCCCACTTCGACCTCTACCGCCTGGAGGGGCTCGCGCCCGACGAGACCCTGCTGGAGCACCTGCACGACCCGGGGCTGCTGGTGCTGGTGGAATGGGCCCAGTACCTGGACCGCGCCCACTGGCCCGCCGGGCACCTGCTGCTCCAATGGCGCCAGAGCCGGTCGGGGCGCTCGGTGGTCTTGACGGCGCGAGGAAAGAAGGCCAAGGAAACCCTTCACGCGCTGGCAATCGATTACGGCGCGCACGATCCGCAAATCCGTCCCCAGGAGTGACGCTACATGGGCATCATTGTTCAGAAGTTCGGGGGAACCTCCGTGGCCGGCCTGGAGCGCATGCGCCAGGTGCTGGCCAAGGTCCGCTCCGCCCGCTGCGACGGGGCCAACAAGGTCGTCGTCGTGCTCTCGGCCATGGCCGGGGAGACCAACCGGCTCATCGACCTGGCCCGGCAGTGGTCGCCGCGCCCCGACGCGGCCGAGATGGACTCGCTGGTCTCCACCGGCGAGCAGGTCTCCGTGGCGCTGTTCGCCATGCTGCTCAAGGACGCGGGCATCAAGGCCCGCTCCCTGCTCGGCTTCCAGGCCGACGTGCGCACGGATTCGCGCTACGGCAAGGCCCGCATCCTGGGCATCGACAGCGAAAAGCTGCGCGCCATGCTGGAAACCCACGATGTGCTGGTCATGGCCGGTTTCCAGGGCGTGGACTGCAAGGAGCGCATCACCACCCTGGGCCGCGGCGGCTCGGACACCTCGGCCGTGGCCATGGCCGTGGCCATCTCCGCCGACGTGTGCGAGATCTACACCGACGTGGACGGCGTCTACACCACCGACCCGAACCTGTGCTCCACAGCGCGCAAGATACCGAAAATCAGCTACGACGAAATGCTGGAAATGGCCAGCATGGGCGCCAAGGTGCTCCAGATCCGTTCCGTCGAGTTCGCCAAGAAATACAACATGACCGTCCATGTCCGCTCCACCTTCTCGGACTGCAACGGCACCTTCGTAACCCAGGAGGATGAAAGCATGGAAGCCGTTCTGGTTTCGGGCATCGCGTACGACAAGGACCAGGCCCGGGTCACCATCCTGGATGTCCAGGACCGCCCCGGCGTGGCCTCGGCCCTGTTCTCGCCCCTGGCCGACGCGGGCATCGTGGTGGACATGATCATCCAGAACACCTCGCGCGACGGCAAGACCACGGACATGACCTTCACCGTGCCCCGGGCGGACCTGGACGAGACCCTGCAAATCATCGAGGCCATCAAGCACCGCCTGGGCGCCACCGACGTGCTCACCGACGAGCGCGTGGCCAAGGTCTCGGTCATCGGCGTGGGCATGCGCTCCCATTCGGGGGTGGCCTCGCGCATGTTCGCCGCCCTGCACGACGAGGGCATCAACATCCTGATGATCTCCACCTCCGAGATCAAGGTCACCTGCCTCATCGAGGAGAAATACACCGAGCTGGCCGTGCGCACGCTGCACGACAAATTCGAGCTGGACAAGGCCGGGAACACCTGCTGATGCCCAGGAAGATCGCCATATACGACACCACCCTGCGCGACGGGACCCAGGCCGAGGAGATAAACCTCTCCACGGCGGACAAGGTGCGCATCGCCCAGAAGCTCGCCGAGCTCGGGGTGGACTACATCGAGGGCGGGTGGCCCGGCTCCAACCAGACGGACCGGGCCTTCTTCGGCGAAATCGCGGCCTACGACCTGGGGCGTACGCGGGTGGCCGCCTTCGGCAGCACCCACGCCCCCGGCAAGACCGCCCAGACCGACCCGAACCTGAAGGCCCTGGTCGAGGCGGGCTGTCCGGTGGCGACCATTTTCGGCAAGGCCTGGGACCTGCACGTCCGCGAGGCCCTGCGCGTGTCCCTGGAGCGCAACCTGGAGCTTGTGGGCGACTCGGTGGCCTTCTTGCGCCAGCACTTCCAGGAGCTGTTCTTCGACGCCGAGCACTTCTTCGACGGCTACAGGGCCAACCCGGAATACGCCCTGGGCGTGCTGCGCCGGGCCCATGAGGCCGGGGCCGACGCCGTGGTGCTGTGCGACACCAACGGCGGCTGCATGCCCTCGGACATCCGGCGCATCGTGCGCGCCGTGCGCAAGGCCCTGCCCGGGGCGGCCCTGGGCATCCACACCCACAACGACTCCGAGACCGCCGTGGCCGGCGCCCTGGAAGCCGTGGAATGCGGCGCGACCCATGTGCAGGGCACGATCAACGGCTACGGCGAGCGCTGCGGCAACGCCAACCTGTGCTCCATCATCCCCAACCTGGAGCTCAAGCACGGCGGGCGCTACCGCTGCCTGCCCGAGGGCGCCCTGGCCACCCTCACGCAGACAAGCGCCTTCGTCGCGGAGGTCTGCAACCTGCGGCCCTTCATGCGCCAGCCCTTCGTGGGCCATTCGGCCTTCGCCCACAAGGGCGGCATCCACGTCTCGGCGGTGCTGCGCAACCCCGAGACCTACGAGCACATCCGCCCCGAAGCCGTGGGCAACCGCCAGCGCGTGCTGCTCTCCGACCTGGCCGGGCGCAGCAACATCCTGTTCATGGCCCGGCGCTTCGGCTTCGACCTGGACAAGAACGACTCGGCGGTCATGGAGCTGCTGGCCGAGGTCAAGGAGCGCGAGAGCCGGGGGTACGAATACTCCTCGGCCGAGGCGTCCTTCGAGCTGATGTTCTTCCGGGCCATGGGCCTGTCCAAGCAGTATTTCCGGCTCCTGCACTTCAACGTGGTGGACATGCTGCGCGAGGGCCAGGACGAGCCCTACAGCGAGGCCACGGTGCGCATCAAGGTCGGCGGGCAGGTGGAGCACACGGCGGCCACCGGCCAGGGCCAGGTCAACGCCCTGGACAACGCCATCCGCAAGGCCCTGGACCGCTTCTATCCCGCCGTGCGCGACATGCGCCTGTCGGACTTCAAGGTCCGCGTGCTCTCGGGCGCACTGCGCGACACGGGCGGCACGGCGTCCTATGTGCGCGTGCTCATCGAGTCCCAGGACAGGACGCACAGCTGGACCACCGTGGGCGTGTCCTACGACGTGATCCACGCCAGCTGGGAGGCCCTGGTGGATTCCATCACCTACAAGCTGTTCAAGGACGACTCCGCGCGCTGGCCCGCGCGCGAGGACTAGCCCGGGGGAGGCGCCGTGGCCGGAACGGGGTCCATGCTGCGATGCTGGCTCCTGGCCGCCGGGGCCGCCTGCACCCTGGCCCTGGCGGGGCTTGTGCTGTCCTATTTCCTGTGGGCCCGGCTGGACTCGGCCCCGGCCATGCCCTGCGTCCAGGGCGACGACCGCTGGCGCGAGGCCGAAGCGGCCCTGCGCCACGCCGCGGCCCTGCTGTCCGACGAGGCGCCGGAGCTGGAGCTGACCCCGGCGCATATCTTCCACCTCCCCCTGCGCCACCTGTGCGTCGCGCGCCACGGCGAAAGCCTCGCGGCCCTGCGCGCCCGCCTGGACGCGGACTGGGACTGCGCCCCGGCCTGGGAGCGCGAGGTTCTGGCCAACGACGCCTTCCTGTCGCTGCTGGCGGTGACCGAGGAGGGCGCCGTGGTGCCCGTGCGCCTGAACCGCGCGGGCTTCGACGCGGCCGGGGAGCTGCCCGAACGCATCGCGCCCACGGCGCGGCTGGTGCTGCGCAAGCGCCCGGGCGGCGAGCAGGTGCTCCTGCGCGCGCCCGACCCCGACCCCGCCCCCGAGGCCCCCGCGCACTGAAAAACTCGACAACCCGGGTACGCATATTGCATGATATGATCGACCCCGGTACCCGGCGGTCGGGAAACCGACGCCGGGCCGACGTGAACCCACACGGCCACCCGCCGCCCCCCGGCGGCCGGGGCGGCACCCGAGGCACGGCAGACCCGGCATGACCCCGCGACCCCAGCTTCGCCCCCGGCTCCAGGCAGCCCGCCTCCTGGCCCGCATCCATGCGGGCCGGGAGCTGTTGCGCCGCCAGGGGCCCCGGGCCTGGACCCTGGCCCGGGCCGAGCTGACCCGGGCGGCCCGGGCCGGGCTGCGCACCCTGCTGCCCCCGGACCGCTGGCACTTTCCCCTGGTCCTGTTTTCCTACCTGTTCCTGGTCTTCGCCCTGGAAGTGGCCTTCCTGCGGGTTTTCCTGCCCGGCGGCGGCGCCCCCGGAGCCCGGAGCCCGGAGCCGCCCGCCCTGGCCGCCTCCCAGGCCCCCGGGCAGGACCCGGAGCTGGCCGAGGAGTTCCGCACCCTGGCCGACCTGTACCTGCCCGCCTTTCACGCGCGCTCGCCGCTGCCCGGGCAGTTCCTGGTGCTGCACACGGCCCTGACCCCCGGGGGCGACGGCCCCCTGGTGCTGGGCGGCGAGGAGGACCTGCCGCTCCTGGCCGACCCCGACCGCCACCCGCTGCTGCGCGTGCCCGCCGTGGCGCGCCGCGCCCCGGGCCCGGCCGTTTTCGACTCCGTGCGCATGGCCGTGGCCTGCTCGGAAATCCGCATGCCCGTCGACCCCCGCGCCTTCCACCCCCAGGACAAGGAAGCCTTCCTGGCCGCCGCCAGCGACCCGGCGCGGCTGGCGGCGGCCTTTGCCCGCGTGCGCTCCGGGCGGGCCGAGGCCCCCGAGCTGCTGGCCGAGCTGCCCGCCTCGGCCATCGCCCCGCCCCTGACGCGCCTGGACCGCCTGCGCATGGCCGAGGCCCGCCGCCGCAGCCTGGGCGCGCTTTCGGCCCATTTCGAGTCCGGCCTGCGCGGCATCTTCGCCGTGGGCTACGACACCTCGGGAGGCACGTCCTACGGGAAATATCAGCTTTCCTCACGCAAGGGCGCCATCAGAAACTTCATAAAATACCTGGACAAACGCGCTCCGACATGGGCACAACGATTGCGGACGGCGGGCGTGGCGAATACCGGCGGCACCCAGGGCTCAATGCCCCGGGAGTGGATACGCATCGCGGGCGAGCATCCGAAGCTTTTCGAGAAGCTCCAGGACGACTTCATCCACAGCCACTACTATTCGCCCACCATCCAGGCCGTGCGGGAGCAGACCGGCCTGGACATCGAAGCCCAGAACGCGGTCATCCGCGAGGTGCTCTGGAGCACCGCCGTGCACCACGGCCCCACGGGCGGGGCGAACATTTTCATCACGGCCAGTCTGCGCGCCAGGCAGGCCCACGGCGACTTCGGCAAGGCCCTGCTCAAGGAAGTCTACCGTGAACGCGAACGCCGCCTGGCGAAGGTTCCCCGCACCCAGCGCAACGCCCTGCGTTCGCGCCTGGAGCAGGAGATGAGCATGGCCCTGGCCAGACTGGAGCGGGCCGCCTTCAGCCAGGCGCGAACCTTGTCGGCGGAAGGCGGGCTCATGTAGCACAACCCTGCCGGGGGTGCCATGACCTCACTCAAGGAACTGCCCGTCCTCGTCGTGGACGACAACCGCGCCGCCCGCGAAGCCATCGTCGCCGTCCTGGGCAAGCTCGGCTTCCAGAACGTCACCGCCGTGGGCGACCTGCCCGCCGCCACCCGGGAGCTGGCCACCCGCGGCGCAGGCCTCGTGCTCTGCGAGGCGCTGGTGGACGGCAAATACGGCATCCAGCTGCTCAAGAAGGTCCGCGCCACCCCGCAGCTGGCCCGGGTGCCCTTCCTGGTCACCTCCTCGCGCAAGGAACCCGCCATCATCCAGGCCCACCTGAAGGCCGGGGCCTCGGAGTTCCTGGTCAAGCCCTTCGATTCCGCCACCCTGCTGGCCCGGCTCAAGAAGGCCCTGGCCCAGCGCCCCGCGCCCAAGCCCAGCGCCCAATGCCCCGAAACCCGGCTGCTGGAGATGGGCCACAAGGCCCTGGAGAGCTACGACACCAAGGGCGCCATCGCCTGCTTCACCAAGGCCGCCAGGGCCAATCCCGCCTGCCCCGAGGCCTATGTGGGCCTGGCCATGGCCTGCAAGCGCAAGAAAGACATGGCCCAGTACATGCTGTTCATGAACACGGCGGCCAAGGTCATGGTCGAAGCTGGCGACATGGCCGGGGCCGAGGCCATCCACCGCGAGCTGCGCCTCTACGACGCCCAGGCCCCCAACCCGTTCGCCCAGGCCGCGGCCGCCCTGGACGCCAGGGGCGAACACGCCGCGGCCAGCCCCCTGTGGGAGCGCGCCGTGGCCGTGGAGCCCGACAACCCCGCGCACTACCTGGCCCTGGGCGACGCCCTGCTGCGCCAGGGCGACCGCGAGGGCGCCAAGGCCCAGGTCACGGCGGCCCTGCGGCTGCGCGACGACTTCCCCGAGGCCCGCAAGCTCTTCAAGGCCCTCACCGGCCAGCGCTGGACCGAGAGCGAAAGCAGCCAGGCCCACGCCCGGCGCCGCGACGAGGAGGAGGAAAAGCGCTCCACCGTGCGCTTCTGGGTGCCCGACCTGCTGGTGGCCATCAAGGGCCGCGACGCGCACTTCACCCTTTCGGAGATGAGCCTGCGCTCCCTGGCCTTCAGCCCCTTGGGCCAGGCCTTCGCCGTGGACGAGGAACTGCGCCTGGACATCCTGCGGCTGGCCGACGGCGAGGCCCGGCCGGAGATAAGGCGCCTCAAGGGCGTAGTGGCGCGCATGGACGCGGAAACGGTGGGGGTGCGCCTCGCGGAGCCCAGCCCCGAGCAGGAGCAGGAGATCCGGGACATCCTGGCCGCCGCCCAGGAGCGTCAGAAGGAGCAGTTCCGCGAGGAGAAGAAGGACGTGATCAGTTTCGACATCGACATGCTGTTCATGTAGCCGGGCCAGGCGCCGTCAGCCCGGCTGGCCCCCGGGGTCCAGGCCGCGGGCGAGGAACTCCGGCACCAGCCGCTCGACCCGGGCGCGGGTGTCGCGGTGGGTGGTCAGCAGGTGGCGGCTGGTCACGCCCTCGGCGATGGGCAGCAGTTCCAGGCGGCGCACGGCGGAGGACACCCCGGCCACGATGGTCATGGAGCTGGACAAGGGCACGGTGGCGTCGTCCGGGCAGTGCAGGGCCAGAAGCGGCGCCGTGATCGCGCCCAGCCGGGCCCGCACCCGGCGCATCCCGTCCATGAGCCCCGCCAGGGCCCCCAGGGCCACCACCCCTTCGTAGCCGCGCCACGGCGCGATGCGCCGCGACTCGACCCCGCCCGGGGCCGTGGGCCACAGAGGCCGCACCCGGCGCAGCAGCGGCAGGAACGGCAGCCGCCAGTCGCGCACCTCCAGGGGCAGGAAACGGTACAGATAGACCGGCGCGGCCAGGGCGACCACGGCCGCCGGACGGCGCACCACGCCCAGGTGCAGGGCCAGCAGCCCGCCCATGGACAGCCCGCAGACGAAAACCCGCTCCGCCAGCCCGGCCAGGCGGTCGTATTCGCGCTCCACGGCCCCGGCCCAGTGGTCGAAGCCGGTGCGGTTCCAGTCCTCTGGGCTGGTGCCGTGGCCGGGCAGCAGCGGAACGCTGACCACACAGCCCAAGCGCTCCAGGGCCGCGGCCAGCCCGAGCATCTCGAAGGGCATGCCGCCGAAGCCGTGGATGCAAAGGGCCGCGCCGCCCTCCAGGATTTTTCCCATGCCGTCCCCCTTTTGCCGCCGCTCCGGGGCGCCGCCGTCTTGCCGCCGCCCCCGAGTTCCTTTACAAGGTTCGGGTTCCCTTAGCAAACCCTGCTGCCGGAGGTTCCCGTGCCCGCGCCCGTTCCCTGCGACATCCTGCTGCTGGCCAGCACCTGCCTGACCCAGGACGACTCCCGGACCATCATCGAGAACGCCGCCGTGGCCGTGGGCGGCGGCGCCGTGCTGGCCGTCGGCCCCCGCGAGGCCGTGGCCCCGGCCTGGAAGCCCGGGCGGACCATCGACCTGGGCGAGGCCCTGCTCATGCCCGGGCTGGTCAACGCCCACACCCACGCGTCCATGACCCTCATGCGCGGGCTGGCCGACGACCTGCCGCTCATGCAATGGCTTACGCAACATATCTTCCCCGTGGAGCAGAAGCTGACCCCGGAGCTGGTCCACCTGGGCGCGCTGCTCGGCTGCGCCGAGATGCTGCGCACGGGCACCACCGGCTGCTGCGACATGTACCTCATGGAGGAGGCCGTGGCCCGGGCCGCGGACCAGGCCGGCCTGCGCGCCCGGGTGGGCGAGGCGCTCTTCGCCTTCCCCTCCCCGGCATACGCCGGACCGGACCAGGCCATGGATGTCGTCCGCGCCCTGCACGAGGCCTACCGCGACCACCCGCGCATCGGCTGCACGCTCATGCCCCACTCGGTGTACACCACCACCCCCGCGCTGCTGGAACGCGCCCTGGCCCTGGCCGAGGAGCTAGACCTGCCCCTGAACGTGCACCTGGCCGAATCCGCATCGGAAACGGCCCAGTGCCTGGAGCAGCACGGCCAGCGCCCCGTGCCCTACCTGCATTCCCTGGGCCTGCTCGGCCCGCGCACCCTGGCGGCCCACTGCGTGGACCTGACCGACGCCGAACTCGCCCTGCTGGCCGCCACGGGCACCCGCGTGGCCCACAACCCCGAAAGCAACATGAAGCTGGCCAGCGGCGCCTGCCCGGCCCAGCGCCTGCTGGACGCCGGGGTGACCGTCGGCCTGGGCACCGACGGGCCGTGCAGCAACAACAACCTGGACATGTTCAGCGAAATGGGCTCGGCGGCCCTGCTCCAGAAGCTCCTGCGCCAGGACCCCACGGCCCTGCCGGCCCAGGCCGTGCTGGACATGGCCACCCGCCAGGGCGCCGCCTGCCTGGACTGGCCCGACGTGGGCGCCATCGCCCCGGGCATGCGCGCCGACCTGACGGCCCTGGACCTCGCCCAGCCCGGGCTCCAGCCCATGTACAACCCGGTCTCCCACGCGGTCTACGCCGCCAGCGGCTCCCAGGTGCGCCTGACCATGGTCGAGGGCCGCGTACTCTTCTTCGACGGCGCCTGGCCCGAGCTGGACTACCCGGCCCTGCTGGCCGAGGTGCGCGGCGCGGCGCGCTGGGTGCGCCGCCAGTTCGCCGGGGCCTGACCCCCCGGGCGCAGAAAAAAGCGCCCCAAGGCTTGACATCCGGCGCGGTATCTATAAATACTGCGTCGCTTCTACTCGAACCCAAGCAGACGGCGGCCCCCAGGGGCGGCCATCGGCACGCAAGGAGACAGCCACCATGGCCAAGAAACAGACCAGCACCATCCTGGATTCCGCCGTCATGCAGGACGGCGTGCTCAGCCTCAACGGCACCGCCATGCAGCAGATCATCGACAAGTGCGAGGGCTGCGACCGCGTGGTGACCCACGAAACCGGCGGCAAGTACTGCGCCAGCTACGCCCAGCCCGCCGCCAAGTGGGGCCGCAAGGCGTGCAACTTCGCCACCCACGTCCGCGCCGAGGTGGACACCACCGGCAAGGTCAAGGTCAACCCGCTCAAGGCCTCCAAGCGCGCCGCCCGCGGTCGCTAGGCCCGGCGTCCTTCACGGATTCAGGGGCGGGCCCGGGCCCGCCCTTTTGTTTTCCCCCGCGCAGGGCGCCCGGACCGCCCGCGCGCCACGGTCCACCCGCGCGGCTGCGGCCGCCGGCCGACGGAGCCGCCCATGCCCCACGCCCTCCTGGAACGCATCGACACCCTGGGCCCCGAAGTCGTGGCCCTGCAACGCGCCCTGGTGGCCATCCCCGCCCTGGGCCCCGACAACGACGGCCAGGGCGAAACCGCCAAGGCCGAGTTCCTGGAGCGCCACCTGCGCGCCCTGGGCCTTGCGGACATCCTCCGCCTGGACGCGCCCGACGCGCGCGTGCCGGGCGGCCTGCGGCCCAATATCCTGGCGCGCATCCCCGGCCGCGACACCTCGCGCACCCTGTGGATCATCTCGCACATCGACATCGTGCCCCCGGGCAACCCCGACCTGTGGCACAGCGACCCCTACGAGCTGAAGGTGGACGGCGATTTCCTCGTCGGGCGCGGGGTGGAGGACAACCACGGCGGCATCGTGCCCTCGCTGGTGCTGGCCAAGGCCCTGCTGGACGCGGGCGCCACCGCGCCCATGAACCTGGGCCTGCTGTTCGTGGCCGACGAGGAAACCGGCAGCGCCTACGGCCTGGGCCATGTGGTCGCCGAGCACGCCGAACAGTTCGGCCCCGACGACCTGTTCCTGGTGCCCGACTTCGGCGTGGCCGACTCCTCGCTCATGGAGGTGGCCGAAAAGAGCATGCTCTGGCTGAAGGTCGAGGTCTTCGGCCGCCAGTGCCACGCCAGCACCCCCGAGCAGGGCCTGAACTCCCTGGTGGCCGCCGCCGACTTCATCCTGCGCACCCGGCGGCTGCACCAGGAGTTCCCGGCCGTTGACCCGCTCTTCTCCCCGGCGCACTCGACCTTCTCGCCCACGCGCAAGGACGCCAACGTGCCCAACGTGAACACCATCCCCGGGCACGACGTGCTCTATGTGGACTGCCGCGTGCTGCCGCAATACGCCGTGGCCGACGTGCTGGATGCCTTCGGGCGCATCGCCTCGGAAATCGAGGCCGAGCACGGCGTGCGCGTGGCCTGCTCGCCCATGCAGGCCGAACAGGCCGCCCCGGCGACCCCCGTCGACAGCGAAATCGTGCGCCGCCTGAGCGCGGCCATCGAGGCGGTCTACGGCGTGACCCCCGCCCCGGCGGGCATCGGCGGCGGCACCGTGGCGGCCATCCTGCGCCGCGCCGGGCGCGACGCCGTGGTCTGGTCCACCTGCGAGCACTTCGCCCACCAGCCCAACGAGCGCTCGCGCATCTCCACCCAGCTCGGCGACGCCAAGGTCATGGCCCGCGTGCTGTTCGCCTAGCCGCACCCCCGCGCCATGCCCGCCGCCCGCACCACCGCGCAGCCCAAGCCGCCCCTGCCTTCCGTGCTGGACTGCGTGGTGGTCGGCGCCGGGCACGCGGGCTGCGAGGCGGCCATGGCCCTGGCCCGCCTGGGCCGCCCGACCCTGCTGCTGACCATCAACGTGGACCGCATCGGCCACCTGTCGTGCAACCCGGCCATCGGCGGGCTGGCCAAGGGCCACATGGTCCGCGAGATCGACGCCCTGGGCGGACGCATGGGCCTGTGGGCCGACCGCGCGGGCATCCAGTTCCGCACGCTGAACACCAGCAAGGGCCCCGCCGTACGCGCCACGCGCGCCCAGATCGACCGCTCGGCCTACCTCGCCGCCGTGCAGGCCGACATCTTCGACCAGGACAACCTGTGGGTTCTCCAGGACATGGCCGAGGAAATCCTGGTGGAGCGCGGACGCTGCGCCGGGGTGCGCACGGCCCTGGGCCAGCGCCTGGCCGCCCGCTCCGTGTTGCTGACCACGGGCACCTTCCTGTGCGGGCTGATCCATGTGGGCGAACGCAATTTCAGCGGCGGGCGCCTGGGCGACCCCGCCGCCAGGGGCCTGTCGGACAGCCTGCGCGCCCTGGGCCTCGGCCTGGGCCGCCTCAAGACCGGCACCACCCCGCGCCTGCTGGCCCGCAGCGTCGACACCGCCGCGATGGAAGTCCAGCCCGGCGACGCCCGGCCCCGGCCCTTCAGCTTCCACGCCCCCTTCGCCCCCCTGCCCCAGGTGCCCTGCCACATCACCTGGACAACCCCGGCCACCCACGAGGCCATCCGCGCGGGCTTCGACCGCTCGCCGCTGTTCACCGGCGTCATCCGGGGCGTGGGCGCGCGCTACTGCCCGTCCATCGAGGACAAGGTGGCCCGCTTCCCCGAGAAGCCCCGGCACCAGATTTTCGTCGAGCCCGAGGGGCTCTCCAGCCCCGAGGTCTACCCCAACGGCATCCCCACCAGCCTGCCCCTGGACGTGCAAAAGGCCATGCTGGCCACCATCCCCGGGCTGGAGCGGGCCCAGATCGTGCGCCCGGGCTACGCCATCGAATACGATTTCAGCTTCCCCACCCAGCTGCTGCCGACCCTGGAAGCCAAGGTCCTGCCCGGGCTCTACCTCGCCGGGCAGATCAACGGCACCTCCGGCTACGAGGAGGCCGCCGCCCAGGGCCTGTGGGCCGCCCTCAACGCCCACTGCGCCCTGGCCGGGGAGCCGCCCTTCCTGCCCGGGCGCGACCAGGCCTACATGGCCGTGCTGGTGGACGACCTGGTGACCCTGGGCACCGAGGAGCCCTACCGCATGTTCACCTCGCGCGCGGAGCACCGCCTGCTGCTGCGCGAGGACAACGCCGACGCCCGGCTGACCCCGGCGGGCCGGGCCCTGGGGCTGGTGGACGACGCCCACTGGGCCGCCCACCGGGCCAAGATGGACGCCGTCGGGGAGCTGGTGGCCGCCCTGGAGGCCGTGCGCATCCGCCCCGATGCGCCCACGCGCGACATCCTGAGCGCCCTGGGCGCGGCCATCCCGCCCCGGGCCGTGACCCTGGCCGAGCTGCTGCGCCAGCCGGCCCTGTCCATCGAAGCCCTGACCCCCTTCCTGCCCGCCGTGGAGACCGCCCGGCCCGACGCCCTGCGCGAGGCCGAAACCATCGTCAAATACGCGGGCTACCTGCGCCGCCAGCAGGAGCTGGCCGCGCGCTCGGCGGGGCTGGAATCCACGGCCCTGCCGCCGGACCTGGCCTACGCCGCCGTGGCCGGGCTGACCCGCGAGGCCGTGGAAAAACTCTCGCGCATCCGGCCCCTGACCCTGGGCCAGGCCGCGCGCATCTCCGGCATCACCCCCGCCGCCGTCACCTGCCTGGAAATCCACCTGCGCAAGCTGGCCCGCTAAGGCCCCCGCTTCCCCGCACCCTGGCCACCTTCCGGCCGCTTTCCCGCACCCCCGGGCCCGGCGCCCGGCCTGCCCCCGCCCCCGGCCCGGCCTGCCGCGCCACGGGCTGGTGGACCCGTTCTTGCATAGCCTGGGGCCAAGGCCAGGCCCCCGGCAGTCTGGCCTTGCGGCGCGTGCCCGGGGCCTGGACTCCGGGGCCGAAGCCCTGTACGCATTCGGGCAGGGTCCGAAAAGCGCCGCGCGGCCCCGGGCACGGCCAAAAGCCCGACGCGCCGACCCCACAGCGGGCCGGCCGGCGCCAGGCGCCCGACAGGGCCGCGCGCCGCGGCAACGGCAAGGACGCCCCAGCAACAGGACAGGTCATCCGTGAACGTATCCGATCTGCTGCACAGCGCATTGCACCCGGCCCTCGCCCCCCGGGCGGCCTCCCTGGACCGCTCCTTCCTGGGCACGGTGCAGGACCGCTTCAGCGGCACGGGGCTGACCCCCGAGCTGCTGCGCCTCCTGCTGCTGACCGTGGCCGCCGCCGCCGCCGTTGGCGCGCTGGTCTACCTGCTGAACCTGCTCATCGCCGCAAGGCGCAGGGGCGCCGCCCTGCCCACGGGCACGGTGCAGGACCCCGCCGAAATCCGCCGCCTGCTGGACATGGCCCTCACCCGGCGCTCGCGCCTGGACCTCTCCTTCTCGCGCACGCCCAACAAGGACCAGGGCGTCTCCTGTTCCATCGAGCAACTGCGCGACGAGCACCTGGTGGTGGAAATCACCGCGCGCATCGACGCCTCGCAGCGCTGGATCGGCCGCACGGTGCATTGCTATGTGCGCATCACGGCGGGCAAGGAACGCACGGGCTCGCGCTACTATTTCTTCGACGCCGAGATCGCGGGGCTGTCCAAGCAGGCCGACGGCTCCCTGCGCCTGACCCTGACCCTGCCCACGGTCATGCGCCTGCAACAAAAGCGCATCCACCTGCGCCTGGACCCGCCAACGGAGTTCATGCTCGGGCTGGCCCTGTGGCCCGAGCCCACGGAGACCGGCGGCAGCACGGCGTCCAACATAAGGAGCTGGGGCCGCCCGGCCCTGCTGTTCCACCCCGCGCGGCGCGACCTTGTGCGCGTGGTCAACGTCTCGGCCGGGGGCATGCGCCTGGACGTGACCCGCAAGGCCCTGCGCGAAACGGGCCTTGAATTCGAACCCGGACAGCGCTACATCCTGCTCACCGAGATATACGACCCCGACCGCAAGGCCAAACGGCGGCTGTGGTGCCTGGCCCGGGTGCAGAACCGTTTCGAGGACTTCGAAACCCGCAACCTCGAAATCGGCATGAGCTTCGTGGGCCAGGGCCTGCCCGCCGGGCAGGACAAGAACGCCCTGGCCTGGAAGCCCCTGGGCGAGGACGGCATAGCCTTCCTGGGCGACTGGGTGGTCAAGCGCCACCTGGAGCGCTACCGCAAGGGCGGCGGCGCGCAGTAGCCCCGCCCGGGGCACCGCGTCGGTTTGCGTTGAAAAAGCCCGGACAACTCCGTATAAGTGGAAAAACAAGACGCATTCGGGAGGTTCGAGTTGGACGACGATTCTGGCAGTTTGTTCTCCGCCCTGATGGGCAGGCTGTTCCGCAAGACCGACGATTCGGAGGTCGAGCGCTTCATCCTCGAAGCGCAACGGGACGGCGAGCTGCGGGGCGAGGAATCGGCAATGCTGCTCAACGTCCTGCGCCTGTCGCGCAGGCAGGTCACCGAAATCATGATTCCGCGCACGGACATCGTCTGCGCGCCGGCGGACAACTCCATCGAGGAGATGGCGTTGCTCATCGCCGAAAGCGGCCACAGCCGCATCCCCGTCTACCGCAAAAACCGCGACAACATGGTGGGCATCGTCCACGCCAAGGACGTGCTGCGGGCCCTGACCCAGCCCGACGAATTCCCGCGCCCGGCCCGGGCCGAGACCATCATGCGCGAGCCGCTGTTCATCCCCGAGACCAAGAACGTCTACGACATGCTCCAGGTCTTCCGCTCCAACAAGATCCACCTGGCCATCGCCCTGGACGAGTACGGCGGCACCTCGGGCCTGGTGACCTTCGAGGACGTGCTGGAGGAGATCGTCGGCGAGATCGAGGACGAATACGACACGCCGCGCCCCGAGGACATCCAGACCCTGGAGGACGGCTCCGTCCTGGTCTCGGGGCGCACGCCCCTGGAGGAACTGGACGAGCGCATGGGCCTGTCCCTGACCTCCGACCAGGTGGAAACCGTCAGCGGTTTCCTTTGCGAACTGGCCGGGCGGGTGCCCGATCCCGAGGAATCCTTCGCCATCGACGGCCATACCCTCACGGTCAAGGAAGCGGATGCAAAACAGATTCACTGGATTGTGCTCCGCCGCGGCGACAGCCCGGCGGCACGCAACCACTGATTTCGCCCTTGCGCTGCTCCTGGCCCTGACGGGCACCTGGTTCGGCTTCGCCAACCCCGTAGCGCACATCCCGCCCCTGGCGCTGTTGCTGCCGGGGGCCTGCGCCCTTGCGGGCCTGCGCGCGCCCTCGGCGGGCCTTGCCCTGCGCCGGGGCTGGCTCATCGGCGCGGCGGCCTATGCCGCCGGGCTGTACTGGATCGCCCTGCCCGTGCGCATTTACGGCGACCTGCCCTGGCTGCTGGCCGCGCCCTGCCCGGTGCTGGTGGGCCTTGTCCTTGGCGGCTACACCGGGCTCTTCGCCCTGGGCGTGCACGCCGTGGGCGCGCGGCTGCACTGGGCCCTGGCGGCGCTGTGGGCCGGGGGCCTGTGGGCCCTGCTGGAGGCCGCCCGGGGCGTCTTGTTCACGGGCTTCCCCTGGCTGGCGCTGGCCTCGGCCTTCACGCCCTGGCCCGCCGCCATCCAGGGCGCGGCCTGGCTGGGGGCCGCCGGGCTTTCGGGCGTCCTGGCGGGCGCGGCGGCCCTGGCGGCCACGGGCCCGACCCTGCGGGCCCGGGCAACGGCGCTGGCCGTGCTGGCGCTGCTCCCGGCCTGGGGCGCCTGGGTCCTGGCCCAGCCCGTTCCGGCCACGGGCAAGGCCAGCGTGGTCATCGCCCAGGGCAACGTGGACCAGAGCCTCAAATGGGACGAGCTCTACCGGCTGTCCACCGTGCGGCGCTACGCGGCCATCACCGAAAACGGCCTGCGCGACGCGCCCGCCGACCTGGTGGTCTGGCCCGAGACGGCCCTGCCCTTCTACATGCAGGAACCCAGCAGCTTCAGCGTTGCCGTGCGCCAGGCCGTGCGCCAGGCCAAGACCCCGCTGCTCACCGGCACCCCGGCCTACACCTTCGAGGCCGACACCCAGACCTTCCTGATGCACAACCGCGCCGTGCTCCTCGACGCCGACGGCGCCACCCTGGGCAGCTACGACAAGGAGCACCTCGTGCCCTTCGGCGAGTATGTGCCCTTCGGCAGGTACCTGCCCTTCCTCAAGAAGCTGGCCCACGGCGCGGGCGATTTCGTCCCCGGCGTGTCCACCGCGCCCCTGGAGCACGGCCCCCTGCGCCTGGGTGTGCTCATCTGCTACGAGACGATCTTCCCCGAGCTGGCCCAGGCCAGGGTGGCAGCCGGGGCGAACCTGCTGGTGAACATCTCCAACGACGCCTGGTTCGGCCGGACCTCGGCCCCGCGCCAGCACCTGGCCATGAGCGTGCTGCGTGCCGTGGAGCAGCGCCGGACCCTGGTGCGCTGCACCAACACGGGCATCTCGGCCTTCATCGACCCGCGCGGGCGGCTGCTGGCGGCCGGGGGCCAGTTCATCGCCGCCGCCTACCGCGGCCAGGACCTGCCCCTGGTGGCCGAGACGACCTTTTTCCATCGCCACCGCATGGGCCTGGGCGCGGCCCTGGCCCTGGGCCTGGGGCTGTGCGCGGCCCTGGCCCTGCTCGAAAAACGGCGCACCCCCGCGCGGCTTGCGCAAGGCGGCGCTTCGGGCTAACATTACGGGTTCGCACGCACAGCCTCGAACCAAAGGGACAGCCCCGTATGCTTCAATACGCCGACCTCAAGACCCAAGGCCAGAACCTCAAGCAACAGTTCACCACCCTCTGGGGGCGTCTTTGACCGCGACCGCAGGGTGGCCCGGCTGGCGGAGATCGAAGCCATCCTGGCCAGCCCCGGCGCCTGGGACGACCCCGAGGCCCTGAAACCCCTGCTCCAGGAAAAAAGCCGCATCGCCGACCTCGTGGACTTGTGGGACAAGCTCCACAAGGCCAAGACCGACCTGGACGAATGGCTGGTCATGGCCGCCGAGGACCAAAGCCCCGAGATGCTCGAAGCCCTGGACGAACAGGTCCGCCTGCTGGAGGAACGCCTGGGCGACACCGAGCTGCGCACCCTGCTCGCGGGCCAGGAGGACGCTGGCAGCGCCATCCTGGAGATCCATCCCGGCGCGGGCGGCACCGAGGCCCAGGACTGGGCGGAAATGCTCGTGCGCATGTACCAGCGCTGGGCCGAACGCCACGACCTGAGCGTCAAGGTGCTGGACCTGCTGCCCGGCGAGGAGGCCGGCGTGAAGAGCGCCTCGCTGCTGGTCGAAGGGCCTTACGCCTACGGCCACCTCAAGGCCGAAAAGGGCATCCACCGCCTGATCCGCATCTCGCCCTTCGACTCGTCCGGCCGCAGGCACACCTCCTTCGCCTCGGTGGATGTCTACCCCGACGCGGGCAAAGACATCGAAATCGAGATCGACGAGGAGGAGGTGCGGGTGGACGTGTTCCGCGCCAGCGGGCCGGGCGGCCAGAAGGTCAACAAGACCAGCTCGGCCGTGCGCCTGACCCACGAACCCACGGGCATCGTGGTTTCCTGCCAGAACGAAAAATCCCAGTTCCGCAACAAGGAGACGGCCTACAAAATCCTCAAGGCCAGGCTCTACGAACTGGAGCTGCGCAAGCTCGCCGACGCCAAAGCCGCCGACTACGCCACCAAGGACGCCATCAACTTCGGCAGCCAGATCAGGACCTACACCCTGCAACCCTACCGGCTGGTCAAGGACCACCGCTCGGCCACGGAAATGACCAACGTCGACGCCGTGCTCGACGGGGATCTGGACACCCTGATCCGCAACCAGCTTCTGAGTGAGCATGCCAGGAAAACCAGCGACTGACACCCCCGCCTTCCCCCACGGCCGCGAACTTCTGGCCGAGCTGGAGGCCCTGCGCAGCCTGCTGGGACGCCACGGCTGCCCCGGCGAGGACGCGCCCGACGTGCTCGGCCTGCTGCGCCTGTGCCCGGGGCTGCGCCTGGACCAGTGGCCCGAGCTGGCCGCGCGCCACGGGCTCCAGGACTGGCTGGCCCTGCCCCTGGCCAGGGCCGAGTTCCCCTTCCTGGCGCGCCTCCAGCAGGTGCTCAACGACCTGGCCTTCCAGACCGAGCACGACCCGCTGACCGGCCTGCGCAACCGCCGGGCCTTCGACCGCATCCTGGCCCGCGAGCTGGAGCGCGCGCGGCGCTCGGGCGCGGCCCTGGCCCTGGCCATGTTCGACCTCGACGATTTCAAGGCCGTCAACGACACCTACGGCCACCCCTGCGGCGACGAGGTGCTGACGGCCCTGGCCCGGGTGCTGCTCGAAGGGACCCGCAGCTACGATGTGGCGGCCCGCCTGGGCGGCGAGGAATTCGCCCTGGTCATGCCCGAAACCGGGCTCTCCAAGGCCCGGGGCATCGTCGAGCGCATCCTGGACGCCATGCGCACCCGGTCCGTCGCCTGCCCCGAGGCGCCGCCCATCCGGGTGACCTGCTCCGCCGGGCTGGCCTGCCGCCGGGGCCCCGGCGACATGTCCGCCCAGGAGCTCTACGCCCTGGCCGACAAGGCCCTCTACGAGGCCAAGGCCCAGGGCAAGGACCGCGTGGTGGCCGCGCCCCTGGCCGACCTGCAACCGCCCCGGCGCGAGAGCCTCGTGGCCGCCAACGAAAAGAAATTTCTCTTCACAGGGAGCTGAGCGCAGATGTCCGGAACCAACATCCCCAACAAGGCCGCAAGCTTCGCCGTGGTCAGCGGCAAGGGCGGCGTGGGCAAGACCAACCTGGCCCTGAACCTGGGCTACGCCCTGCACCGGGGCGGCCACCGCGTGCTGCTCATGGACTGCGACCTCGGGCTGGCCAACCTCGACGTGCTCCTGGGCCTGACCCCGGACAAGAACCTCCAGGACCTGCTGAGCCCCGACACCCGGCCGGACGACGTGGTCGTGCCCATCGAGCCGGGCGGCTTCGACTTCCTGCCCTCGGCCTCGGGCGTGCCGGAGCTCATCGACCTGGACGAGGACGTTCAGGCCCTGCTCTTCGAGCGCCTGAACGCGCTCATCGGCGGCTACGACTTCCTGCTGCTGGACCTGGGCGCGGGCATCAGCCGCACGGTGCTGCGCTTCGCGGCCATGACCCGCGAGCGGCTGGTGGTCATCACTCCCGAGCCCACCTCCCTCACCGACGGCTACGCCATGATCAAGGTCATGCTCACCAGCCACGGCGTGCGCGACTTCCAGGTGGTGGTCAACATGGCCGCCAGCGCCGAGGAGGGGAAGCGCAGCTTCGAGCGCCTGCACGCCGCCTGCGCCCGTTTCCTGGACCTGGACATCAAGTACGCCGGGTGCGTGCGCTCGGACCCGGCGGTGCCCCGCGCGGTGATCCGCCAGACGCCCCTGCTCAAGCTCGCCCCCGGCAGCGACGCGGGCCGCGACATCCTGCAAATCGCCGTGCGCATGAAGCGCATGCGCGACGCGCAGCTGCCCGAAATCGGCGGCGGCAGCGGGCTGGACGTACCCTCCGGCCCCAATGTACAATAGCGCTTGCAAAAAACGCCACGATTAGGCAATGTTGTACCGTTAGTCCTGCGTGGCCACCCCCGGGCGGCCACTTCCGGCGCAGGCGGGCAACCCCGGAGGAGGAACTGCATGAACAAAAGCGAACTCATCAAGACCCTGGCCGAAAAGAACGACATCCACGTTGACGAGGCGGCGCTGGTGGTCAACACCTTCTTCGACTCCATCAAGGATTCGCTCATCAAGGAAGAGCGCGTGGAAATCCGCGGCTTCGGCAGCTTCAAGCTCAAGGACTACGGCGGCTACACCGGCCGCAACCCCAAGACCGGCGAGGTCGTCCAGGTCAGCCCCAAGAAGCTGCCCTTCTTCCGCCCGGGCAAGGAACTCAAGGAATACGTCAACAAGTAGGCCATGCGCGTCCTGCCCCGTCTGCTCCTCCCGCTGCTCCTCGCGCTCCTCTTCCGCGCCGCCCCCGCCCTCGCCCAGGACGCGCGGGACGCCCTGACCCTGGTCTTCTCCGCCAACACGCAGGGGGAATTCGCCCCCTGCCCCACCTGAGGCGGCAAGACCCTCGGCGGCCTGGCCAGGCGCGCCACAGCCTTGCGCGGGCTCAGGCAAGGGCCTGACCACACGCCCGTCCTCTATCTGGCCGGGCCGTACGAATTCCTGCCCCCGGCCGGGCCGGGGCCGAAGCACACCCCGGCCCTGGCCCGGGCCCTGGCGGCCGCCCACAAAGCCCTGGCGCCGGACCTGCTGGCCCTCGCCGGGCCCGAGGCAGCGTGGCTCGCGGCCGCCGGGGCCCAGACCCCGGCGCAGGCCCCGGGCTCCGCGCCGCGCGCCCTCGTCCTGCCCGTGCCGGGCGGCGAGGTGGGGGTCATCCTGCTCCCCGTCCTGCCCTCCGGCGCCCTGACCCCGCCGGACGATACCGTCCGCCTGGTGGCCGACCTCGCCCGCGGCCTGGCCGCGCGCACACGCCTGGTGGTCGCCCTGAGCCCCTGGGGCGACCTGGCCGAGGACCACTTCCTGCGCACGGCGGGCCCGGTGGTCGACATCCTGCTGGGCTCCGGCCCGGGCCCCGGGGTGGCCGGGCGCTTCAGCGACGACGGCAAGACCTTCCTGGCCCGCAGCTACGGCCAGGGCAAGGCCCTGCACGTCATCCGCATCGCCGCGTGGCCCGCGCGCACCCCCGGGTGGAGGTGGGTCCGGGACGAAAACCTGCGCCTGGATTTCCTCAATCTCTCCGACGCCTTCCCCGCCGACCCGGCCGTGGAGGCGCTGCTCGGCGGCCTGGATCTGCCCCGCTAGGTGTGAGTCGCAAGACCTCCCACCTGACCGGTCAGGGCCGAGCGGGCAACCTCCCATGCCTTCATCCCCGGGCAGTGCCGCACCCGCGCAAGACGGCCACGTTGCCTCACCTTGGGCCGCCTCCGACCGGAGGCATTTTTCCCCTGAAACCCTGATCGTAGCGTAAGGCCGCGAGGGGCCGCACGGCCCCTGCGCTCATGACCCGCCCCACGGGCATCCCCGCACCGGCACGCCGGGTGGCCGCCCTCCTTCCCGAATCGCGCCCCCCGGGCCCCGGCCGCGCAGGTGCGCCCCTTCCCCAACTCCGCAGCCCCGGCGCGCCTCCGACGGCCCCCGGACCCCGGGCCGGGCCGCACCCCGCCCCGGCCCGGCCAGCGCCTCGCGGCCCACCCGGAAGCGCCGTCGCCCCGGCGGGCCGTCCAGGGCCCCCGGCGCGCCGAAGCCACGAAACCGCACACGCCGTACGCGCTCCCCCCTTGCCATCGGCCCGGAAAGCGGCCATGATTCCGCCGTCCTGCACGGAACA
>Ga0172382_10002977_pt1 | contig 27340 bp, 25 predicted proteins | sample Leawel138RmetaG_FD_122245 | JGI IMG/M metagenome (GOLD analysis project Ga0172382, IMG submission 122245) | Leachate microbial communities from a municipal landfill in Southern Ontario, Canada - Leachate well 138R metaG | ecosystem: Engineered > Solid waste > Landfill > Unclassified | place...
CCGACGCCGACGATGTATTGGGCGGGAATGCCTAAGAACGGCTGGGCGTAATGGATGCTGTTGGCCATGAAACAGTACCGCCCAAAGCCCACGCCCGTCAGCGGGTTGTCCCACCCCATCGACAGGGCGGTCATGTAGAGGGTCATGCGGTTGTAGACCGGCGTGACGTCGTTGAGGCGGTCAGCCACCGGCCCGATCTGCATGATGAACGGCAGCAGCGCCAAGCCGACCAGCCCCCCCACGACCATCACCGGCAGCAGATACGGCCGGGTCCGACGATCGGCGATCACCAGCCACAGAGCGGCAATCGGCATGGAAATCCAGACACTGCGGGTCAGGCTGAGACCGACACCGAACAGAAACAGCGCCCCCAGCGCCGTGGCGGTCAGACGCCCCAGAATGTCGCGCGCCTCGAACACGAAGTAAAAGGCCAGAACCGCCAGCACCATCATCACCGATCCGAACTCCGCGGCGTTGGGGAATGGGCCGCGCGCCCGCCCGAGATGGATTTCGGTCACGTAATCAGGGCTGAGGGCATTGATGCCGAGGAAGTACTGCAATGACCCCGCCGTCATGATGTAGACGCCCATCACCATGAGCAGGATCAGCAGCAGGCGCACGCGGGCATCGGTCCAGGCCACCTGCCGGGCGATCCAGAAGGCGAAGTACGGCATCACGAAGCCGTCGAGCAGAAGGGCGAAGCTCAACTTGGCCTCGTCCACCGGGTCGCCCCCGGCGCAGTCCAGCGACAGCATCGCTGAAATCACCATAAAAGGGACCATCACCAGCATCAGCCCCTCGGTCAGGGTGATCGGCGCGACGCGCCCCCGACGCAGCAGCACTGTCGCCCCCGCTACGGCCGCCAGCGCCGCGAACAACAGGCGCGGCCCGTTGATGACCGGCAGGTGCACCATGAAGTTGTTGACCAGGATCAGCACCGTGGGCGTGGCCGTGATCCAGGCCAGCAGAAGCCACCAGCGGCCATAGGCCAGGATCACCGCGAATACCACGCCGCCGACGAGCGCCCCGACCTTCAGGAAGTCGCCTTCCGCAGCAGCCAGGGCGAACATCATGAACATGGCCAGCAGCAGCATGAAGCGGAACGCCGCCAGCATCCGGTCGACGAGAGCATTTGCAATGGAATGCGTGGTCATGGCCGCTCCTCGTCACGCCGGGGTCACGCTGCGCCGCCGCACCAGATCCCACAGCGCGGTTCGCGTCGCCGCCTCCAGGAACGGCCCGCCGAGAATGAGCGCGGTCACGGTCAGCATCAGCGCCACCTTGACCAGGACCGGCATCATCCCGATGGTGTCGCCGAACGACACCATGGCCCCGCCATAGACGGCGACCACCAGCCCGGTCATCAGCAGGCTGCGCCCCCACGGTTGGCGGATAAGCGGGGTTCCCCGGCTGGCATTGAGGCGGTCTGTAATGACCAGCCGCACCACGTTGAGCGCCAGGAACGCCAAGGCAGCGCCCCACAGGCCGAGCCACCCGATCATTCCCCAATACAATGGCCCGCTGATAACCAGCATGACGGCGGCGACACCACTGACCAGATGGGTCCGCTTGGCGTACAAAAGACCTGTTTCCAGCGACAGGTTGAGGGCCGACAGGGCGTATCCCAGGGCCACCACGCCAATGAGCGGCCCGGCGGCGGCATAGTCTGGGGCGGCCAACAGCCACACCAGTTCCGGCCCGAACAAACCCAACCCTAGCGCCCCAAGCAACAGAATGGCCAGGTACAGCACCTGAAGGGCGTGGAAGTCGTCCTGCGCCTCTCCGGCAGCGAGCGTCTCGAAGCGCCGCACGATCAGGACCTGGGACAGGGGCTTGGCGATAAACAGTTGGAGGATATGGCCGAGCCGCCCGGCAAGAGCGTAATAGCCGACCGCCGCCGGCCCGACCAGAATGTTGAGGAAGACGCGATCAATGGATTGCAGGGCCACGTTGGCGAACGCCGACGGCACCAGGGGCAAGCCAAAGCGCAGCATCGCCGCGCTCAGTTCCCGCGACGGCCGCAGGCCGCTCCGCCGCATCTCCAGGATGCTCAGGCCCACCGCTACCAGCCCAAAGGCCACGGCATAGGCCAGCATCGCGCCGGTCACGCCCGCGTCATAGACCAGCAGCAGAACAAGACTTAGAACCAACAGACAGAGCGACTTGATGACGTTGGTCCAGACCAGCAGGCGCGGCTGTTTGCGGATCACGAATACGTTGCTGGTGGTACCGAACAGCACGTTGCCGGCCAGCATGACCAGAGACAGCATGGCCGCGGTGGCATAGCCGTCGATCTGCAACAGCGGCACCACCACCTGCGCCACCGGCCATGCCAGCACCAGGATAAGCAGGCACATCCCCAGCGTCATGGCGTGAGCAGTCGCCACCACGCGGTCGCGGTGGACTTGGTCGGGGGCATCGAAGTACAGCCGCATCATGGCCTGAAGCATGCCCATGCGGGCCACCATGCCAAGCAGGTCGTTGACCATGATGAGCAGTGCCATGACGCCAAACTCTGTCGGGGTCAAAACATTGCCGTACAGCGGCAGCAAGGCGAATGCCGAAGCCCGTCCCGCAAGGTTGGCGATCAGGTAGATCCGGCCGTCGCGGACTACCGTGCCGAGTTCCTTCATACGCCCTCCCCATCGGCGCCACCGGCACTCATGTAGGCCCTCTGGAGGTGGCGGAAGCGGGGCTTGAACAGCCACTGGGACCAGCCGACCGCATAGCCGGCCAGCACTCCCAGGTCATGACCCAAGACCACGAGGATGGCGAGGCGCACTTGGCGCAGGGTCGGCCCCTGCCCCTCGGCCCGCACCATGTGGCGCACGCCGCGGCGCCAAATGTAGGCGCCAAACAGCACCAATGCGGCCAAGGGGGCAGCCAGTGTCCACGCGCCGGCACTCAGCAGCCCGACAAGAACCACCCAAACCGCCAGGGTGCGGAGAAAGGCATTGCGCATATAGCCGCTTTGGCCGTCACCCCGGCCATAGACGTAGTGCTGGTGCAAGAGGTCGCGGAAATTCTCCCGCATGTGGTAACGCATGGCGGTTTGCCAAGCCATGGTAAACGGAATGCCCCTCGCGGCCAGCTTGCGGCCGAACAGTTTGTCTTCGGCCGCACGCAGCCAGCCGGGCATGCCGCACATACGCTGCCAAGTGGCCTGCCGGATGGCGAGACTGAGGCCCCCCGGCGTGGTGGAGCGCCGAAGCAAGCCTTCGCGCTGCCCTTCGGGTTCCTGGGCGAGACGCAACTGACGATTGTGGAGAATGGCCGCCACCGCACGTCCGAACTCGGTGCGCGGGGCGGGCATCACCGGGGAGGCCACGACTTCGATCGTCGGGTCGGCCTCGAACGGAGCCACCATGTGTTCCAGCCAGTTGGCTTCTGGGGCGTTGCCGAAATCCGCGAACACCAGGATATCGGCATCCCTGGCGGCGGCGGCACCGACATTGCGGCCACCGCCGGCGAATATCTGCGGATTGTCCACCACCTCGACCGGCGCGCCGACGCGCGCTGCAAAAGCCCGCAACAGCTCCGGGGTGCCATCGGTGGAGGCACCGTCGGCCACCACGATGCGGTCGGGCAGCCGGGTGGCCGCGCAAATTGCCCCGAGGGTGCTTTCCACCGACGCCGCCTCGTTGCGGACCGGCAGGATGAGGGCGACGCGCAGCCGCCCGCTCATGCCCTCGCCCCCCGCCTGACACGCGGCATCCACGGCTTGCACAATTCGATGGAGCCGACCATGGGCACGCCGGGCAGGATACTCTCGGCGACCTCCGGCGACTGCACCGTCTTGTCGAAATACTCCCGCAGCATGGCGATTCCGATGGCCAGAATCGCGCCGCCGAATATCCCCACCATGATCAGCGGCAAGCGCGCCATGGCGGGCTTTTCCGGCGGGTGGGCTGGCTCGACGATGGAGGTATTCGTTTGGGTGCGATAGAACTGCGCCGGCCCCTTGGCGGCGAACACCGCCGGCCGCCGTGCCACATATTGATGGATGACGGCGTTGAGAAGGACTGCGGCCCGCTGCGGGTCGGTATCGGGAAGGGTGAGCGTGAGAATGGCCGAACTGACCTCAGGCTGCGCCCTCAACCGCTGCAACAGGGAGTGGATCCACTGTTCGCGCGGGGACATGGGCGGATCGACCAGCCCGGCCTCAACCAGCATCTGGCGCAAGGAGCCGGTGACGACCGAGAGGACCCCAGGCTCTCCCTCCTCTTCCTCCTCGCCGCCTTCATAGGGGCGAAGCTGATCGACCACGGCGGCAATCACCGGGCGGGAGACGACCACTTCCGCCTCGCTGTTCATGATGACGTTGTTATCGAGACGCGGCATCGCCGCGGGGACCGGGGAGGGGTCGTACTCGATCAGCACCCGCGCCTGTGCCAAATAGGTGCGGGGCATGATGTATACGGCCAAGGTGACAGTCAGCGCGACCAGGGCAAACCACCCAAAGATCGTGCCTTTCCACTTGAACAGGAATACCAGGATGTCGCGCGTGCTCATGGGGCCTCGCCGGTCGGATCAGCCAAAAATGCGATAGAGGAAGTTGGGCACGGGGAAGCGCCGCCGGTTGAGCACGGACCCGTGCACGGCGATCTGGCGCATCTCCAGCACCCGCTTCGTCTGATGGAGACGGAACTCGGTGGTGGCGCGGCTGTCGATGACGAGAAGCGCCGTTGTGGTCCAGGGCTTCCAGAAGGTCGGCACCGGCGTATGCAGCGAACCGCAGTCCACGAACACATACGCGTAGTCGGCCCGCAATTCCCTCAACGCCGCATCCCAGGCATCGCCGTAGAGGAAGGGTGTCCCGTTCTCGATGTCGCGCAGGGTCAGGACATCCACCCCGCTGGCCGTGCGCCGCATCACCAGCGCCGAGCCCGCCCTGGACACACCGGGCAACGCAGGACCAAGAGCCGGTAGCCCTTCCCCTTCCATGGCGGCATCGATGACCAGAACGCTCCTGGCCTCGGCCTGGGCGAATGCCGAGGCGAGTCCGGCGGTCACGGTCGATACTCCCTCGCCCGGCGTACCCGACATCAGGCTGACCACCGGGGCCAAAGACGGGTGGCCCGGCGGCAGCAAGGACAGGACGTTCAGGCGTAAGGCGTGAAACGACTTTGGCAGCGCGACGGACGAACGCCTTCTCGGCGCGACGGAATGCGCCTTGCCTCCGTGGTCGCGGACTATGGCGGGCTTACGCATGGAATCCACTAGGCCACCCCATCGATCCATGAAATCGTCCTCACTTTGTTTCGCCGCGCGGTTTTGATTTGGCACGACTTTGCCGCGGGTTCACAGGGCGATTAGGGAGTTCGCCAAGCGATGTAGCGCGCAGAGGGAAAGGTTCATCACTCATTCTAGTGATCGACGGCCTTACCCCGGTTTACGCCCGTCAGCCGGCGTTTCCGCCGTGCCGAGCGGCCCGGCCGGGGGCACTCCGACGACGTTCCCCTGGACGGCCAGACCCTCGGCCTGACCATGCTGGACGTTCAGCCAGCCGCCCTTGCTGACGCCGTTTTCAAAGACGTAGATATTGGCCGAGGGAAGCGGCGGGTCGTGCCACACGGTGCTGGCCGACACATCGACGTCGCCCCCCCTGATGGCGCGCAGTTCGTTGTGATAGGCGGCGCTGTCGCGCGCGCCCATGAACTGGATACCGCGCTCGACGTCGTAGATTTCGTTGTTGAAGGCAGTTACTTCATAGGCCTCGGCGGTGTCTTGGCCAGGCCGGAAGTACGGCTTCTCCGTGGACCCGCCGATCAGGATCCCGTTCGTGGTCTTGGCGCGATCGGAGCGGTGAACGATGTTGTCGTGGATGGCGACCCGCGCCGACCCGCCCTTGACCATGATCAGCGAATTGGAGGGCGTCGCCGATACCTCGTTGAAGGCGATCACGCTGTCGTTGACCGCGACGAAGTCGATGCCCTGTCCACCGGTCCGGGTGATGATGTTGTTGAGGATACGAACGTTGTCGGCCTGGGCGATCTTGATGCCGTCGTCGCCGGCGTCGTGCACGTAATTGTTCTGGATGATGATGTTGCGGGCCAGCCGCGTGAAGTCCGCCCCGGCCTGAGTAAAGGTAATGGCATCGCGATCCGACCCGACCACCTCAAATCCATCGAGGACGATGTTCTCGACTCCAAAGCCCCGGACGGTGCGCTGGCTTCTGTCGGCCGGACGGATGACCGCGGCCCCCGGCCCGTCTGCCGATACCAGTACGATGGGCGCATCGGGCTTGCCGCTGCGGGTGAAGTGAATGTTTTCGGTGTAGACGCCGGCCCGCACCTTGACGGTCGTGCCCGGCCTGGCCCGCTCCAAAGCCTTGGTGATGGAGGGCAACCCGCCCTTTCCCACCCACACCACGGACTCGGCGGCGCGGACCGGACCGGAAATCGTGGTCAGAGCCGCGAACCCAAGGAGTGCCAAAACCAGCGCCTTCATTCCGCGGCTCGAGCCGGGGCGGAAACCCGCAATCTGGCCATCATGGCGATCTGGGCATCGGCCGTGTCGGTGGGCGTGAAGTCACTTGGCACATTGGCCAGGACCGAAGCCTGCGGCGCCGGCCGGAACACCGGGCGTCCCATGGACGCAAACAGCCCGTCATAGCAGGTCATCAGCCTCTCCCGTTCCTTTTCCCAACTGAATTCCCGGTGGACACGGGCCTGACCATAAGCGCCCATGGCGCTGCGCAGTTCCGCATCGTCCATCAACCGGGTCATCTGCATGGCCATGTCGCGCGGATCGTTGTCAGCGGCATAAAGCGCCGCATCGCCGGCTATGTTCCGCCCCTCTGGCAGGTCAAACATGACGATGGGTTTGCCCATGGCCATGTACTCCATGATCTTGTTCATGGTCAGCAGGTCGTTCATGGCGTTGCTCTCATCGGGCGCCACGAAGAAATCGCAGGACGACAGGTGGCGGCGCATATCCTCGCCGACGCGGAAGCCGACGAAGCGGACTTCCCCCGCGATGCCCAGCTCACGAGCCAGAGCCTCCATGTCCTGACGGGCCGGGCCGTCGCCGACGATCAGGACCCGCAGGTCGGCACGCCCCTGTTCCACGATGGCATGATGGGCCGCCAGCAGCAGGTTGTGCACGCCGTCCTGCTCGGCCATTACGCCCAGGTATCCGGCCACCACGCAGCCCGGTGGGCGCAGCTCGCCGATCGGCTCGGCTGGAATAAACTTGCCGAGGTCCGGGCAACTCCTGACTACATGAACGTGCTGAGGCTCCATGCCGCCGGCCTGGACCGCAAGCTGCTTGAAGGACTCGTTGGTGGCGATGGAGCGGTCGGCCAGGGCGAAGGTCAGCCGCTGGCACAGCCGCAGCACCGCATGGACCGCGCCGCGCCGCCCGAACTTGATCTCGTACAGATGCGGCCACAGGTCGTGCTGGTCGAACACGAACCGCTTGCCCAAGAGCCGGTACGGCAGCGCGACGAGGAAGATGAGATCCGGCGGATTGCATGCCTGAATGACATCGAACCCCGGTCCGCGCGCCACCTTCAGGGTCAGCCACGACTGCCAGAACAATGCCGCTGCGTATTCCGTGACATAGCCAAGAAATCCGCCGCGCTCGGGCGGCAAGGGGTGGCGGTGGATGACGATACCGTCGAGGACCTCGTAGCGTTGCGGGTAGCGCGGCGTGGCCGGGCAGATGACCGTGACGTCGTACCCATCGTCGCGCAGGCTGGTCGCCTCCGTCCACACCCGGCGGTCAAAGGGAACCGGCAGGTTTTCGACGATGATGAGGATGCGGCGGCCCTTGTGCGGCCGGGGGGCGGGACGCTCGCGCTGCGACCGCATCAGCACCTGGTAGTAGACGTCCAGAACCTGATCGGCCACCCGTTCGAGGCGCAAGCGCCCGATGGCGGCGCGGGCCTCGGTGCGGGCCGGGCCGTCCTCGATGACCCGGCACAGGCCTTCGGCAAGGGCTTCGGGGGTGCGCTCGACTACATGGTTTCCGGGCACATCGGCCAGTAGTTCAGGCACATCGCCGACCGCCACCGACACCACCGCCAGATTGCACGCCATGGCTTCCTTGACCGCGTTCGGCGACCCCTCCCAGTAAGACGCCAGGATGAGCGCGTCGGCGGCGTTCATGTACAGCGGCATGGTTTGGTTGGGTTCACCCTGGGTAATCAGCAGCTCGACCGGGCGGCCTGTGCGCGCGGCGGCCAGCCGCACGGCCTCCTGCGCGCCGGCAAAGTTCTTGCGCACCCGGTCGGGACTGTAGGGGAAAAGGACATAGACCGTGTCTTGGTCCAGGCCCAGGGCGCGGCGGCATTCAGCGCGCGGCAACGGGCGGAAATGGTTGAAGTCGAGGCCGTTGGGAATGACCTTGCCGGGCTGTCCGGGCAGCAAGCGGCGCATGGCGGCCGACTTGCAGATCACGCCGTCAACCATGCCGGCGAGCTTCTTGTGGCACCACACCCAAAACAAACTGGAGCGCGTCGGCTTTCCCGTGGCGTCCGCGTGGCCGTACAGGTCATCGCCGCAAAAGGACACCACCAGCGGAACCTTGAACTGCGCCCGCGCGGCAAGCCCGCTCAGGCCGTAATGGGCATGAACCAGATCGAAGTGGCCGAACGTCGTGCGCCAGAACACACGCCCCATGGCCAGAAGATAATGCAGTTTTGATTTATAACCGGGAATGGACAGCACCTCGACGTCCACGCCCTTGGCAACCAGGGAGTCCACCTGTGTCTTGACGAAGGAGCCGTAACCGGGCTTGTCCGGCGTGGGGTACATGTTGGTAACTACGAGTACGCGGAGTGGCGTTGGTTCGCTGTCCTTGCGGGCGAACTGATTCATGATTCACTCCCTGTTTCGTCTGCCGCATGCAGTCGAAACAAGTCTATGAATTTTCACGCCCGCCGCTAATCACGAGAAGCGATGACCACAGAATGACGTGGACAAGTAACCCGTTCCCATAAGAAGTACAAACATCCGGCAATGAAAAAGGCCCAGGTGTTACCCTGGGCCTTCATCTTCAGTTTTGATTAGGTGTTATACCCAGATATCGTCAGAAGCGACGGAAACCAGGTCGATGGCGTCCACACGGACCCATTCACCGATGTCGCGCAGCCCCTCAAGGGTCAGGGTTTCGCCGCCGGACAGGCTGACGCCGCTGATGGTGTGGGAGGTCAGGCTGCCCGCCGCCGGCATTTCGGTGCCGGACGTGCCGTCCCAAATCCAGCTATCGGCGACCTGCTCGCCCACCCGCAGCGAGGTGGAGGCGCTACCGTCGGTTTCGTCGAAGTAGTGCACCACGACATCATATGTCCCGGCCTTCACGCTGTCGGGAACAATGGTGGACACTTCGCCCTGGTTGGTGCCCGACGGCAGGCGGATGACCGACCCGCCAGAGGCATCCGCATTGCTTTCCACCACGAACCCGGCGGCGCTCAGACCGCTGAAGTCCTCGGCTTCGATGCGCAGGGTGGTCGGCTCCTCGACGATGGCAACCGGAACCAGTTCGACCGAGTCCACGCGGACCCACTCGCCCATTTCGCGCATGCCGCTCAGGGTCAGGGTTTCGCCACCGGTCAGGCTGACCCCGCTGATGGTGTGGGAGGTCAAGCTGCCAGCCGACGGCATCTCGGTGCCCGAGGTGCTGTCCCAGGTCCAGCTATCGACGGTCTCCGACCCGACACGCAGCGAGGTCGAGGCAAGGCCATCGGTTTCATCGAAGTAACGCACCACGATGTCGTACACGCCAGCCTTCACGCTGTCGGGCAGGACGGTGGACACTTCGCCCTCGTTGGTGCCTGACGGCAGGCGGATGACGGACCCGCCCGAAGCAGCGGCATTGCTTTCCACCGCGAAGGTGGAACCGGCCAGGCCGGTGAACGCCTCGGCCTCGATCAGCAGGCCGGCGGCAGGCTCCTCGACCGGTTCCTCGGTCAGCTTGACCGCGACCAGCTCGACCGAGTCGACGCGGACCCATTCACCGACGTTCCGCAGACCGCTCAGGGTCAGGGTTTCGCCGCCGCTCAGGGTCACACCGCTGATGGTGTGGGTGGTCAGGGCCGCGGCTGAGGGATTGGCCCCACCGAACGTTCCGTCCCAGGTCCAATTGTCGACGATTTCCGACCCGATCCGCAGGGAGGTCGAGGCGATGCCGTCGGCTTCATCGAAATAACGGACCACGATGTCGTAGACGCCAGCCTTGACCGTGTCGGGCAGGACGGTGGACATCTCGCCCTCGTTGGTGCCGGACGGCAGGCGGGCGACCTTTCCGCCGGATGCGGCGGCATTGTTTTCGGCGACGAAGGCGCTGGCGGACAGGCCGGTGAAGGCTTCGGCCTCGATCACCATGCCGGTCGGCTTGGCAACGTCGCTCACCCCGTTCACGGTGATGGTCAGCGTGGCCGTGGCGGTGCCACCCTTGCCGTCAGAAACCTGATAGCTGACGGTCTCGACCACCTTCTCGCCCGTCTTCAAGGCAGCGTAGGCGCCCTTGGGATCGAACGCGAAGGTTCCGTCGGCGTTGATCACGACCTGTCCGCCACCCTTCAGGGTAACGGCCTTGCCGACGCTGGTGCCAACGCCGTTGACGGCGGTCACGGAAAGCGCGTCGCCATCGGGGTCGCTGTCCTTGCCCGTGCCGTTGTCGTCAAGCACGTTGCCCTTCAGGGCCGCCGCCTCGGACGTCGTCACGGCATCGTCTTGGGCGACCGGCGCCTTGTTGGAGGAGTACGACGGCGGCTTGCCGACGACATTGTCATAGTTCTTCAGGCCGACGCCCTGGCCGGAGTCAACGTCCAGCCAAGCGGACTTGCTGACGCCGTTGCTGTGCACGGTGGCGTTGACGGTGTTCATCGTGTGCCAGACGGTGCTGGCGGCGAGGTCAACGTTGTGGCCGGATATGTTGTACAGGTGGTTGTGATGGGCGGTGCTGTCTTTGGCGCCCATGAACTGGATGCCGCGCTCCACGTTGTAGATGGTATTGTTGTAGGCCACCACGTCATAGGCTTCGTGCTTGTCGTAGCCCGGACGGAAGAACTCGTTTTCGGTCGAGCCGCCAATCAGGATGCCGTTGATGGTCTTGTTGTGGTTGCTGTCGTGGATCACGTTGTCGTGAATCTCGATGCGGGCCGACCCGCCCTTGGCCATGACCAGCGAGTTCGACGGCGTGGCCGAGACATCGTTGAAGGCGATCACGCCGCCCTGCACCGCGACGTAGTCGATGCCCTGGCCCTTGGTCCGGGTGATGAGGTTGTTCAGGGTGTAGACGTTGTCGGCCTGGGCGATCTTGATGCCGTCGCCGGCCGTGTCGTGGACGTAGTTGTTCTTGATAACGATGTTCTTGGCGAGGTCGGAAAAGTTCGACCCGGCCTGGGTGAAGGTGATCCCATCGCGGTTATTGCCGACGATCTCGAACCCGTCGACGATGATGTTCTCAACGCCGAAGCCACGGATCGGACGGGCGCTGGCGTCGGTCGGCGCAATCTTGGCCGCATGGGCACCATCGGCGGAGATCAGCGCGATCGGCGCGCCATCGGTTCCGCTCTTGGTGATGCTGATGTCTTCCCGGTAGGTGCCAGCCTTGACCATGATGGCCGTGCCCGGCGTGGCCAGTTTCAGCGCCGCATTAATTGAGTTCAGAGGCGACCCTTCGGAGCCGCTGTTGGAGGAACGGCCGCTCGTAGAGACCCAGATGGTCTTGGTGGGGGCAAAATCGTCGTACAGCACTTGATCTACTCCGTTAGTTAACGCCCTGTAGCGACGCAAAACTAGCGGGTCATACTTAATCACGAGTAAATATTTATTGTCCATTTTGTGAACAATAGGGCGGATGGAAGGGCCAAAAACGTACTACAGATACTCAAATCGACCCGTCGATGACTTCCGCCCACTTTGAACACGGACCCGACTTCGCCGCAATCTCGCCGCAGGGAACCGGAGAGCACGACGCATGGTTTCATGACGGAGTGTGATCGCGAGCGGGGAATTGCCATGGCAACGTCCGTATCCACCTCCGCCGCCAAGGCGGTTCTGTACCGCTCCGGCCTTATCGCGCTATCGCGGGGCCGGACGCAGCCGCGCGCAGGGGTTCGCGTCCTGCGGTATCACTCGGTTTCCCCGTTGGGAGCGGCCTATCGGGCGGACGCCATTTCCGTAAGCCCGGCGGACTTTGCGCGGCAGATGCGGTTCCTGGCCCGGCACTACACGGTAATCGGTCTGGACCGCGTGGCCGATCACATCATCGACGGTACGCCGCTGCCGCCGCGGGCCGCCTGCATCACCTTCGACGACGGCTACAAGGACAACGTCGTCCACGCCTTTCCCATTCTCGCCGACCTGAGGCTGCCGGCAACATTCTTTATCACGGCCGGTCCGGTGGTCCTGGGGACGTCATTCTGGGTTGCTTGGGTGCAGCATCTCGTCATGACCACCGCGTACCTGGACCGCCTGGCTGCGGCCTTCGACCTGACGGTTCAAGGCGGCACCGAGGCGCAGCGGCGCCAGAAACTGGCCGATGCCCTGACCGCTCTTGCCGCACGGCGCAGTACGGAGTGGCGAGACGCGATGATCGCCGACGCCGTCACCGCGGCGCCCGATGCGCCGCCGCTCGACCGGGCGCCCTACATGATGACGGTGGAGGATCTGCGCACCCTGCACGCGGGCGGCATGACCATCGGCGCGCACACCGTCACCCACCCCATCCTGAGCAGCCAGGACGACGCGACGGCCCTGCATGAACTGACCGAGGCGCGGCGCTTGCTGGAGGATGCCATCGGCGCCGGGGTCCACCACCTCGCCTACCCCAACGCCCCCGGCGTGCTGGTAAATTTCGATGACCGCACCCGACGGCTGGCCCGGCAGGCCGGCTATAGAAGTGGCAATACGTCGCGCCGAGGCATGGTAGACGCAACCAGCGACCCGCTGGCCCTGACACGCCAGGGCGTCCACAACGGTCTGGACGAGGCTGCCTTCGCCTTCCGCCTGGAGGAGCACCACTTCACCAGCTTGCTCCGGCGCTAACCAGCCCGCTCCCACGGCAGTGGCGCGTCGGCGCAGTCCGCGGTGACGGCAAGGGCGACGACCGCATGGTCGCCCGTGCCTTCCATCAAGCCCACGCGAGCGAAGACCACCTCCAGCTTCGATCCCACATAAGACCACAGGCGGGGCGGCGCGTCGGTCAGACGGCCCCGGTAGACGAACACCACCCGACCGCCCGGCCCGGCGGTACGGCGCATCATGGTCAGGGAGTCCATGGTGGCCGACACCCCGCTCATCAAGAGTGCCCCTTGGCAAGCAGGCGAGTGATATACCTCGGCCCGGTAGGCGCCATCGGCGGTGAGGGAAAGCCAGCCCTGGGTGGTCCACCCGGCGCCTTCCAGACGATTTGCGGCACGCTGCTCGGCGGCCATCGGCCCGGCGCGATCCGACTGCGCGCCCTGGGTCAGCTTGCCTGGAAGGCTGGCGGCGGTCAGCGCGGCCAAACTAATCGCGAGGATGACGGAACCTGAATTCACGGCGCACTCCATTGGTGGCGATGGCCAGGGTCAGCATCAGGACGGCCAAATTGAACAGGGTTCCGCCCGCCTCCCCATGCAGGGCGTCGTAGTAGGACAGGTCCAGACCGAACAGGGTCAGGCGGACCGTGTTGAGAACCAGCAACGCCGCCGCCAGCAGCGCCCAGGTTGCCAGTTCCGAGCGGTGCCACGCCGGGCGCACCAGACGCGTGAAGGCAAAGCAGCACAGAAGGCCATACCAAAAGGCCCGAAACGTGGTGCACAGGGGGACGACCACCAATTCATACCCATTCTGGGTGATGATCACGTTGCCCTGCCGGGTCACGTCCTGCCCCAGCAGGCTCAATGCTCCCGTCGCCAAGGCCGCGTCGGACTCGGTGAGGAGGGGAGCCAGGGCGTTCATGAGCAGCCGCCCGGCCCATACCTCGTGCAGGGACAACACGAAGAACACGGCAGCCCCGGCGGCCAGGGGTGGAAAGCGGCGCCATGCAATCATGCCATACGCGCCGAGAACCCCTGCCCCCGCCCACCCCGCCGCGTCGTGTGGGATCAGGATGATCAGCGCGGCAAGGGCGGAAACCGCGCAGTCGCGGCGGGAGATCTCCCCAGCCCCAGCCGAGGCGATCAGCCACAGCCCCGCCAAAGCTGCGGCCAGCGTCACCGGATCGACCGCCAGCATGCCGCCACGCTCCGCCGCCAGCCCATTGAGGATGGCAACAACCAGTAGACCAAAGACCAGCAAGCCACGCGGGATGCGCTGGGTGCGCTGATCGACAACGGGAAGATTGGTGGTTTTCATGCGGTCCAGCTCAGTGTTATTCAGGCCGTGCCACGATTACAATGATACATGCGACCAAAACATAAATAGAACAAGTAACCATAACTGTTTACTGCCTCACCAAACCGAGAGGCGTCATAATTGCCGCGCAACTTGGTAAGGGATCCCCCTCATGAAAACACTACTGCTCGCCTTGATGATCAGCGCCCTCGCCGCCCCGGCAATGGCGGCCCCTGGAAACGGCAACGCCAATGGGTACCAGGGCCAGGGCAACGGCCTCCACCTTGGCCATCGTCAGAGTGCACCCCTGCCGCTGGCCGCCGGGGTGCCGGCCCTGCTCCTTCTCGGTGCCGCCTTCACCCTTGCGCGCACCCTGCGCCGGGGCGGAAGTCCGACCGATAAGGAGTAAAGCTAGACGGCCGGAGCAGGCGCAAACCGCCTGCTCCGGCCCCTATTCGACCCCTATTCGACGTGGTGGCGACCCCTTACGTCGGGCACAGCCGCCCGCATGGCTGCGGCCGTAAACGCAGCCTCCGTCCGGTTGGTGGCATGGAGCTTTTTGAGGATGCGGCGGACGTGGATTTTCACGGTGTTTTCCGCCATCTTAAGCTCGAAAGCGATGATCTTGTTGGGTTTTCCCTCTCGCAGCAGATCCAGAACCTCCCCCTCGCGCGGGGTCAGAGTTCCTGGCACATCGAGAGGCAATGCCCCAACACCCTCCTCCACCCCATCCGGCCCCCCTTCGTCTTCCTGTGCCACAGGGGCGACAGCGGAGGGCATCTGCTCCGGCTGGCCGCTGGCCCGTCCAATGAATATTCCCCCGGCCATGATGAGACGCACCGCCGCGATCAGGTCGCCGGCGCTGGTAGAAGCGGCAAGGTAGCCCCGCACCCCCTGGCGCACCGCATCCATGGCTGGATCAATGCCGCACTGGGCGGCCAAAACCGCGAGCGGCGCCCATGGAAGAAGTTGGACGATCTTGCGGACATCAGCCTTTATCCGGGCATCATGAAGGTCGCCGCCCTTGATGTTCAGAAGGACCATGCGGCAGTTGCGCACCTTCTCCACATCGCTCAGGACATGCTCGTCCACATGGCCGAGGGCCAGAACCTTGAAGTTAGCCCGGCGAAAAATGTCCGCCAGGCAGGCACGAGTCAGCTCTTGATCGTCGATCAGAATGAGCGCGCCTGTACCACAGTCCCCGTGGGCGGCATCTCCACGTGATTGATCGAACATGTTATACCTTTTTCGGTAGCTATCGCAGCGCAGCTTCTGCTTCGGCAATTAATCAACAGCCCTCGACGGCCCTTTGGTCCGTGCACAAAGGGATGACCTTCGGAAGCAGGAAAATCAATGACTTCACAGGTGCAAGAGCGCAAAGAAGGAGGGCGGCACCCTGCACAGGGATTACACGGTCTAAGACCAATCTGCCCCTTCCCCCCCCTTGGCGCGGCACGGGGAGGCCACCAGGAGAACACCCCCCTCGCCCAACTAGGTGTTCAGTCCCGGAGCGTGATGGTGCATTATTGACCTGTCAGGGGGAGGATGCACCATGGCAGGACTACTTTACGGCAGCGCCCGCACGACGCCGCGTGTTCGAGCCAAGCTCCAAGTGGCGGACTGACCGGGATGGCCGGCCCCCTCTCCCACATCCGGGTGCTCGATCTGTCACGAGTCCTGGCCGGTCCATGGGCCGGGCAACTCCTGGCCGACCTGGGTGCCGAGGTCATCAAGATCGAACGGCCCGGCGCCGGTGACGACACGCGGGAATGGGGGCCGCCATTCTTGCGCGCCACGGACGGTCAGCCGACCACGGAAAGCGCCTATTACCTGTCGTGCAATCGCGGCAAGAAGTCGGTCGCGGTGGACATGGCCAAGGCGGAAGGCCAGCAGATCATCCGAGACCTTGCTGCCAAGTCCGACGTCGTGCTGGAAAACTTCAAGGTCGGCGGGCTGAAGAAGTACGGCCTGGACTATGCCAGCCTCAAGGCCGTCAAGCCGGACCTGATCTACTGCTCCATCACCGGATTCGGCCAGTCCGGGCCTTATGCCCCGCGCGCCGGATACGACTTCATGATCCAGGCCATGGGCGGGCTGATGAGCCTCACCGGGGAACCTGACGGCATGCCCGCCAAGGCCGGCGTCGCCTTTGCCGATATTTTCACCGGCATGTACGCTTCGGTCGGCATCCTCGCCGCCCTGGCCCACCGCGACCGCACGGGCGAAGGCCAGCACATCGACATGGCGCTTCTGGACGTGCAGGTGGCGGTCTTGGCCAATCAGGCCATGAACTACCTGGTCAGCGGCACGCCGCCCGCCCGCATGGGCAACGCGCATCCCAACATCGTGCCCTATCAGGCCTTCGCCACCAAGGACGGCCACATGATCCTTGCGGTCGGCAACGACGGCCAGTTCAAGCGCCTGTGCGCCGTCGCCGGACGGCCCGAGGTCGCCGCCGACCCGCGCTTTGCCACCAACGCCGACCGGGTGCGCAATCGCGCCGAATTGGTGCCCATCGTAGCCGCCATGATGGCCGAGCGGACCACCGACGAATGGATTGCCGACCTGGAGTCCGAAAGCGTGCCCTGCGGCCCGATCAACACCCTCGACCGGGTGTTCAGCGACCCGCAGGTCCGGCATCGCGGCATGGTCTCCACCCTGCCCCATCCGACGGCAGGCTCGGTCGATCTGGTGAATTGCCCCATCAAATATTCCGCCACGCCAGCCGGGGCCGGGACTGCTCCGCCGCTGCTGGGCCAGCACACCGACGCAGTGCTGCGCGACCTTCTGGGACTCGACGACGCGGCCCTGGACGCCTTGCGCGCCGCCGGGACCGTCTGACGGCATGCCGCCACGCTGGAGCGAAATGTTAAACACCCCGCGCCGACGGCGGGGCAAAAGTTTACGCTTTGTGCCAAGTGGCCCTGTGCACCCGCTTGCGCGGGCGCACCAATTTAAAGTTGTACGCAGGCGTTTCTAAACATCCTGCCTTTGATCCCATGACCCGAAGTTACAGCCAAACCTTCTTGCCGCGCAGGTATTCGCCAAGGCGGCGATCTTCCTTGATGATGTGTTCGACCAGCCATTTGGCCAGGAAATCGATCAACTCGCGCTTTACCTGGATAGTCGGGTTGCGCAGGTAGGTCTGGGCGAAGGTCAGAACCTGTCGGGTCAACGAATCGTGCAGCTTCTTGTGACGCGGATAATCAGGGTATCCGGCGGCCTGCATGACCTTTTCCTCCCGCGCGAAATGGTCGCGGGTGTATTCGATGAGTTGGAGCATGATGCCGCCAACCACCTTTTCGCTTTCCGACGCTGTCACGGCGTCGTGCAGCGCATTCACAAATCCGATCAGCTTTTTGTGGTCGTTATCAATCTCTGGAGCGCCCACACTGAGCTGGTCCCTCCACGTCAAAAGCGACATCGGATGCCCCTTCCAATGGTTCTCCCCTACAGTTGTAGAGGATTTCTGTCGGCCCGCCAACGGGGAGCGTCGGGCACATTGCGTTGCAGCACCGCAGCGCCTTAGGATGCGTCCCCAGGCATCGCCTTTAGGAGTATGCTCCAGTGAGTGCCGCCGGGCCATATGCTGAACGGCCATTTTTCGAAGCTCTTTTGAGCGCTCGTATATCACAACTGAGGGAATCGGAAGCCCAGTATCGCGGCATCTTTGAAAACGCCCAGGAGGAGATTTTTCAGACCACTCCCGACGGCGGGCAGTTGCGCGTCAACCCGGCGCTAGCGCGGATCTGCGGCTACCCAAGCCCCAGGCTATTATCACCGAACTAACTGATATTTCAGGATAATGTTATGTTCACGCCGAGTCATGGAGCCGCTTCAAGACGATCATGCAGCGTGATGGACACCGGTCACGATTTCGAGGCTGAGATCTGCAGGCATGACGGCGCCGTCATCTGGACCACCAAGAATGCGCGCTGCGTCCGGGGTGCCGATGGGCAGGTTCACTATTACGAAGGTACAGTCGAGGACATCACCGATCGCAAGCGGGCCAGGGAGAAAAATCCGCCTGCTCTGCTACCACACTGCTCCCTTCCCCATAGCAAGAAGGTGCTCCCCATGGCCCACGATGAAATCAAGATTGGCGTCTCCACCTGCCTGCTGGGCGAGGAAGTGCGCTTTGATGCCGGCCATAAGCGGGACCGTTTCGTGGTCGATGACTTGGGGCGCTACGTCACCTTCGTCGCGGTGTGCCCCGAGGTCGGCATCGGCATGTCGATCCCGCGCGAGGCCATCCGGCTGGTCCGTCACGGCGAGGACATCCGCCTGCGCGGCACGCGGTCGGACACCGATCACACCGAGGCGATGCTGGCCTATGCCGAGGCCACCGTCGCGCCGCTGATCGAGGCGGGCATCTGCGGGTACGTGTTCAAGAAGGGCAGCCCGTCCTGCGGCCTGTTCCGGGTCAAGGTCTACGCCGAAAACGGGATGCCCAGCCATGATGGCCGGGGCCTCTATGCCCGCGTGCTGGCCGACCGCCTGCCCGATCTGCCGATGGAGGAAGAAGGGCGCCTGTTCGACCCTGTGCTGCGGGATAACTTCGTCACCCGCCTGTTCGCCTATCGCCGCCTCAAGACGCTGTTCGACGGCCCCTGGACGTTGGGCGATCTGGTTGCGTTCCACAGCGCAGAGAAGATGCTTTTGCTCGCCCACCACACGCAGACCTATGAAGTCCTAGGCCGTCTGGTGGCAAAGGCCAAGGGCCGCGATCGGGGTGAGGTGGCGGCCGAATACCGCGCGGCGTTCCTCGGCGGCCTTGCCCATCACGCCACGCCCCAACGAACGACCAACGTGTTGCAGCACATGATGGGCTACTTCAAGGATCACCTGGACGCCGACGAAAAGGCCGAACTTGCGGGCCTGATCGACGATTACCACGCTGAACTGGTGCCGCTGGTCGTCCCGGTTACGCTGCTGCGCCATTACGTGCGCAAATACGGCGTCACCTACCTTGCGACCCAGACCTTCCTCGCGCCGCACCCCAAGGAACTGATGCTGCGCAATCATGTCTAATGCCCGCAGCCATCGCCAGGAGCGGCCCCGGCGTGCTATCAACCGCGTCTTAGCCGGATGTTTCAAAGAGGAAGATGATGGACAGCGACGTTAAGTGCGCAAAGTGCGGTTCCGAACATGTGTATCAGGACGGCAGCCTGTGGATCTGTCCCGAATGTGCCCATGAGTGGAACCAGGATGCCGCCGCGGGCATCGAGGCCACCGACACCGAAGACACGATCCGCGATGCCAACGGCAACGTCCTGGCTCAGGGCGACACCGTCATCGTCATCAAGGACCTGAAGGTCAAGGGGTCGTCGCTGGTGGTCAAGGGCGGCACGAAGGTCAAGAACATCGCCCTGACCGATGGCGCGGACGGCCATAACATCGCCTGCAAAATCGACGGCATCGGCGCGATGAACTTGAAGTCCGAGTTCGTGAAGAAGGCCTAGGTCCCTTTCAAGAGAACCCGCATCAAGGCTTGGTCGCTGGGCGTCCGCCCGGCGCTGCCTCCTGCCGTCGGGGGGAGATTGCCGCTGGCAATGGCGGCGCCGAACACGCCCTGTTCGGTGTTGAAGCTGGAAACGTGGGTTCCCAAGACCTTGAATTCGCCGTCGATCAAGGCAAACAGCGGTGAGCCGGAGTCGCCGCGCGTGGCGTCGCAGTCATGCGCGACCACGCCCTCGGCCACCCATCCCTGAATGTGGCATCCGATGTGGCCGGTCAGGACGTGGCGGCGATCCATGGAGTATCCGGCCTGCATCACCACCGGCGCCTGGGCGGCGAGGACGCCGTACGAGAGCGAATCAAGCCCGGCCACTCCGAGCCAGCCGGTAGAGTTGCCGACCGGGGCCGCGAGATGCAGCACTGCCCAATCCGCCGCCATGTCGGACAGTCCTCGCACCGATGGACCGGCAAAGGCAGAATCGGTTTCGATGTGCGTGACCTGACTAGCCGCCGCCCAGTCGCCGCGTTCCCAGCCCAGGGTCAGGAACACGGCCTGTGGCGGCATCCATGTCGCCGTGCGGTCGTTCCACACGCAATGGGCCGCCGTCAGGGCTGTTGCCGGGCCGATCATGACGGCGCTGCACAGGCTGCCATCGCCCTTGGTCAAGCGGCCGATGGCGCTCCAGGGGTAGGTGCGGGCATCGACCTGGATGCGGTCGTCATCCCCCTTGATGCCACGCAGCGGGTCGTGCTGATCCACCGCCCGCCCCGTCGCCCCCGCCGTCAGCACGGCGGCTAGAACGGCGGCCAGAACTGACGGCAGGCGGCGACGGCGGGCCATGGCTCAGCGGTCGCCGACGTAGGGGTTCTTGGGCTTGCGCAAGTGGATGCGCACCGGCACCCCGACCAGCCCAAAGTCTTCGCGCAGGGCGTTGACCAGATAGCGCATGTAGGCCTCGGGCAACTCGTCGGGCTGCGACACAAAGATCGCAAAGGTCGGCGGGCGGCTTTTGACCTGGGTCATGTAGCGCAGCTTGATGCGGCGCTTGCTCTTGGACAGCGGCGGCGGGTGATGGGCCAGCATTTCTTCGAGCCAACGGTTCAGCGGCGAGGTCGGAATGCGCGAATTCCACAAACCGTGCATCTCGAACACGGCGCCCATCAAATCATCCAGCCCCTGCCCCTTGAGGCCGGACAGGGTGACGGTCGGCACGCCCTTGACCTGCGGCAAAGATGTTTGTAGGCGATCGGTCAGGCGCTGGATCGACTCGGCGCGGTCGGTGGCGATATCCCACTTGTTGACGCCGATGACCAGGGCGCGCCCCTCGTCGATGACCATGCGGGCGATCGTCAGGTCCTGCTTGTCGAGCACCATGTCGGCGTCGAGCAACAGCACCACCACCTCGGCCATGCGGATGGAGTTCAAGGTGTCGCCGACCGATAGCTTTTCCAGGCTGTCCTCGACCCGCGCCTTGCGGCGCAGACCGGCGGTGTCGACCAGACGGACGCGCCGCCCCTTATATTCCCAATCGACCTCGATCGAGTCGCGGGTCACACCCGCCTCCGGGCCGGTCAGCAGGCGATCCTGGCCGAGCAGGCGGTTGATCAGGGTCGACTTGCCGGTGTTCGGGCGGCCGACGATGGCCAACTGCAACGGCCTGTCGGGACGTTCGGGCAGCGGAACCTCCTGGCCGATTTCCAGGGTCGCCAGAACGGCGTCCTCCTCTGCCTCGGCGGTTGCCTTCAGCACCGAGGCATGATCGGTCCCAGCGGCGCGGGCGAACGGCAGCAGGGCGTCGAACAGGTTGGCCATGCCCTCGGCGTGTTCTGCCGAGATCGGCACCGGCTCGCCCAGGCCCAGCGAATAGCTCTCGTACAGACCGGGCGCCCCGGCCTTGCCCTCGCACTTGTTGGCGACCAGGATGACCGGCGTCTTGTGACGGCGCAGCAGGGCCGCAAAATGGGCGTCCAGCGGCGTAACCCCGGCACGGGCGTCGATCAGGAACAAGGCGACGTCAGCATCGTCGAGTGCCGCTTCGGTCTGCGCCCGCATACGGCCTTCGAGGGAGTCGTTGGTGGCGTCCTCCAGGCCGGCGGTGTCGATGACCTCGAAATCAAGCCCGGCCAGCGAGGCGGCATGTTGGCGCCGGTCGCGGGTCACGCCGGGCTGGTCGTGCACGATGGCAAGCCGCCGCCCGACCAAACGGTTGAACAGGGTGGACTTGCCGACGTTGGGTCGGCCGATGATGGCAACAGTAAAGGTCATGGTTCGGGTCCAAGGGACGCCGCAACCGTCGCCTAACGGAAGGCGATGAGGTCGGCGTCGTCAGTCAGGAAATACAAGATACCATCGGCCACGGCCGGGGCGAGGGAAATGCCGTTCGGCAGTTCGACGCGGCCCAGCACCTGCCCGGTATAAGGCGATACGCTCAAGGCGACGCCGTGGCTGCCGGTGACGATCAGGCGATCCGATGCCAGGGTCGGTCCCGCCCACTCGATGCGGCCGGTGCGGTCTTCGGGGTCTTGCCACGAGGCAAGTTCGACCACCCACTGGACGCGCCCAGTCAGGGCGTCCACGGCGATAAGCTGGTTTTCGACGCTGATGGCGTACAGGACCCCGCCCGCAACCCACGGCTGCTGCAAGCCGGCCAACTCGATTTCCCAGGCCCGGTCGCCGGTCCGCATGTCGATGCCGACCAACAACCCGGAATGCCCGACCACGAACAGCCGGTTTTGATCAATCACCGGGCGGGCGCGGATGTCGGCCAGGTTCGCGGTGGCGTCAGTGCGCCGGGTCGCCAAGATGGCATCCGACCACAGCGGCGCGCCGGAGTCTTCACGCAGGGCGACCAGCTCGCCCGAGCTATAAGCCATCACCACCACGCCGTTGTCGGCCGCCGGCGCGGCCCCGCCGAGCAGCGATGCGGTTTCCTCGACCCCCGCGTGGGTCCACAGGATGCGGCCATCGCTGGCGGCCAGCGCGAGGCCCTTGTTGTCGAGCGTGACGACAAAAACGCGGCCGCCCATCACCGTGGGCGCGGCACGCACCGGACTGGTCACTCGCGTCCGCCAGACTTCCGACCCGGTGGCGGCATCCAACGAAACAACCTGGGCAAAACCGGTGGTCACGAAAACGTGGCCGGCATCGAACGCCACGCCGCCGCCAAGGATGGCATTGCCGCTTTCATGATCGGGCGCGAGCGATGTCTGCCATACGCGGTCGCCGGTCTGGGCATCAAAGGCACTCACGACGGCATCGGCATCAACCGTATAGACGCGGCCAGCCGCCACCACCGGCTCGCCCAGCAGGCGGTTGCGGCTGCCCGACCCTTCGCCGGCGTCCGAGCGCCAGATCATTTTCGGCATGTCGGCCACCACCAGATGCTGCATGGCATGATGGCTGTAGCCTCCGGCCTGCGGCCAGTCGGTGTTGGCTTCGGGAGCTGGCAGGCGGATGGACGATTGCCCGTTCGACGCCGGTTCCAGGCGGCGGTCATGCTCTAGCACCGTGATGCGCTTGCCCGCCAAGGCAGGCGTGTTATCGCCGCCGAACCAAGTGTCGCCGCCGCACGCGCTCAGACCCAACATCAGGCCACAGACCGCAGCGGCTTGCTTGACGCCGCGCCAGAGACGCCCATCCATCCCGGAAGTGGCCACTACGTGCATGATGCTTTTCCTCACCGGCTGTTCGCTCACCTGACGCTGTTACCCTGCGGCCTTGGGGGCCGGCGCCCCGCCCAGCATGCCGAGCATGTCCTGGGCGCGCGAGCGGACGCCGCGCGGCGCCTGGGCGTCGGCAGCCAGATCGGTGAACAGGCTGCGCGCCTGTTCGGTATCGCCCTGACGTAGGGCCAGCAGGGCCTGCACCTCGCGGGCTGAGAAGCGGAAGGCGTTATTCGGCACGGCCAAAGGCGCCAGCATGGCCTGCACCGCGCCGGGGTCCACGCGGTCCACCCCGTGCAGGGCATAGAGCAACCGCCCGACGTCACGCAGCACCGCGTCGGCGGCACCATCTTCGGCCAGGGCACGATAAGCATCGAGCGCCGCGTCGGTCTGCCCCTGCTCCAGCAGCACGCCTGCCTGGCGCAAACGCGCCAGAGCGGCGTGCCCGGTGGTGCCGCTGGCCGCCAGATCGGCTAGGCGGGAGGCGGCATCGGCGGCATTGCCCTGGGCAACCGCCTGGGCGGCGTTCTCATAGGCCTGCGCCTCAGACGCCTCCTGCGAAGCCCGATAGGCAGTCCACCCCTGGTAGCCGGCCACGATGACCACGATGAGCACGGCGGCGGCGATGAGATATCCGCCGTACTGCTTCCACAGACGCGCCATCTGTTCTTCGCGGAGGTCTTCGTCCACCTCGCGGAACAGGGCTTCCTGCTGGGGATCGGGGATCTTGTCGGCCACGGAATGCTCCTGAAACACGTCTCGTCGAAAGGCCGCCCACCATAGTCTGAGGACACAGTCCGTGCAAGCAAGCCCGCGAGGCGTGTCTTCTTTGCAACGCTGTGCCGAAAAAGCCGCAGACCAGTAGAAAACGTCCTCACAAGCAGGTATGATGCGGCGCAGAAAAGCTCTCGTCACTCCTCATACCGTAGGACAGACACCCCCATGCGCATCATCGCCGGATTTATTGCTGTCGGCATCGCGGCCGGCACTTCCTTCGCCGCCCAGGCCGAAACGTCTCAGCCGATCGGGTTCTACATGGGCGCCCAGGCCGGAGCCAACTGGCTGCGCGACCAGGGTATCGACCGTAACGGCGCCAGCTTCTCGCCCGATTACAATCTCGGCGCAGTGCTGAGTGGCCACGCCGGTTACAACTTCGGTGCGTTCGGGCCGGTCGGCCTGCGTACCGAAGGTGAAGTGGCTTGGCGCCGCAACACCGTTGACGGCATCAATGGCCTCGACGCCAGCGGCCGCCACAGCAGCCTCGGCCTGTTTGGCAACCTGCTGGTCGATATCCCGACCGGCACCGCCCTGACCCCCTTCGTCGGCGTCGGTCTTGGCGGCGTCAAGGTCAACATCAGCAACGTCGCCACCACCGGCTTCGGCCGGGTTTATGACGACGCCTGGAAGCTCGGCTACCAGGGCATCGCCGGTGTGAACTATGCGCTGACCGATAACCTGGCCGTGCGTGGCGATTACCGCTACATGCAGACCCAGGACGCGACCTTCACGGCCGACAACGGCAATCGCGTGAAGATTCCGAACGGCAACCACAGCCTGATGATCGGTCTGACCTACAGCTTCGGCGCTCCGGCTCCGGCCCCGACTCCGGCCCCCGCGCCGGCTCCGGCGGCTGCCCCGACTCCGGCTCCGGTTGCCGCTCAGCCGAGCAGCTACATGGTGTTCTTCGACTGGGATCGCTCCGACCTCAGCAATGAAGCCCGCACCGTCATCGCCCGCGCCGTTGCCGCCGCCCGTCAGGGCCAGAAGGTCCGCATCGACCTGACCGGCCACGCCGACCGTTCCGGCACCGACGCCTATAACCTGCGCCTGTCGCAGCGCCGCGCCGAGGCCGTCAAGGCCGCCATGGTCCAGCAGGGCCTGCCGGTGGACGCCATCGCTACCACCGCCCGCGGCGAAAGCGACCCGCTGGTCTCCACCCCCGACGGTGTGCGCGAGCCGCAGAACCGCCGCGTGGAAATCATGCTGCCGTAAGTTCGGCACGCAGCACCACGTTAAACGGCCCCTGGACAACTCCAGGGGCCGTTTTTCTTTGGGATCACGGAGTCGGGGAAGGCGCTGACGCAATATCTCGTCGTGGCCGCGCTTGCCCCCGGCCCCGCTACCGGCGGGGTGCGGCGCAGGGCATCACAGCTTCGGCGACGGCGACTTCACGGGCGGCGAAGTTTTCGACCTCGCGCGGCTCCATCCCGGCCAGCGCCTCGAACACCGGCACCACCGACTGGCAATACGCCGGTTCATCGAAGCTGCGCAGGGCGGCCTGATTGGCTAGGGCAGTGACGTAGGCATCGAACCGACGCACGTGATCCCGGCCATGGTTGCGCTGGAAATGACCGCGCAAGACCTTTGCCGTGTCGTTCAGATTGCCGCCGAACTTGGTGACGAAGGCATTGTAGCGGGCACGCAGGCCCAGGTCAGGGTAGCCGTTGCAACTCAGCGCGGCGACCATGAGTTCCGTCTGCAACTGACGGACCTGCGAGGCCCGAACCTCGGGAGCCGTATAACAGCTTCCGGCGCCCTCAATCGGCGCCGGAGTGGCGGCGGCCAAAGGCAGCGCCGCGCTCAAGTTCAAAGCAGCCCCCGCGATAGCGCCTACTGCACTTTTGCGAAGCATCACCATGCGCGCCGTACCACCATGCAAGCCTCAACTTGGCCCGCAGTGTGACGTTTTGCGCCTTAAAGATCAAGCGCCGCGCCGGTCGCTCCCCATATGGAGCCTCACGAAGGGCTTAATCCCGCCATTTTATCGAGCACCCCATCGACGGGATTTGTTCTGCCGGGCCGTGCCCGGTGGCGGCCACGCCGGCCATCGCATCGAACAACTCACGGCGCACGTCAGGCGCCGCCGGAGCACGGCCGGAAGCGTCCAGACGCCCGCGATACTGCAGGCCCAGCCCGGCATCAAAGCCGAAGAAGTCAGGGGTACAGACGGCATCAAAAGCCCGCGCCACCGCCTGCGTTTCGTCATGCAGGTAGGGAAAGGTGAAGCCATGGGCGGCGGCGAACGCCTGCATGGCCGGAAAATCATCCTCGGGATACTGCGCTGCATCGTTCGAGCAAATTGCCGCCACTCCGATGCCCAGTTCCTGGAGGGCTGCCGCGTCGCGCACCAAGCGGTCGATCACCGCCTTTACGTAGGGACAATGATTGCAGATGAAGACGATCAGCGTACCTTTGGGTCCACGTACATCGGCCAGGGTCCAGGTCCGCCCGTCGGTTCCCGGCAGCGAAAAATCAGGCGCCGCCCACCCGAAGCTGCAAATTGGCGTTTCAACTGCCATATGGAAGGTCTCCTTCGAATGAGGTGGCGCGGCGCCGTTCAACGTTCCTTAACCATAGGCCGCGACACTGGCGGATGGAAACGCCCGAACGGGCAGGGTGGCAACTTCGGGCGAGAAAGTTGGGCAGCATGGGCCGGAACACATGGATTGGGATGGCCGCAGGGGCCGTGGCCTCGCTGCTGCTGGTGGGTTGCAAGCCCTTGGCCGAAGCCGCCCCGCCGCTCGCCATCGCCGAAACGGCGCTGATCATCAATACCGACAAGACCCTGACGGACCATCTGGCCAGCCTTGCCAATGATATGGACTGCTCGACCCTGCGCGCCCAGCAGGGCGGCCACTATTGTATGCCGCATTACGAGAACCAGCCGGAGGTCCCTGCCCTCTACTGCTACCGGACCCTGGCCGCGATCACCTGCTACGACCGGCCGAGCACCAATTCGGGCGACCGCCTGGTTGGCGTGCAGCCCGGCGGACGGCTGCCGACATACTAGGTCCAGCGCTCCACCTAAGCCGGACATACTCCCCGAATCGGGGGTGTCGGAAGCAAATGAAACTGACCGACGCAGGTAGCACATCAATTGACCGCCAGTTTGTTGCCGCAGGGAGGGGCATGCCCCTCCCTGCGGCGGCGCGCGTCTGGCGGGGTCACGC
>Ga0172382_10002978_pt1 | contig 27335 bp, 16 predicted proteins | sample Leawel138RmetaG_FD_122245 | JGI IMG/M metagenome (GOLD analysis project Ga0172382, IMG submission 122245) | Leachate microbial communities from a municipal landfill in Southern Ontario, Canada - Leachate well 138R metaG | ecosystem: Engineered > Solid waste > Landfill > Unclassified | place...
AGTAAAATCGATTTTCAGATATTTGGGATTTGTAGCTCGAGATATAGCTACATAAAACTGGCTTGGAGCAAATATATTATCTACATTGCAAACCAAATGTTCTATGCTCATCCCCTGGGATTTTTACGAATATTTTTAAAAAGAATTATTGACAAATAATTATTATTTTACTATGATATGCATAATAGTATTATTGAGGTAATTTAAATATGCGCCCTATAAAAATGCCAAGAGGTCATCGAAAATCATCTTCTGTGATAACCAAAAGACACTTTGACTATAATAATAGTATTTATGCAGAAGAACACTATGGCAAATATCTTATAGTAAAAAACACTAATGTGGATGAAGCCAAGCACAATCGTATTTATATTTCTCGTGCTGAGCAAATTGAGTTTATTAAACATTCAAACAATGTCTATCCTGAAGATATAAAAAAAGGAGCCGATAAAAGATACAAAAAACCAACACAGTTTCACTTATTGGACAGATTTCCAAAATATCAAGTGTTTATTTGGAGTTTGCTAGTAAATCTTGATACACAATCTACAAGACCTTATACAACAAGTATCATAAAAGGTCTTGGGTCAATTCTAGACATCTTAATAAATGCCAATAAAAATCTAACTTTAAAAGATGCTGACAGCTTCAATCACACACATCATGCAAGCATCCAAGAATCAATTAATCTAAAACAGTATGGGATTTTTGACTATATTAGTGCAGCATGGAAATACATTATCAAATCAAGATCAGAACAAGATCTGCCAATCTCCTTTAATAAGCCAGATACAAAAACTAATCCCGACAATCAAGCTATACCACTAGATATCGTATTTCAATTAGACTATTACGCGCAAAAAGAACTTGATGAAATAGTCTCTCACATAAATCAACTAGAAGAGTGGACTAAGGAATATGATGGTATTGATGAACTATTCAGTCTAGAAAATTTAACTTATTCATACTATAAAGAAAGTTCCAAGCAAGGTAACTGGTCAACATTAAATAAGATTGCTATTGAACTATATAACATAGATCTACAATGTTATACTCAAACTAAACTTGATAAGCAAGGTAAAAGGTATTATTCATATAAAGATGAAGAGCAACGACAACAACATAAAAAGCTTCTCAATATAGCTAAAAATGGCATTGACATAAATATAAATAATAAAAAAATGCTTGTCTTTTGGCTAAAAAGAATTTCTAAAGATTTTCCTCTTTTAACAAAATACAAAGCACCTTTTGAAAAAATATGGACATCTCCATTAAAAGTAACAGCTCAAGTGAGGTGTAAAAAAATAGGAATTGATCTATCTGACTTAATAAACATGGTTACACCACAACCAAAACATCTTTATCCTCTATTTCTTATTTTACTAATTCGAACTGGTGTAAATCAAGAAGTCATTAGAACATGGTCAGTTGCAAAAGAGGGAAATGATCAATATGCGCTTGGAGAGAAATGGGGCCAAGGAATAATGATAGCCGGCAATAAGTATAGAGGAAATACCGAACAGGTTTCAATTATTTCTAAAAGAAGCGTTGAGGAGAAATACCTAAAAGCATTTATGAACTGGCTTCATCCAATTTATAAAATATCAAGTAGCACAATCTTTTTTCAATATGTTTCACTAGAAGGAAAGATTGCGATATTTTCCAAAAAAGTACTTAAAAATCATTTATTAAGTATATATAGCTTTTTTAATAAATACAAAATTCATGATGAAGGCAAAAGAATATACTCTATTGATCATCGGTACTTGAGGGCATCAAAAAACTATTCAAGATATTTAGAAGGCTACGGAAAATGGGTTCGTCAAAAAGAATTAGGACACCAAAGCGAATCAACCGAACCCAAACATTATCGTAAAAGCAACGAATGGAAAATAGGTTCAGGACACCAAATTGCTAGTTCTCAAAACCAATTAATAAGCTTTATAAAAGGTGAAGACAATAACAAAAGATTAAGTAAAGCATTTCAGACACCATTTTGTGAATGTTCCGACCCCAAGAATCCTAAATATAAAAATGCGGAAAAAATTGAAGATAATGATGTATGTAGAAGTTGGCGTAAATGTCTAACTGAATGCAACAATCCAAAAAGTATTATCCCCTCGGTACATGGGCCTCTTATCACAGCTTGGCGTGATCTCATGGAAGAGAAAAAAGATGATTTTTGGCGCACAGAGGATTGGGAGAAAGAGTTTAAATTAGATATTAATGCAGCCAATTCAGTTCTTGATCAATTTACAGAAGAAGAAAAAGCACTATGCTCTCAACAGGCTCAAAAATATACACAGTTCATAAATTCACTACTTTTAAAAGCGATTGAAAATAAAACAAAAAGGGCATGAAAATGACTGACAATACAACTGATTTTCTTAGTCAAGTTAAAACTTGTATAACAGTAAAACAGGTGCATGATTTAGCATCTAAATTGGATATCATTTTCCCCCAAAGTAATAATTCACATTTTAATGACGATATCTTATATTTTAAAAATACTATCAAGCAGTACACTCGACTTCAACTACCAAAAAATCAATGTGGTCTTGCCGCTAAAATAATAATTTACATTAAGTTGAAAGGTTTACTTGGACACAAACCGTATGGAAGTGGTGCAAAAAAACTATGCGATTCTTTTAACAGATTATTAACATCACTCGATAAGTCTAAACCACAAAATATTGACATGAGCTCAATTGATTTAGAAATTCAAAAATTGAGTGAAAAAAAACTTGCATCAACAACCATTAAACGAAATCTAATTCTTGTTGAACACTGGATTAGTGCGAATGCATATCTTCCACATTTCCTTAAAATGGACCCAAGTGTGCTTGAAGGAGAATATATAAACATATCCCAAGATGTTACTAACTATTACAAGAATTTTAATTTTTTAGAAAACAGTAGAGAGCCTTACCCATTACATTTATTAAAAACAATTCTATCAAAATCAATTCATGATATGGAGAACTATCTTGATGATGCGTATGAAATAATAAAAAATAGAGATACATTCAAAGATACTTCATTTACTCTACCCCAAAGAACAAGAGCAACACTAGAATACTTTCAATCAACTAAATACATTTTTTCTGAACCTAGACTGAAACTCATTCAAGAATACATAAGTTCTTATTCTGATAAATTGTGGAAAATAAAGAAAATTCCTGATAGTGATGGCTTAATAAAAGTTATTGATACCTTTATGAGTGAAATGCTAGGTGCAGCACTAACAGTTTTACTCTTTTTAACTGCTGCCAGAAGTCAAGAAATACATTTACTCAACCGCTATCCACGAGTTATTAAAACTGAGCATCATGACTTGGATGAAAGCTATAACATGAAAAGAATAGTTTATAAAACAAGTAGATATGGTGAAGAAATAAATATGCCGATCCCAAAAATTGGTCTTGACTCTATTATTTTTTTATCCTCTAGAAGTGAAGCAATGGATGGAAAAAAAACAGGTCCTTTAAACTTATTAGGATTTTTAAGAAGTTCATCTATAACAAGAACAGGTGGTCCAAATAGTGTAATTGACATACTAAAACACTATTCTAAAAGCATTGTTGGGGAAGACAAACGATTGCTAACACCCCACGACTTAAGACGTGCCATGGCATTTCTTATTGGTCAACTCAATGATCGTAATGGTCTGGAATTAGCTATGATGATGCTAGCTCATAAATCAGATAAAATGGCGATGACATATCAAAACCACAATAAATCACTTGTAATGAATGCTATAGCACATATCGCAGCATCCAGTGAAGACGTCAGGAGTGCTTTAGAAGAATATCAAAGTGAAGATTCTGAGAGAATATGGAATGCAGTTATTGTACCTAACCTAGAAAAAAAAGAACCCATGTTTGGACCAATTGCTAAACGTCTATTTAAAAATGTGGTCTTTACTGGTCACATTACTGATGACTTCACAAATGCAGTAAATACTGTAACAAAGTATGGTCTTGAAATGATAAGACAAGGAAGAATGGCCGTCATACAAACTCCAACATGCCTATGTATTCATGATCTAACACAACCGGAAAAAATGCAATGTCAAAGAGGTATTAAAGCTGATGATTTTGAGGTTGCACCAGTTATGCCGGCCGCATGTGTTGGGCCTATCTGTGGTAATGCACTTTATACTTCACAAAATGTCGAGGTACTAAAGTCTCAAACTTCAGCACTTGTAGAACAGGTACCTGATGACTTAAAAGAACGGCTAGGTGAATGGTTATTCTATGTCGACGACGGTTTAGAGGATCCAAGACAAAAGATCATCAATGAATACGATCGTTATATAGAGAATAAGGAGGCAAGTAATGGCTAAGTTAAGTGATAAAGAGCGTGATATAAAACTTGAAGCTGCAGAGGAGGCATTTGAGTCCTTAAAAGAGCAATCGTTAGGTAATCCTAAAAATTTAGCAATTCCTGAAAAAATTGCAGAACTTGCTAATGAGAGTGTGAAAGTACAACAATTTAAAAAGAAGCTTGGTGTAAGTACAATCAAGCAACCAAAAAGTAAAGGCTTTATTGACCTGAAAAAAGCTATTGATGAATTTAGAAAGATTCATAAGAGTACAGTTAAAACAATTCCAAATAAAAGCAAAGAACAAATCAGTGCACTTGAAAGCCAGTTAGAGGATTCATTAAAGCAAAATGTTAAATTGGTAGATGAAATAGAAACTTTAACTAAACGTTTAGTCAATAAAGAAAAAGCATTAGATGATTGTCGTAAACAGCTAAATTTAATAAGTGAGAAATGGGCTAATTATGAGAGAAAACAAGAAAATCTATAATATTGTAACGATAGATCATCCAAATATAAACAACAGAAAGATTTCTGTTTTATTTGTTGATAACAAATTAGATATGCCCTCATTCAGATTCTTTGTTAGAGAGGCAAGGAGTGGTGGTAGAGATGGCACCGTAGCCGGTTTAGAAACCCATAGAGTTACAGCTTACAAAATTGTTGAACTTTACCGATACCTCAATGAATTTGATTTAGATTGGAGAACTGCCGAAGAAGAAGATATAAGAAGCATTAGAAACGGGCTTTTATGCTTGAATTCCAATGATGAACCCGATGAAGAATACTATGATTACGAGCCTATAGAAAATGATACAATGAACCAAAAACTATCTACATGGTTTAAGTTCTATCAGTTTCAGAAAGAACGTGGTGAGCAGATGAAAATGCATCTTAGCACAAAAGAAGTGGTGGTTAAGGTTTCAGATCATTACATGCAGCACCTTAGTAATATAAAATCAGGTCAAAATACTAAAATAATTGAACGGTGGGAATTATTGGTCAAACCAAGCCCCATGAAGCTATATTACCCTGCCATCAACAAATATGAATATGAAGCATTTAAGACTCAACTAAAGAAAATAGACATTGTATATGCTGCTATTGCAGAACTAATGGTTGAATCAGGACTACGGATTTCTGCCGCGCTTAGAACTGAGCCAAACTTTTTTAAAAACTGGATTATAAAAATGAACCATGGTGGACTTGGAATGGATGATTTAATCCCAATGCAATACATCAATAAAGGTGGAGATACAAAAACTTGCCAAGTACCATTACGATGCATATACGAAATCAATCAAATATATATGGCACGACCTTACGCAAATAGAAAAGCAAAGAATATAGATGGGGAATATAAAGGAACTTGGTTTACTAAAAATGGCAAACCTGTAGAGTATCACGACATTCGTGTAGCATTCAAACAAGCTTCAGATACAATGGGCCGAGGAGTTAATAATATCACACCACACCATTTACGCCACACATTTGCAACTTGGTGTGTCATAGATGGTGCAAAACAATTAGGATTGCATTTGGATGATATAAATCATGAAAGTATACCTTCAATCGTTTCAATTCTAAAAATACGATTAGGGCATACAAGCCTCCAATCAACGATAAAATATATTACAACTGCTATATTGATGAATATCTCGGGAAGTTCTGGCCCTGTAATGAGTTCACGTACTGTAAATAAAAGCAAAGCAGTCCAAAGAATCTTGCTACAGCAAGCTCAAATCGAATATGGTAATGACTTTGATTTGAATAGGTTTGACGCTTTAGAGTATGCAAAAAATCGTGGCTATGCCGTTGAGTATCTCTAGTAATCATCTCCGTCTCTTAGAAAAATACGTAAATATTCACCTGGATTGATAAAAAAGGATCCGGATTAGCCTTTCACGCAAATTTGATTGATTATAAAATTTATCATTCCATATTTTTAGGTTTCTGAATAACCTTGAAAAAAATTGCACAATGAGATATTTTTTGAAAATAAGCCCATATTTACTTTGTTTATTGGGCAAATACAAGACTGTTGGCATATAATGTTTGTTGAATAAATTGTTATATCGAGGATAATTTTGAATTTAGAAATTGAATCTCAAACAAAAGAATATGCAAAAAAAATGAATGAAATTAGTATGAGCATACAACCAATGCATGAAATATTTTACTATTACTCTATATCATACACTGCTGAATGTTCTGTTAGAGCATTCGCTTACTATGAATACTTATTAGCAAGTGAAAATTCATCAGCTATTCAACTGGTTGGAGCTGTACAAGAAGCTATTACACATGCTGGTGCTTTAGCATTTTACTTTTGGAATAATGGTAGTAAACGACTACCAAATGAGATTCAAACTTTCATTAGCCAAAGAAGTGAATATTTAAAATCTGAATTTAATTTAAATGACAATTCTGCATTAAAAGATAGGAGACTTCGTAATACCTTTGAACATTTTGATGAAAAATTAGATATTGCACTTTTAAATACACTTGCAGGCACATTTTATCCAATGCCTATTATTAAAAGTCATAAATGTATTGAAGAAGAACAAGTATCAAAATATTTTAAATTATTGGATATAGAAGAAAAATGTTTAGTATTATTAAATCAAAAATTCTTTTTTGAAAATATTCAGAAAGAAGTAGAAAAAATATATCAATTTTCATTGGAAAAAGTTAAACTAAGAGGATGATATAGTAAAATATTTCTCAATTTAAACGTTAGCACGCCTATAAACAAAGGATTTCTCTCTTGGCAAGATCTTCGGAAATAAAGTCTACACAACTGACACGGATTGGATATGCATACCAGGATCTTATGTGTATTGGCATGCTGATAAAATGGTTTCATGATCCAGAAAAATATCAGTGGATGAGTATTGAAGGTAATCAAGAAGCAAGTGATGTAAAAAGTCTAGATGATGTTATTTGTTTCACAGCAAGTGGTGAGTATGAGCTCTATCAAGTCAAATTCACAACTGATTCAAGTCGCGATGATTTAACGCTTGACTTTGAATATCTACTAAAGAAAAAGCCAAACGGAACCTCCCTAATACAAAAATGGTCTTCTGACCTAGAAAAATTTGGTGCTTCAAATGTGATTTCTATTGCTAAACTTATTACAAACAGAAGGCCAGACACTATTTTATCTGGTTGTCTTAATGGGAATAAAATCGACTACAACCTGGTTCCAGATGAAATAAAAGCTAGAGTATTAACCCAGCTCGGCGACGAACAAAAAGCCATAATATTTTTCAACAACCTCATTTTTGAGCATAGCCAACAAGAAATCGATGATTTAGAGCTGCAGCTTCAGGACTCACTAGTTCCAGATCATGCTAATAATGAAAGCTGGTTTCAGTTGGTAAAAACAGTGGAGTTTTGGGCCACACGAAAAAATAAACCTTCTCCAGATGGAAAAATTTATCTTGAGCATATTTATGAAATTTTATCCCTTGAATCTATAAAGACTATATCTCAATTTTTTGAGGTACCAGGAGGCTATATGCCACCTGCAGAAGAGTTCCATAAAGAAATACTTGAAAGAACAACCAAGCCTGGTTGTACGGTTATCTCTGGCCTTCCTGGGATGGGCAAAAGTACATATTTATCGTTCTTAACTGACCAACTAATAGAGAAAAAGATGCCGGTCATAAGACATCATTACTATTTGTCTCCACATTTTTTTGGAGACAGAATTAACTACAATAACGCTGCACAATCATTACAAAGCCAAATAAAAAGCCTTTATCCAGACTATTTTAATGGCGACAAACTCGATCCTGAAAAGTTGGAAACATGGGTTGTCAAAGCCGCTGACAAGGCGGCTGGAAGTGGTGAAATACTTGTAATTATCATTGATGGACTTGACCATGTTTATCGTGAAAGATCAGATATTAGTCAACTTGCGCACCTAGTTAATCGACTTGATCCACTTAAAGAAAAGATTTGCTTACTCTATGGCACACAACCAATAAGTGATGAATATTTGCCTAATTCATTATTACGTTCAGCACCAAGAGAGAAGTCATGGCTCCATATTCCAGGCATGGGATTAGATGCCATTAAGGAGCGAATAGACTTCTTGGTATCAAATGAAGAAATCGATGTTGTAGGAGAGGACGAGTACCAGAAGCGCGAGATTGTAGAAATATCGCAGGCATTACTGGACATTTCGCAAGGATATCCTCTTCATATTACTTATTCTCTAAATAGCTTGACGCTGGCCGGGAATAAAATCAACAAATATAATGTGGAAAGACTTCCAATCTGCCCTGAAGGAGATATACACGTATACTATGAGAATTTATGGGTTTCACTATCTGAAAGTGCAAAAGAAATTCTCCTTCTCATGGCGAATGCTGATTTTTCATGGCCAGATAAAACACATTTAGGATTTTGTTTTGATGACAGTCTTATTTTTAAAAAGAGCTTTTCTGAAATTCAACATCTCTTTGAAAAGAGGCTGAGCGGAATCACTCCATTTCACAACAGCTTGTTTGTTTATCTAAAACGAAAAGATGAATTTTCTGAATCAAAAGAAAGACTGAATCAGAAATCAAAAGCATGGATCGAGCAACATGCTCCAGAATACTGGAAATGGGGATGGAGCTGGATCATTGAAGCCCATCTTGGTAACACCGGCCCCCTTCTAGAAGGAATCACTAGAGAATGGCTCATCCAATCACTCTGTAAAGCATACCCATTAGAGCATATTGAGCACATAGTTGGCGTTGCTGAAAACATTGCCTTCGAACAATCACTATATCCTGAGCTATTAAGACTCCGAATTTTGAAAATGCGGTTGTTGAATGGGCCTGAATTTCAGATACAGAACTTTAGTGACTTTTTGGACTGTTCACTGAGCTGTACACCAGACACTTTCGGGCTTCTTTGGAGAGCCGACAATCTGAAAATTATTCCTGATAATGAAATATTAATCGTTGCCAAGCATTTACAGGAAAAAAATGAAAGGATCGTCAATGCCTGTGCAAGAGAAATTTATCGCAGGATACGATTTTATGCTCGATTAGAGGACTCCAATCACTATCAGACATTAAATAGTCTTGTTGATGGATATCTGCAGGTCTTAATTAGCTATGACAGTCCTAATCTAGAACGCATTAATGAATTCTATGAGAGACTTACTGATAAGTCATCGTCTTTCACTAGGATAGTCGAACTGCTTATTCAATACGGGCATAGACACTTACTACTAGATTTATCTCCCTTTGACATCCCTGAAGATATCTCTTCAAAAGTAATTGATGAAATTGTTTTAGCAGCAAGTATTGAAGGCGTATTGTTAGAAGAGGTATCACAAAATCTTAATATTTCCAATTCTAGTTTAGGCTTACTCCATTTATTGTTAGCTGGGAAAAACGTCAACCTTGAAAAGCTCCCTGAATTAGAATGTCCTGGGGAGTATGAGGCCGCCACTTATCATCTTTTTTATCAATATTTCTTCAATACGCTTGTTTCCAGATTGAACGACTCGAATGTTATTGAAGAACCACATTTGTCTAAACCAACAAGTATCGAAAAGTTTATAAAAAACGCATGGCTCACTTTTGAATATGCATCCTCCACATTTGCAACAAGGGTTAAGACAGGTGAAAAATTCGAAATATCAGCTCTGTACAACACTTTTGCCATTCTCGAGTTACCTGATCAATACCTGCCGGACGGTTATCAGCTAAATGCTGTATTATTCAATATAAGGAAATCTCTAGCCAAGATAGCCATACATCTAAACATTCTCTACAACTCGATTGATGAATTTGTTACATTCAATGAAAAAGATTTTTCGGAGATTACAAAGAGTCTCTGGTGGAATTCACGTGTATTTTTCGATGTTGCAGCTCAAAATTCGATTTTTAGCTTTCCTAAAAATATTACAACCCAAGAATTTCATAAGCTTTTTGAGGCAGAACTTCACCGCAGAGAGGACACGTCCACACTAGCTAATGACAGCCTAGAATTAGGAATTTTGGCATTCAAACACGACCTTCTCAATGAAGCCAATCAATTTCTCAAACGCGCCGCTTTAAACATAGTTGGGTACGGTTGGAGAAAAGACATAACCTTTCATGAGGTTTTTGAAGCAATTGAAGAGTGTTCTAACTCTAATTGCCCTCAGGTATCTGACTGGTTGACACGTGTTGCAACATTTACAACAGATGTTTTTGATTTTTCGGAAAGAGAAATAAGGCATATTCCGGGTTGGTTCACAAAATTATTATCTAAACACAACCCTGAACGACTTATTGACGAGTTTGACTATCACTTGTCAAAAGAAAATTGGCATCGAACAGATCTTATACTTGAGAACATTATTAAGACATTTCCACTATCTACACCACTAGAACACTCTTTTCTTCGCTGTATGACAACATTTGATGCGCTTACAGCATTAAAAGAAAGGGCCGAAGGAAATGCAACTCTAAAGAGAATTTATGAAGAGCAATGTAAAACTCTCGGCGGTATGCCCCCACGACATAGAGATAGAGAGCGCTCTTCAACTGAAGACGAAGAAACACCGGAATACCCAGACGTGACAACAATCCAGCCGAACAACCTGGATGAATTTAAGTCTACCTTACATTCCATATCATACAAAATTAGAAAACAGTTTATTGCAGATTGGATTGCGTACTGGGTAGGCCAAGATCAGGGAACTACAGTCCTCAATGCGTTTAATACATACTATGAACAAGAAAATTCAGACTATGAGCTTGATAGATGTTTACATGAAATATTTTTATTGAGTAAAAAAATTGAGGGCAAGACAAAAGCATATATATGGGCAGTTAGGGACATAAAACTGAACAATTGCTGGAGTCGGTATAGTCATTCCTATGCAGAAGCATCTTTAAGAGAATATGGTTCAACATATAAAAATAAATGGGAAAAGATTCTCAGAGATACAATGTCGCCAGGATCATCAAGGCTACAAAGAGACGAAAACATACTTGTCCCGTCTACTCAACTTGTGACTTTTTTGGTTTCCGCTGATCAAATTGATCTTGCCGTTGAAATTACAGAAGTTATGGTAAGCAGTCTTGAAGGAGATATTGCACATCTTCCTTTAACTGAATTATATTGGTATGAACAGCCTGTTTCAATAGAGGCCGCTCCCTTACATCTAATTTATCTTCATTATAAATGGCCTGACCGCTATGCTCGACTCCAAACTGCAAAGCAAATTTCGAGGCTCTTGCAAGATGATAGCAATACCGAGTTTCGTTCGCTATACCTCCAATACTTATCAAAACAGCAATATGAAGTTGATATTGTAGACTACCTATCAATTTTATTGCTTCTTGAAGACTCTCCTTTCAACAAAGAGGAGATTATTCAAAACATACATTTTCCTTCTCTGATATCTGACGAACTTTTACTAAAGCTAGGTTATATGGATAAAGAACGAGATGATTTAACTCCTTTATATTCAGAGTTTTCATCTGATTCAACTCCAAATAGAGCCAAATATGACAGATATAGCAACGGCTTTCCATTAAGATACATCGATGTCATTAGGAGATTGGAAAAAGAACACCGTGTACCACTCGTCAAGCATTTCCTCCTCGAGTGGGAACAAATCCAGGAAAGGCATTCTTGTTATATTTTCAACCCCCATAATTTCTGTAGCGATCAGTTTTACCTTCAAGACAAGATTGGCTGTAGTTTTTCATGGCCTGCAGAGGCATCAATATTATCTGCGTATGCTAGAACGTTAGCCTACGCTATCGATCAACACTCTATTACTGCAGAGGTCGCTTTAATGTATGCTGAAGAGGTATTGCCCTTCGGCTTCGTTGGAATAAATCTCTCTCCCTCTGATCCGCCTGCGAACTGGCCTCGATTGGACGATTTGATGAAAGATGATCCTTTGCCTGGCCAAAACGAACTTGGGCAATACCTTTCCCAGATAGCCAACTCTGACGAAATACTGTTACATGCTAATGGCCCTATTATCAGAAACCATACCGGTGTTTGTCTTGATCTGAGGGTCATTTTAGTCTCTATGTGTGATACCGAAATTGACGATCCTCGGGGCATATTCGATTCAATTGATCATGCAAGGAACACTGAAGAAGGTATATTTCCTTTAGCCAAGTGGACTTTGTCTTCCTCCTTTGGCCGGTGGGAAACTGATTGGCTATCTAGGGGATATTTCCGTCCTACTTATAGTGTTGGGAATTTTCCAACAAACTCAGTAACTCAGAATGAATCCAGCGTAGAATATTTTGGCGGTACAGTAAGTAATGGTGTCTGGAGATATTGGGTAGATCAATGGTATCCAGCGCATCGAATAGAAGTTGGCAACTCTTTAGGAACCTACATGACTGTATCCAAGGACTTCTTTTCAAAGTTCAAAGAACACGCTGGTGGCAATTATTATCTAATTGGCGAAATGACTTGTGTTGATCGACGTGAATACGTGCGTGATGAGGAGCCTATTAAAACCTTCGCAATTCTACCTGTTTAGGAATATGTGTTTCATGGAACATAGCTTTTTTTGGGGTAAAACGTAGTGTTTCTTGAACCTGATCCTCGTACTAACAAGGCGTTGCAGATGGACAGTTTGCTCTGCGGTGATTTTATGCTGTAATGAAATGAAAGGATAAAATCAACATTGAACTTGGCGTTAACTAACTTTTAGTTGAAAACCTTATAAATTTATATATTTTATAAGGTTTTCTATCATATCTTTTTATCACTAAAATTTGTAATGTATTTTATTGGATTTTCAATCAGCCAATAGTGTCTGTCAATTTATCCATTTAAACTCGACAACTCTTGTTTTGTCAAAAATATTTTTTTCAGTTGGTAAAAATTCATCTTCAATTTCAATATCTTTTTTGCGCCTCATATCTTCAAGGCGCAAGGCTATGATATAAAAATCAAAGTAATCTAGCAATAATTCACGCTCGATTGTAATTTTTGTGTTTTTAGTTATTTTATGGCCATTTAATAAACACAAAATTGTCATAAGCAATGTCGATGAAGGCATATAATCGGCCGTATCGTTTTCGATAGCATCTCCTTCAAGGTTCATCCTATCTAAAAGCTCATCAGTTAGATTATGAGGAAGAAGACCCTTTATTCCGTATCTTTCAATGTGTTTACCTAGTTTACTCAATGGATTCTGATCTTTATTCATTTTTTACCTTTAGCATATTAATCCCATAGGATAATGACTTAAAAATTATATCCTTGTAATCTTATAGATAATTTACTCTATAGGATAAAAATGGATCAAATACTCGCAGAAATCAGTGAAGAAGAAATTAAATTGTTGCATAAAGATATTGGTTTACTTGTTAAAAAGTTACGCGAGGAAAAAGGAATTTCACAATTACAGATGGCTTTATCTATTGGAATTAAATCTGTAGCATTCTATTCAAACTGTGAAAACAACAAAAACGATAAACATTTTAATGTAGAGCATATATACAAAATTTGTAAAATATTAAATATTCAGCTAAGTAGTTTTTTTATGATATTGCAAATTTAATAGAAGAAACCCGCCAGAACAACAAAAAGATGCAAGCATTTATTTAATTACAAATATCATTATATTGCAAGAAAATTGGTGAGGGTCATTTTGCTGGAAAAACTCTATTTTAATTGTTTTAATTTGCAGATGGGAACCAATCCTCATGTCCAAGTATGGATTGATTTAAAATATCCCTATACTGTTCCCAGTTTGGTATAAACCTATCTAAATGATTTTTAAATACTTCATTATGCTTTCTTTCAAGCAAATGCACCATCTCATGTACTACGATGTACTCAACATACTCTATCGGCTTCTTGGCCAGCTCAAGGTTTAAGAGTATTTTTTTTTGCTCAATATTACAGCTTCCCCATTTAGTGCGCATTTTTTTAATTTGCCATGATGAGAGTTTGATACCGATGGTCTGTTCCCATTTGACAATGATCCTGGAAAGAGTTTCTTTTAACTGATCTCTATACCATTCATTTAAAACCATTTGCCTATTTACTACATTGGTATCCTCTCTTACATGCAATTCTAAGGTAGAATGGTTTAGTGTGATTTTATGCTTTCCAGACCCATATACAACATCTAGTAAATAACGTTTACCAAAGAAATAATGACTTTCACCGGACACCATTTCGCGTTTGCTTTCTCGTTTCTGCTCTTGGAATTGCCTGATTTGCTTCTTCACCCATGATAACCTAGAAATAACTGCCAACCGTACTGCTTCATCATCTATATGCGAAGGCGTAGCTACTCGTACTCTGCCACATGGAGGGTAAACACCTATATGCAGGTTTTTAATATCCTTACGATCGATACTGACATCAATACCACTTACAGTGATGTTGCTGTGACTAACTATACTCATGTTGATGTTTCACCAATTCCATAATTTTATCAATTTTATCATTTTTAGAATCAAGTGCTTTTTTTATGGCAATACGCAATTTTCGCTCTTTCATCATGTTACCCCAGGTTCCATCTTCTTTATTGGCTTTAATGACTTCATCTATACTATTTGCCAAGGTCTCGTCATTATCTAGGTTATCATAGAGTGCCTGCTTTGCTCTTGTGTTTAATGACGCAGGATATACAGAGTGGGCATTGGGCATCACCACTTTATCGGCAAGTTCTTTGATCTTAAACAGATACTCTTTATATTCGAGTGCATTTTCTTTTCGCTCTTTGATTAAGGCATCTAGTAATTCAGACATCTTCTCATAATATTTTGGGTTTATTGGGCTTTCATCTATGATGAGCTTACGCATATTGTTTTCAATTGTTTCTGACATGGCGCCTCGATCGCCTTTGATGCCACTAGGCAACTCATCAACGGCTTTTTCAACGCCTTTTTCAACGATTAGTTGAATTAGCCCCATCTCATCAAAATCAGTCAGCACTTCACTGTCTTCAGCCCTGATATACTGATCTATGAGATGTCTCATTGCCGGCTCTAGCATCTTCATGTCTACATAGTCGCCGCTTGCAAGTTTGATTTCTTCTCTGAGCTTATCATAGAAGATAACCTCCTGCTTGATTATCTCGGCTTCTTTGGCACTATACCCTGCCTCTTTCATCTCATTAGCCAGGTTTGCATATGCACGAATCAACGAAGCAGTGCTTTTGTAGAGTGCCACGCGTTTGGGCTCATTATCTTTGAGGGCATCTTTATCTTGTGTGTCTTTGGCACAAAAGTAGTGGATAAAGTTGGGGCTTTTTTGTGGCGGTTCAACCGGTTCACATAAGGCTTTAATACTCTCTCGCACTTCTTCTAATCGCTCTTTGGCTTTGTCCAGCCTATCGGTGAGTAGCCCATGAACATCTTCGGCTTCATATCCGTCCAATGCACCGGATGTATAGTCTCCTATCGCCCCTTCTAAACGATTAAATAGATCTTTATAGTCAACGATATAACCATAATCCTTATCTTCACCATCAAGCCTGTTTACACGGCATATTGCCTGAAATAGTCCATGATCTTTCAACGCTTTATCGATATAGAGATAGGTTGCGCTTGGTGCATCAAATCCAGTTAAAAGTTTGTCTACTACTATCAAAAGTCTCATTTGCCCAGGATCTTTGATAAACTTCTTTTTTACCTCTTTTTCAAATGTCTCTGCCTTATTGATAGCGGTTTTAGGATCCTCTTCAAAATATTCACTCAACATCTTTTGATAGATCTCATACTTCCTGAGTTTCTCGGTTTGCCCCTCTTTGCTCTCTTCTCCTTTGATATCTGCAACACTTGGTTCATAGGAGGTGATGATGGCACATTTGCCTTTGATGTGCGTCTTGTCAAAAAGTTCATACACCTTGCATGCTTCATAGATGCTGCTGCAGACAAGCATGGCATTACCTCTGCCATCCATCAATCTTGGCTTGGTTTCCATATCCATCAAAATGTCATTGACGATCTGCTCAAGACGAGAACGTGAAGAGAGCACTTTCTGCATCGTTCCCCACTTCTGCTTGACTAGAACTTTAGCTATATCACTAAGCCCCTTAGTCTTAGCCTCAAACCACTGATCTATCTTCGCTTGTGAAGTTATGTACTGATCGATGTCCCTCGCTTCATAGCGAAGGTCCAGGACAACACCATCAGCTACCGCTTCGTCGAATTTATAGGTATGAATGTACCCGCCAAAGACCTCGATACTCTTTTGCTTGTCTTTTTTGAGTAGCGGCGTACCTGTAAAACCGATAAACATTGCATTTGGCAGGATAGATTTCATCGCGGTGTGCAGTTTGCCTGACTGTGTTCTATGACACTCATCCACAAAAACAAAGATCTCGCCTTTGGCTTTAAAATCTTTAGGAATGCTTTGCTGCAACTCTTTGATGTAGTCATCACTCACATCAACATCTTCACGCCCAAACTTATGTACCAAAGAACCGATAAGCCATTCGTTTTTTGTGTTTAGCGTACCGATAAGATCTTTACCGCTCTCTGTTCTATAAAGCTTTTCATCTACACCGTTAAAGACCTTCTCTATCTGCTCGTCTAGTTCTGTCCTGTCCGTAATAATCAACACTCTTGAGCCGGTGACATTTTCCCGTATCCACTTTGCAAGCCAAACCATCGTAAGTGACTTACCTGAGCCTTGTGTATGCCAGATGATTCCTCCTTCTCGTGCAGCGATATGTTTTTGCGCCTCTTTAATCCCAAAGTACTGATTGTGTCTGCAAGTCTTTTTTACTCCGCTGTCATAAACGATGAAATCATGGATCATTTCTAAAAAGCGCTTTTTCTCCAGCATCCGCAAAATGGTACAATCAAGAGCATTATTCCCTCCATTACACTCTATAGCATTTAGATATTTGGCTTCTTTTTCGTCTATTTTTGGATTGTAGTCAGTATCTTGTTCTTTCCAAGAGAGATAGTACTTTTCACCTGTTTCTATCGTACCGTATCGAAGTCCTTCAGTATCATTTCCAGCCATTACTAACTGCATTGTTGCAAAGAAGTCTCGTATGAAGTGTTTTGCTTGATTGTCAAGGTTTTGGCGGATACCTTCTGTAACAGAGACAGATGAACGCTTCAGTTCTAACACCCCCAGAGCGATGCCATTAACATAGAGAACGATGTCGGGGCGTTTGGTATATTCGCCCCCTATACTCACTTCCTCTGCGATAGCAAAATCATTGACATCTGGATTTTCCCAGTCTATCAAAAAGATCGTTTCAGTATTCGAACCAACATCAGCTTTGACCTTCACGCCATAGCGCAGGAGTTTGTAGACGGCTTTGTTGGCATCATAAAGTTTTTTGCCTTGTCCCATCGATGAGGCAAGGTCTAGCTCTCTTAAAACCTTGTTAATGAGTGCCTGGGCAACACCACGAGACAGAAGCCACTTAGTAAGCATCTCAACTTCTACATTTGAGTTGCCGCTTCGATCTTCGAAGTTTCCGAGATATTCATAATCAAGCTTATCCTTGAATAGCTTGACAACTCTGCTTTGGGTTACTCTTTCTCTATCGCCGATGTTACTCATATTATCTCCCCTTAAATTCATCATACCATGTCAATATTGCAGTAATATCTGCCTCAAGAACTTCTGGCTCAGGCATTTCCGAAGGAAGTTCAGATGATTGGCTGTGCTCATATACAGAATACTTTGTCATATATAGATCAATTAAATCACAATCAGCTTGAGTTATTTTTACAAGATTAGCAATTTTTCCCATTGTATTGATTGCTCGTCTATGTCTTTGAACAACATCAGCTAAGAAATAATATTCAATAATTCGTTCTAGTAAAATTCTAAAGTCACTACAAATAGCTTTAGCTAGAGGATAATATGCTTCTGTACCGCTCTCTTGATAAGTATTTCTTGCAGCTGCAAGCCTTCCATTCTTCAGCCCATTTAATGCCCTTTCAGGTCTTCTTCCAAAAAGTGGTATCTCTCCAACTTCACCACTTCCCCATGGCTCTTTACGGATATGAACTTGCTCTAATGATGCAGTTCTATCGTTGATAATCCCTAAAAAGCTCAACCTATGCGTGAAGACAATTACCTGCCTATCCTCACTCAACTGTATCAGTCTATCTATAGTTCTCTCTTCAAAGTCCTGATCGAGTGAAGAGATTGGATCATCAAAAACAAAAGGGGTTGACCCATCCTTACCTGTCACATCTGCTAAAAATGCTGCCAAAGATATAATACGTTGTTCACCTTCACTTAATATATCGACTACCGGGGCCTCAGTAATAGAGTCTTTTAATTTAACCTGATGCTTAACTATACCCTCACGTGCTCCAGTTTTTAATATCTCTACTTTAATCCTACTAGCACCTAAAGAACTTAGTTCGTCATTGAATCTTCTTACATACTCTTCGGTAATTATCTGCTCAGAGAGCTCACTTGCTTTCCTTGATATGCCTCTTGGTTGTATCAATGTTTTCCAAGTATCTAATGCTTGAATATTTTTTAGTCGTTGTACTTCACTCAATATAGCTGTACTCTGAGATGAAGTCCACTGTTTAGTCTGTAATTCTAGCAACTCACTTGTTGCTTTTACTCTGTCGAATTCTTTTGCATCTTCTTCAAACTGTTCTGCACTAGCTTCCATTGCCACACTAATGGATTCAAGTTCTGAAACAATTATAGCAGTGCCTAATCCAATCACTTCAGTATCCAATTCAACGATTTTTAGCTCTTCGCTTTTAGCTTCTATCTCACCCCATAAGCTATCGAGCTTTAGTTTCCATTCTTCACTATCAAGTCCAGTCAGCTCTAAACTTGTCAACAAAACTTCATCAGTCTGTTTTATTGGAAATTGCTCTATTGTTCTTGTTAAAGTAGCTTCCGCAGTTTGTGCATCTGTTTCTAGTGTACTTTTGACAAAAGTCTCAAAGTTTTCCATGCGCTTTTGAGCATCCGCATCCAAGTCTTGATGGCAAAGCACACATTTTGCATCTTCAACCTTTGGAAAACTTTCACCGTTATAAGCTTCAGTAACAGAGTATGCCCTAGCTGCTTCCCACAATGCTCTCCACGTTTCACTACCTACACCTTCAAGTTTGGAGAGATCGTTATTCTCTTGTATAGCCTCTATAGCTATCTTTCTTTTAGTTACAGCATCCTTTTTAAGTGCCATAAACCTTTCACAAGCTTCCGAGTTAACACAACTATAAGCTGCTTTTAACTGCCCAATTATTCTAATAATTTGATCTTTCTCTTTACGTATTTTTACAGCTTTGGCTACTGGGTCTTCCGCTTGAAGTCTTTCGCTAAGTGCTTTCATAGCTGCAGCATCTACATCGGAAAAAACAAGTATTGCAGCCAATGACTCTTCAATGTGTGTCGCTGCAAGGCTATTATAAAGTCTTCCTCCTGCTGTATGTATATATCTAGAATCCAATGTTGGTAAGCTACTGACCAAAAGTCTCTTTTCGAAATCAAGCTTTTCTCCTATACGTTTACACACAGACACAAGCTCTTCAAAAAATGCAATTAGTGGGGGAGTATAGGTTGATTCTTTCTCTCTTGTGAGATATAGCTTTGCATTATCGGAGTCAAATATATCAACACCTCTTAAATCATCAATAGGAGCATTATTTGCAACCCAAGTAGTTTCCATAGAGGTGCCATTGATCTGATACTTGATTTTACATGACCTATCTGCTGGTAGTGGCTTAAAAACATCATGTTTTAAGTCAACAGCATTAGTTTTGCCTGTTGCTTTCTTCAATATCCTGGTATATCCAGATTTTCCTGAGCCGTTATTCCCGTATATAACCGTTAAGTTATCAGTACCGAAAACCAATGGATTTCTTGGTGCCAAACTATCAATACCTTTAATCTCAGAGATAGACTCTAAAACCAAAGTATTTGGCGTAGTTGTTGCTCTCAGTCCTGTAAAGGTATGAGTTATAGTTATGATTTGCCCTGCATCCGTCTTTAATAAAGCAGTAAGCTCATCAATGTCTGTATCAGTTATTTGTTCATTATCTAAGATTCTAGTAGCAGTTTCTTGCAACCAATTTTGTTTAGTATGTAACCAATCAATAATCTCGGTTTGAATGTTTGGCATTTAGTTCTTCCTCTCCCTGAATTTATAAGACTCATCTTGAATTAATTATCTATATTATTAATTCAGGAAAAGTATCTCGGTCAATAATTTCAATATCTAGTCTATTCAATTTTTTATTTTCATCATCTTTTTTTTGCAATATCTGATCAATATTGGTTGTATCAAAGTTAAAATCACCAATATAACATTCAAAATGATTCATATAAAAGTCTTTCAAGTTTTTCATGTAAAAGTTGGTTTCTGCTATTAACAAACTTTTGATTGATTCATACTTTGCATTTACAACGATATGAGCAGGCAATACTTTTATTCCACTAAATGAATATGTTATTAGGTATGAAAATGGAGTAATTTTTAACATTTTTTTACACTGAGTAACCATATCGTTAAAGTCTTTTTGGCTTATAGTTTTTGTTTTATCTTTGAATAGTTTTGCTTGTGCTAGAAAGCCTTTTTCCTCTGAAAAAAGTGGAAGTTTAATCTAAGAGTACCAATAAAATCTGCTCCATACTTAGATTCTTCCGAATTAGGTCCTCTGTCAGTTAAGACGCTTGCTTTAATAACTATTCCGTTTTTTTGATAACCTCTCATCAGCGTTTCGATAGTTGCAAGTAATTGTGATGTCATATCTGGCTCTTGTTTTATTTCATCATTATTAAGTTTTTCAACAACAATCTCACCAGCCTTATCTATAATTTCTGCCACATCATTGATAATTTTATAAGTCTTAATCATTTGATTCCCTTGTAAAACTTAGTCTAGTCTTTCCAGTAAGCAACTCTTGCATCATGCCTGTTTTAATAGCTTTAGTTTTTACTAGTTTTGTTTTGAGTGCTTTGATGTCGCTGTCCATATCAAATAGGATGTTAGCAATGGCAGTTTGCTCTTCAACTGGAGGTATATTTAATTCTAAATTAGCCATATCTGAACCATACAGATGATACACAGTTGAGCCAGATACTAATTTCATTACTTTTTCTTTGTTTACTGAGATGTAGTAGCTTAGAAATACACCATTTAGAATATTAGGATATGCTCTAATAATTAAAATATCTCCACCTAAAATAATTCCATTTTCATTAATACAACTTGCTGTAGCTAAACCATTTGGGGTTACATCAGAAGTTGGCATTAAAACATCATTCACCTTGGAATATACACACTCTTGGTTATCATTCGTTGAACTCTTTACTGTAGAAATTGACTCTTTATACACTGTAAATAGTTCTCCATAATGTATGCACCTATACAAACCAGACTCAGCCAATGCACTTTTTGGCAATCCCTTGCCTTTTTTAAACTCTACTATATCCCCCAACTTCTTCTCCACCCACTCTCCACTAAACCCATCAAGGCGTTTTTTACCGGTAAGTAGCTGTTGCATGGCAGCGGTTTTGATGTTCTCTTTTTTCGTTATTAGGCTCTCCAGCGAAGCGATCAGCTCATCCACATCCGAGAGTGCTGTGGCTATGGCTTTTTGTTCTTTTATTATTGGTATTTGAATAGGCGTATTCTTAAATATATCCATTCCAACAAGATTTTTCATCGCACCACCTTGTGTGCTATCTATTATTTTGGCTTGGAATTTGTCCCATCTAAATATAGTTAAAAAATAATCGCTTTCTATCTTATTTGTATCAATAGTAATTTTCAGCAATGCCTGATTGATAATGCCTTTTGGTGAATTTTTAGGTATTCTGTGTATCCGTCCTATGGTACCAGAACAACTAACAATAAAATCATTTTCTTGAATTTCAAATCTCTTTAGCTCATCAAATTTATTCTGATCAACAAAATAATTTCCAATATTAATGTCAGCATATATAGCATTCCTTTGTTCATAAACTTTATAACCATTTTTGACAAAGTATTCTTTTTTTAAAGCACCGCCAAATGGACCTCTTACCAGCCCATTTTGGACAACAACATCTTTTAAAAAAACAATTTTCCAATCCTCAGGAATCACCCCAACCTCAGTCCGTTTATACCCCTCAGCTACCATGACAGCCCCATCGCTTTGAGCTGCCCTTCAACTCTAATCTCTAGCTTTTTAACTTCACTATTTATCTCTCCCAATGGCTTATCGTACCGTTCTTCAAGTGTCTTGATGCGGTTCGCCAGACTTGCCGTGACACGCTCTATCTCACCAATCAGGTCATTCATCCAGACGGCAAACCATTTTTTATTTAGCACGATGTCTTTGATCTCTTCTACACTTAACTGCGGGTACTTCTTGAACACTTCCAAGTCCAAGGCTTCTGTGGCGGTTTTAAGTGCTTTTTTGACATCAGCTTCTTCTTCTATGAGCTTTTTACAAGCAGTCAGTACCTCGAGCTCTTCTTTGTCACCTGTTGCTTTTATGCGTGCGTTGACGCTGGTTTTCGTGACACTTCCCGCATCGGTCTTGGTCTCTTCCAGCAGTCCTTCTTCACCGCTGTGCTCTTCTATGAAACTTTCAAGCTCGGAAGAGGTACTGTCAAGCTTAGCCTGGAGCTCTTCAATGGCTTTGGCTTCATTAGAAAAGTAGCTTTCTATGATGAGTTCAGGAGCTATGAGATCAGCCTTGTAGCGCGCCTTTTTGTACTCAAAATCATGGGGCTCTTTGTAGACATTTTTACCGTTTTTCTTGCTCGGTATAAGTTCACGCACCACACTGCCCACTTCCCAGCCATCTTGAGAGATCAGATACAGGTCATCCTGCATCACTTCTGCATAGTAATCCATCACCAACTGATAGAGATCGTACTTGTCGAGCAGCTTCACCTCTTTAAACTTCTCCAAAAGCGTTTCTGAAAGTGTTTTGATGATCTGCTTGGGATGGCACCCTTTGTCAAGACCGTGAAGCATATTTTCATGCCTGGCTCGCCATGCCAAATGCGTAGCCATCACACCGTCTTTAAAGGCCTGAAACTCATCCGCATCGAGTATGGTCTGCTTGACACGGCTGGGTTCGATGGTGGTGCCAAAATAACCTTCTTTGGCACCCGGCGTAAAGAGCTCGCTTTTCAGCTTGCCGAACACTTCCCAGTATTCACTTAGTGCATCGACATCCGCCTGCGGGATGCCGCCGTTCAGGTGCGCATAGAGATCATGGATGTCTTCTGCTTCTGAACTGTCGATATAGCGCGGTATATTGAGGTTGTACTCGTTATCTTTTATCTCGCTGAGTATTACCATGCGAGAGTATTTAGGCACCTCTTGCTGCTTGCTGAAGGTATCGACTATCTTGTGAACATCCTGCGCCCTAAGACGGTTCTTGTTACCGTCTTTTTTGAAGCCTTTGGATGCATCGATAATAAAGATACCCGTACGAGCTGCAGCGTTCTCTTTATCGATGATGATGATCGCCGCAGGGATACCCGTTCCGTAGAAGAGATTCGCAGGGAGTCCGATGATCCCTTTGATGTAGCCTTTTTTGATGAGTTTGGCTCGGATGCTTCCTTCAACATTACCGCGGAACAGCACACCATGTGGAAGAATCACCGCAGCCTTGCCGTTACTCTTCAATGATTTGACCATATGCAGCAAAAAAGCATAGTCGCCGTTCTTTTCAGGCGGCACATCAAAACCTTCAAATCTATCAAACTCATCTGGAAAACTTACACCATCCATCCAATTCTTAGAAGAGAATGGAGGATTGGCAACTACATAATCAAAAGTCTTTAATTTTGTACCGTTATCTGTAGTAAAAGCTGGTTTGGCCAAGGTATTGCTCCCGCCTACTGCAATCTCTGCTGTTTCGTTGGAGTGTAATATCATATTCATACGGCACAGAGCCGTGGTAGCAACCTCCTTTTCCTGTCCATAGATACTCAGACCATTAGGTGCGAATGAGGCTGCTTTTAGAAGAAGTGAGCCCGAACCACAGGTCGGGTCATACACACTCATGTCTTGTGTTGTATGCTCGCCTATACCGATCACTTGTGGCATAATAGTTGAAACTTCCGATGGTGTATAAAATTGCCCCTTACTCTTTCCTGATTCTGTCGCAAAGTGGCGCATGAGATACTCATATGCATCACCAAGTAGATCATCTCCTTCAGCTGTGTTGGCACCAAGATCCAAAGCATCAAAAATATGCACCAGTTTTGAAAGCGTATCCACCATTTCTTTGTCGCTTCCCAGCTTAGCTGCATCGTTGAAGTCAGCCTTGTCAATGATATTTTTAAGCCCATTGGCTTCTGCGAGAGCAGCAATAATCTTGTTGATCTTGTCACCAATCTCTTTGTCACCTGAAAGCTTAACGATATCAGAAAACGAAGCACCCTCGGGAATGATTATCATTCCATCAGGATCACCTTCATACTTATCAGAGACATACTTCAAAAAAAGAAGTGTTAATACATAGTCTTTATACTCGCTCGCGTCCATACCCCCTCGCAATGCATCTGCGCTTGCCCATATTGAACTATATAATTCTGTTTTTTTGATTGCCATCAACTACCTTCAAGTAATAATTGATAGATTATATCAAAAAACTATTTTTTACTCACTATTGAGAGCTAAAAAGAGCAATGGTATATTACATTATTTTATTTTTAGTTACAAAAGTTGGTCTCCACCCTAAATTCTAGACACTTTAAAACTTGAGATTTTTTCTATAAAATTAACTTTACAGGAGACAATTATGAAAAAAAGTAAATTCACAGAAGAGCAAATCGCATTTGCTCTTCTGTCAAGCAGAAGGCGGTATAAAAGTTGCAGAAATTTGCCGTAAAATGGGAGGCTGTCAAAAATCAACTGAATAAATTAATGTCTACTGTTATGGGGACATTCCATCCCATAATTCATGTTCCCAATCATCATTCCAACACGGGCTATCCCAAGCAAAACTTCCTTCACTATTTGGGTAATAGAGTTCTGGAAAATCATCAGCATCCGCCATTTAACAAGCCTCCTTTGATTGCTAACTATCTATTCGATAAACATTATATGCTAAAAACATTGTATATTTCCAATAAGCGCACAAAGTAAATATGGGTTTATTTTTCATTCTAGAATTTAAGGATATACGCCGGATCTTTTTCATCATGAAGCATTATTTGTCTTCTTCTGGTGTTAAACATCATTTTTACACATCTGTAATAGTGCATTGATATCATCAGGAAAAGCTTCATGCAATGATTGCCCTATAGACTCAACCATATTGAAATTATAATTTGGCATCAATATTTTAACATCTTTAGCAGCTCTAGTTATTGCCACATAAATCAACCTATACAGTGTATCTTTATTTTGTCTATTTAACATATTGGTATTATAGAGATCAAGATAAACAATATCGTAGGTACTACCTTGCAACTTATGTATTGTAGAGGCAAAAGAATACTTCACATCAACAAAAAACTCTTTAAGTTTATAAAATGCCTTCCATTTCTTTTTTCTCTCTGTATAGTTTTTTTCTGCTTTTGCTGATGCAGCAATTTTGTCCATAACTTCATTAAATTGTTTTTTAAAATCTGGGTCAACAACCCTAAATGGTTTGTTGTATTCATCTTTGCAGTCCCAATAATAAATATTCAATTCTTTTAAAAACTCTTTCGTTGATGATGAAACCGTAACATGTTCATTATTTTGATGCAAAATGTACTCTCCTTTTACATTTGAGTCCTGCATAATCAATTTATCACCAGGTATAATCATTTCCGGATCAATGACCTGTTGATCCTCCCAGTACTTTTTTCTTATAGTTATATTATGATAATTCACATCATTATTTGAATAGCTGGCAATTACTTTATCCTCATTCCACCATTTTTCATTTTTACAGAAATCTGAATGAAATTCATCCGGTGAATGAAACACTTGAATATTTTTCAAAAGTCCATTTTCTAAAAATTCATCTAAAGCTCTATATTCTCTTGTTTTAATCATTTCTCTAACTATAATAGATTGTTTAATAATATAGCTCTCTTCTGCCTGTCTCACAACTTTTTTTAATTTGTAATGCAAAGGGATCTGCTTTAATATATTAGAATCACTATCCACTGGTAATAATTGATAAGGATCTCCAACAAAAAGTACAACTTTTACATTTGCAGCAATAATGGATTCATGTATATAGTTAAAAAGATCCTTACTCACCATTGAGCTTTCATCAACAATCAATATATCAGTAGTATTCTTCTCTTTATTTTTATCTGGAATAAAACTTGATGAGCCCTTATCAAAGTCGCGAAATAATTTTATATTTAAAAAAGAGTGTATTGTTCTTGCATTTGCACTAGTAATATCATTTTCATCCAAATAATCTCGTATAACACTTACAGCTTTATGCGTTGGAGCAGTTACGGTAATATCATATTTATCTTCAAGGGAATCAATAATTTTTGCAACTAAATAGGTCTTACCTGTACCTGCTGCACCACTTAATGCTATCATGTTATTCCAGACCATTCCAACATTGATACTTTCATCAATATTCTCAATTATTTTTGAAAAAATATCTTTTTGGTCTGAAGTTAAATCTTCAGGTATTTTTTTCACAATATTTCTCCCAATTATTTTTTTAGATATTTTTTCTCAACTTTCAACAACCAAGAAAAATAGCCCCATATTTATCTATTGAACACTTAAATGAAAATTGATTATAAAATATTCTAGCTTATTCTCAACGTATCTTTTAAAAAAGTTTTGACAAAACTTTACAATTCAGTGTAAAGTTTAATAATACTTTTAAATTCAAAATAGATTTTATTTTACCTTAATTCAATAATACATTTTTATAATTTTTTAATAATACTTTGTTAAATCTCTCTATACATTTATGATGCTCGTAAAATTGGAGATTTAAGACTAATAATACTCTTATCTATAATTGTAAAATTTGACTTGTGTATAGTAATGGCATATGCCAGCCTAAGAGGGAATTGTGCCAATGTGGCAAGTGTAACTGATTGCAGTTTCCCATCTTTATTTGGATGGACTTCGTTTAATTCAAATACATGAGGCTCG
>Ga0172382_10002979_pt1 | contig 27333 bp, 23 predicted proteins | sample Leawel138RmetaG_FD_122245 | JGI IMG/M metagenome (GOLD analysis project Ga0172382, IMG submission 122245) | Leachate microbial communities from a municipal landfill in Southern Ontario, Canada - Leachate well 138R metaG | ecosystem: Engineered > Solid waste > Landfill > Unclassified | place...
GAACGGCCCGAATAGTCGACGCGCTTGCCGAGCAGGTTCTGGCGGAAGCGGCCCTGCTTGCCCTTGAGCATGTCGGACAGCGACTTCAAGGGCCGCTTGTTGGCGCCGGTGATGACGCGGCCGCGGCGGCCGTTGTCGAACAGCGCGTCGACGGCTTCCTGCAGCATGCGCTTCTCGTTGCGCACGATGATGTCGGGCGCGCGCAGCTCGATCAGGCGCTTCAGCCGGTTGTTGCGGTTGATGACGCGGCGATAGAGATCGTTGAGGTCAGACGTCGCGAAGCGGCCGCCGTCGAGCGGCACCAGCGGGCGCAGCTCGGGCGGGATCACCGGCACGACCTCAAGGATCATCCATTCGGGGCGGTTGCCCGAATCGATGAAGCTCTCGACCACCTTGAGGCGCTTGATGATCTTCTTGGGCTTCAGCTCGGACTTGGTGGTGGCCAGCTCTTCGAGCAGGTCGACCTTCTCCTGCTCGAGGTCGAGCGCGATGAGCATCTGCTTGACCGCCTCGGCGCCGATGCCGGCGGAGAAGCTGTCCTCGCCGTATTCGTCCTGCGCGTCGAGCAGCTCGTCCTCGGTGAGAAGCTGGTACTTCTCCAGCGGGGTCAGCCCCGGCTCGATGACGACGTAGCTTTCGAAGTAGAGGATGCGCTCAAGCTGCTTGAGCTGCATGTCGAGCAGCAGGCCGATACGGCTGGGCAGCGACTTGAGGAACCAGATGTGCGCGACCGGCGCGGCCAGCTCGATGTGGCCCATGCGCTCGCGGCGCACCTTGGTGACGGTGACTTCGACGCCGCACTTCTCGCAGACGACGCCCTTGTACTTCATGCGCTTGTACTTGCCGCACAGGCACTCATAGTCCTTCACCGGGCCGAAGATGCGCGCGCAGAACAGGCCGTCGCGCTCGGGCTTGAACGTGCGGTAGTTGATCGTCTCCGGCTTCTTGATCTCGCCGAAGGACCAGGAGCGGATGCGCTCGGGGCTCGCCAGGCCGATCTGGATCTGGTCGAACGTCTCGGGCTTGGCCATCTGGTTGGTGAACTTGGTCAGGTCGTTCATGTCTTTTCACCTTCCGTAGCCCCTCCCCTTCGGGGGGAGGGGTTGGGGTGGGGGCTGTCAGTTCATTCGGGCGAGGCGTCGTTACTTGGGCGACAGGCCCCACCCCCGGCCCCTCCCCCCGAAGGGGAGGGGAGATTGGATCACTCCGCCGCGATCTGCATGCCGTCGTCGTCGTCGTCCTCGCCCAGCGAGGACAGTTCGACGTTGAGGCCGAGGCTGCGCATTTCCTTGACGAGCACGTTGAAGCTCTCGGGAATGCCGGCCTCGAAGGTGTCGTCGCCCTTGACGATCGCCTCGTAGACCTTGGTGCGGCCGACCACGTCGTCGGACTTCACCGTCAGCATCTCCTGCAGCGTGTAGGCGGCGCCGTAGGCCTGGAGCGCCCAGACTTCCATCTCGCCGAAGCGCTGGCCGCCGAACTGCGCCTTGCCGCCCAGCGGCTGCTGGGTGACGAGGCTGTACGGCCCGATCGAGCGCGCGTGGATCTTGTCGTCGACCAGGTGGTGGAGCTTGAGCATGTAGATGATGCCCACCGTCACCTTGCGGTCGAACGCCTCGCCGGTGCGCCCGTCGAACAGCGTGACCTGGCCGCTGGTGTCGTAGCCCGCCTTGGCCAGCATGGCCGAGACGTCCGCCTCGCGCGCGCCGTCGAACACCGGGGTGCCCATCGGCACGCCGGCCTTGAGGTTCTCGGCCAGCTCGATGATCTCGGCCTGCGAACGGCCCTCGATCTCGGCGTGGTAGGTCTCGCCGTAGACGTCCTTGAGCGTCTCGACGATCGCCGCGGGCGGGGCCGCCGCCTGCGGGTTCGGGTTGGCGTGGCGCCAGTCCTCGAGCGCGGTCTTGATCTGCTGGCCCAGGCCGCGCGCGGCCCAGCCCAGGTGCGTCTCGAAGATCTGCCCGACGTTCATGCGCGACGGCACGCCCAGCGGGTTGAGCACGATGTCGACGTGGGTGCCGTCCTCGAGGAACGGCATGTCCTCGATCGGCAGGATGCGGCTGATGACGCCCTTGTTGCCGTGGCGGCCGGCCATCTTGTCGCCCGGCTGCAGCTTGCGCTTCACCGCGACGAAGACCTTGACCATCTTGAGCACGCCGGGGGCCAGCTCGTCGCCGCGCTCCAGCTTCTCCTTGCGGTCCTCGAACTTCTCCTGGATCGCCTTGACGGTCTCGTCGTACTGGGTCTTCACCGCCTCGAGCTGCGCCTGGCGCGCATCGTCGGCGACGGCGAACTTCCACCATTCGTGACGCTCGGCCTCGGCCAGCACCTCCTCGGTGATCTCGCCGCCCTTCTTGACGCCCTTGGGCGCGGCCGTCGCGACGTGGCCCAGCAGCATCTCGCGCAGGCGGTTGTAGGTGGCGCGGTTGAGGATGGCGCGCTCGTCCTCCCGGTCCTTGGCGAGGCGTTCGATCTCCTCGTTCTGGATCGCGCGGGTACGGTCGTCGATCTCGATGCCGTGGCGGTTGAACACCCGCACCTCGACGATGGTGCCCGAAACGCCCGGCGGCAGCCGCAGCGAGGTGTCGCGCACGTCGCTGGCCTTTTCGCCGAAGATGGCGCGCAGGAGCTTTTCCTCCGGCGTCATCGGGCTCTCGCCCTTGGGCGTGATCTTGCCGACCAGGATGTCGCCCGGGTGCACTTCGGCGCCGATGTAGACGATGCCCGCCTCGTCGAGGTTGCGCAGCGCTTCCTCGCCGACGTTGGGGATGTCGCGGGTGATGTCCTCCGGCCCGAGCTTGGTGTCGCGGGCCATGACCTCGAACTCCTCGATGTGGATCGAGGTGAACACGTCGTCCTTGACGATGCGCTCGGAGATGAGGATCGAGTCCTCGTAGTTGTAGCCGTTCCAGGGCATGAACGCGACGAGCGTGTTGCGGCCCAGCGCCAGCTCGCCCAGCTCGGTCGAGGGACCGTCGGCGATGATGTCGCCCTTCTCCACCAGGTCGCCCACCTTCACCAGCGGGCGCTGGTTGATGCAGGTGTTCTGGTTGGAGCGCTGGAACTTCTGCAGCGTGTAGATGTCGACGCCCGACTGGCCGGCCTCGATGTCGCCCGAAGCGCGGATGACGATGCGGGTGGCGTCGACCTGGTCGACCACGCCGCCGCGCAGCGCGGCGATGGCCGCACCGGAATCGCGCGCCACCGTCTCTTCCATGCCGGTGCCGACGAACGGCGCGTCGGCCTTGACCAGCGGCACCGCCTGGCGCTGCATGTTCGAGCCCATCAGCGCGCGGTTGGCGTCGTCGTTCTCGAGGAACGGGATCAGCGAGGCGGCGACCGAGACGAGCTGCTTGGGCGAAACGTCCATCAGCGTCACGTGGTCGCGCGGCGCCATGACGAACTCGCCGCCCTCGCGCGCCGAGACCAGCTCCTCGACGAAGCTGCCGTCGGCGTTGGTTTCGGCCGAGGCCTGCGCGACGGTGTGCTTCTGCTCTTCCATGGCGGAGAGGTAGACCACTTCCTTGGTCACCTTGCCGTCGATCACCTTGCGGTACGGCGTCTCGATGAAGCCGTACTTGTTGACGCGCGCGAAGGTCGAGAGCGAGTTAATCAGGCCGATGTTCGGGCCTTCGGGCGTCTCGATCGGGCAGATGCGGCCATAGTGCGTCGGGTGCACGTCGCGCACCTCGAAGCCGGCGCGCTCACGCGTGAGGCCGCCCGGCCCGAGCGCCGAGACGCGGCGCTTGTGGGTGACTTCGGACAGCGGGTTGGTCTGGTCCATGAACTGCGAGAGCTGGCTGGAGCCGAAGAACTCGCGCACCGCGGCGACGGCTGGCTTGGCGTTGATCAGGTCGTTCGGCATCACCGTCGACACGTCCACGCTGCTCATGCGCTCCTTCACCGCGCGTTCCATGCGCAGCAGGCCGACACGGTACTGGTTCTCCAGCAGCTCGCCCACCGAACGGACCCGGCGGTTGCCGAGGTTGTCGATGTCGTCGATCTCGCCCTTGCCGTCCTTGAGGTTCACCAGTTCCTTGACCACGGCGAGGATGTCCTCGGTGCGCAGCGTCGTCACCGTGTCCTCGGCGTCAAGGCCGAGGCGCATGTTGAGCTTGACGCGGCCCACGGCCGACAGGTCGTAGCGGTCGGAATCGAAGAACAGGCCGTCGAACAGCGATTCCGCCGTTTCCTTCGTCGGCGGCTCGCCCGGCCGCATGACCTTGTAGATTGCCTCCAGGCCCATCTCGCGGTTCTCGGCCTTGTCGGCCTTGAGCGTGTTGCGGATCCAGGGGCCGGTGTTGACGTGGTCGATGTCGAGCAGTTCGAGGCGGTCGATGCCCGCCTGATCGAGCGCGTCGAGATTCTCAGGCGAGACCTCGTCGCCGGCCTCGATATAGATGCGGCCGGTGCTCTCGTCGATCACGTCGAGCGCGGAATAGCGGCCGAAGATCTCCTCGGTGGGGATCAGCAGCTCGGCCAGGCCGTCCTTCTGCGCCTTGTTGGCCGCGCGCGGGGAAATCTTCTGCGCGGCGGGGAAGATCACCTCGCCCGAGGCGGCGTCGACGATGTCGAACGCGGGCTTGGAGCCGCGCCACTGCTCGGGCACGTAGGGCACGCGCCACCCATCCTCGCCGCGCTTCCAGATCACGGTCTCGTAGAAATGGTTGAGGATCTGCTCGCCGTCGAGGCCGAGCCCATAGAGCAGCGCGGTGACGGGCAGCTTGCGCTTGCGGTCGATGCGGACGTTGACGATGTCCTTCGCGTCGAACTCGAAATCGAGCCACGAGCCGCGATAGGGGATGACGCGCGCGGCGAAGAGGAACTTGCCCGAGGAGTGCGTCTTGCCGCGGTCATGGTCGAACAGCACGCCGGGCGAACGGTGCATCTGGCTGACGATGACGCGCTCGGTGCCGTTGACGACGAAGGTGCCGTTCTCGGTCATGAGCGGCATGTCGCCCATGTAGACGTCCTGCTCCTTGATATCGAGGACGGAGCGGGTCTCGGTCTCCTGGTCGACCTCGAAGACGATCAGGCGCAGCGTCACCTTCATCGGCGCCGCATAGGTGATGCCGCGCTGGCGGCACTCGGTGACGTCGTACTTGGGGTCTTCCAGCTCGTAGTGGACGAAGTCCAGCTCGCTGGTGCCGCCGAAGTCGCGGATCGGGAAGACCGAGCGCAGCGTCTTCTCGAGGCCCGAGACATAGCCCGTCGCCGGATCGGAGCGCAGGAACTGCTCGTAGCTTTCGCGCTGCACTTCGATCAGGTTCGGCATCTGCACGACTTCGTGGATGTCGCCGAAGATCTTGCGGATGCGCTTCTTGGCCGAGGCGCGCGGAGCGGCGCCGTTCGGGCTGAGGGGCTTGGTCGCCATGGAGGGGTCTTGCCTCTTCGCTTGGATGCCGGCCCCCACCTGCGGAAGCCGGACGGAAAATTCATGCCACGCGCGGCGGGTGGCGCATCGGACGCGAAAAGGCCGCATGGCGCATGGCGCCCCGTCGGGGCACCCTGGCCAGCAGCCTGCTGCGTCAGATGAAGCTCGCTTCGCTTCCTTCCCGAGCCGATCCCCGCGCATGGACCGGCCTTGCTCGAAGCGTCGAGCAGGGGCGCATATAGGGGGCGCCCCGTGCGATGTCAAAGGCTGCCTGAAGCCGCAATTCGTCCGGGCGAGGCGGCGCCGCCGGCAGTCGGCAGTCGGCAGTCGGCAAGCCAGCTTTGCCGCACGGCGCCGCCGGCGGGCGGTGCCGAAATCGGCAATCACCCCCAGTTCAAAGCTGTCCTACATGCAGCGATCTGCATAATAGCCCCGATTCGCTTTTACCGAAGGACAGCGAATCATGAACGCCATCACCCCAAATCCACTGCTTCCCGCCGGCGCCGCGCGGCACGACGGCTGGAGCGACGAATTGCGCGCGCGGTTCCTCTCGCTGCTGGCCGGGAACGGCAATGTCCGCCTCGCCGCCAAGCGGTGCGGGATGTCGGCGCAGTCGGCCTATGTGCAGCGGCGGCGCGATCCGCTGTTCGCGCAGGGCTGGGCCGGGGCGCTGCTGCTGGCGCGCGACCATGCCGAGCAGGCGCTGGCCGATCGCGCGGTCGAAGGCGTGGAAGAGCCGATCTTCTATCGCGGCGAGCAGGTGGGATCGCGGCGGCGCTATGACACGCGGCTGCTGCTGGCGCACCTCGCGCGGCTCGACAGGCTGGCCGAGGACGAACGGGCGCAAAGCGCCGCCGCCCGCTTCGACGAACTGCTGGCCATGGTCGCGGGCGAGGAGATTCCCGATACCATCTGCCCGGCCGCGGACGGCCCCTGGCCGCCGGCGCGCGCCGATTTCGTCGAGACGGCGGTGAGCGAGGCCGAGCAGGCGGCGCTGGACGCGCACTACGCCTCGCCCGAACGCGACGATCCCGATGCCGACGAGCGATGCGACGCCCTGCTCGGCGACGCGGCCGAGGCGGCCCATGGCGAGGCCGGGGCCGCATGGGATGCCTGGTTCGCGCGTGCCTGCGCGCGGGTGGATCGGACCGACGACGATCCGGCCGGGATCGCGTTCAAGTCCATGGACCCCGTAAACTCCGTCAACTTCGCCGCCCGGCTCCAGCCCCGCGCTTGACTTTGGCCCCCCGCTTGACTTTGGCCCCGCGCTTGACTTTGGCGGCCTTTCGCGCCAATGGCCCGCCCGACGCCGGGGTTCGCCCCGGGGTCATCCGTCCGAGACAGTTGGTGCCGGCTTTCCGGCTTAATTTCCAGCCTAGGCGGGGAAAAGAGATTCCAGCGGCCCTCGCTCCCGTGGGAGTGCGGTGCCTTCTCGTGCGTTTCGGCGCAGCTCCTTCCCCCTCAGCGGACTCGCCCGTGCCGATCTTTCGGCATGGACAAACGTAGCCGGCCACGCGGGGCATGCCCCGCGCGGCCATTGTGAAGGAGTAAGGCATGGATCGTTCGCAGAAAGCCGAATCGGTCGCCCAGCTCAACGCGGTCTTCAACGAGGTCGGCGTGGTGGTCATCACCCGCAACCTCGGCATGACGGTGGCCCAGTCCACCGCCCTGCGCGGCAAGGTCCGTGACGCGGGTGCGACTTACAAGGTTGCGAAGAACCGTCTTGCCAAGCTTGCCATCAAGGACACGAACTACGAAGGACTCGACGGGTTCTTCACCGGTCCGACGGCGATCGCCTCTTCGGTCGATCCCGTCGCCGCCGCCAAGGCGGTCGTGGACTTCGCCAAGACGACCGACAGGATCGAGATCGTCGGCGGCTCGATGGGCACGCAGGTTCTGACCCCCGAAGGTGTCAAGGCGCTCGCCTCGATGCCCTCGCTCGACGAACTGCGCGCAAAGCTTGTCGGCCTCGTTCAGGCTCCGGCGACCAAGCTCGCCCAGCTTTCCACCGCTCCGGCGGCGAAGCTGGCGCGCGTCTTCGGCGCCTATGCCGCGAAGGACGCCGCATAAGACGTTTCAGCGATTTCACCGGGCGCGTCCGCCCGGCCCACATATCAGGAGTGAAGCATCATGGCCGATATCGCCAAGCTTGTTGAAGAACTGTCGCAGCTGACCGTCCTCGAGGCGGCCGACCTTGCCAAGGCCCTCGAAGAGGCGTGGGGCGTTTCCGCCGCCGCCGCCGTCGCGGTTGCCGCCCCCGCCGCCGGTGGTGGCGACGGTGGCGCCGCCGCCGAAGAGAAGACCGAATTCGACGTCATCCTCACCGGGGACGGCGGCAAGAAGATCCAGGTCATCAAGGAAGTGCGCGCCATCACCAGCCTGGGCCTGACCGAGGCGAAGGCTCTCGTCGAGTCGGCGCCGAAGGCGATCAAGGAAGGCGTCAACAAGGCCGAAGCCGACGAGATCAAGAAGAAGATCGAAGATGCCGGCGGCACGGTCGAGATCAAGTAATCCTTTCGGATCGCTTCGATCGAAGAAACGCGAAGGGCGGCCTCTCGGGGCCGCCCTTTTGCATTCCGCTCCGGGCCTGCCCGGACGCCGGCCTGATCAGGTGTGCCCGGCGGCGGCGCCCGCCGCCAGGCCTTGCGGCCGCATCTAGCCCCGCCTAACCGCTATCCGTGGCCGATCTGGAACCTCCCCCGCCGACGCCCCTGCGCGAGCGCCTGTTGCAGCCGGGCGGCTCGCTGGCGCCGTTCCGCAACCAGTCGTTCCGCATGATCTGGTTCGCCAACCTGTCCTCGGCGCTCGGCTCGACGATCCAGTCGGTGGGCGCGGCCTGGCTGATGACGACGCTGACCCGCTCGCACGTGCTGATCGCCACGGTGCAGGTCTCGACGACCATCCCGATCATGCTGTTCGGCATCTTCGCCGGCGCCATCGCCGACAACTTCGAGCGCCGGCGGGTCATGCTGGCCGCGCAGTTGGGCATGTTCGTCGCGGCCGTGCTGCTGGCCGTGCTGACCTGGGCGGAGATGATGACGCCGTTCCTGCTGCTGGCGCTGACGCTCTGCGTCGGCACCGGCACGGCGCTCAACTCGCCGGCCTGGCAGGCCTCGGTGCGCCAGCAGGTGGGCACCCGCGACCTGCCGCAGGCGATCTCGCTCAACACCATCGCCTTCAACCTCGCCCGCAGCGTCGGCCCGGCGCTGGGCGGCCTGCTGATCTCGCTGTGGAGCAGTTCCGCCGCCTTCACCGTCAACGCCATCTGCGTGCTGGTCATGATCCAGGTGCTGCTGTGCTGGCGGCCCGAGGCCGCCAAGCCGGTGCGCAAGCCGATGCTGCCGGCGATCGCACGGGGCCTGCGCTTCTGCGCCGGCTCAGAGCCGATCCGGCGCATCCTGCTGCGCGGGCTGGTCCTGGGGTTCGGCGTCGCCGGCTATCAGGCGCTGGTGCCGGCGGTGGTGCGCGACCGGCTGCACGGCAGCGAGATCGACTTCGGCCTGATGCTCGGCCTGTTCGGCATCGGCTCGATCCTGGCCGCGCTGCTGATCAGCCAGGCGCGGCGGCGCTGGGGCACCGAATCGGTCCTGACCGCCGCGACGCTGGCCTTCATCGCCGCGCAGTCGGTGCTGGGCGCGGCGCAGTCGCTGGCCGAGGCCCTGCCCGCCACCTTCATCGCCGGCGCGGCCTGGGTGGCGTCGCTGACGACGATCAACGTCGCCATGCAGATGCGCTCTCCCGAGGAGATCATCGGCCGCTGCCTGTCGATCTACCAGGCGATCACCTTCGGCGGCATGGCGGTGGGCGCGTGGGTCTGGGGCGCCGTGTCGGACGTCACGGACCTGCCCTTCGCTCTGCACGCGGCCTCCGCCTTCCTGCTGGTCACGCTGGTGCTGATGCGCCTGTTCGCGCCCATGCCCAAGCCGCACGAAGGGCGCGTGGACTAAGGCGCACGCGCGCCATGCCGGCCCCTGGCGCATAGGCCGGACTTAACGACAAATTTACCACGTTGCCGCACTAGTGGACCGCATCTGCTGCAGGGAAAGCTACATGGACACGTTGCGCGGTCATTTTTCGGGTGGTGACGAATCGCACGACGACGCCCGGGATTTCGACATCGGCGAGGACGAGACCGGCCGCGAGGCGCCGCCGGCCGTCATCGGCCAGGACGAGCGCCGCATGCAGGTGCGCGCCTACAATTTCTGGGCCAGCCTGCTCGACGATCGCAACTTCCCCTCGGTCGAGCAGTTCGTTCCCGAGAACCTCCCCGATTTCGGGCCCTACAGCGTCCTGCTGGATTTCAGCGACGGCATCGAGAACCCCGGAGTCCGGTTCCTCGGCGAAAGGCTGGCCCAGGAATGCGGCGCCGAAGGGCCGATCCGCCACCTGGCCGACGTGCCGCGCCGCTCGCTGCTGTCGCGGATCACCGACCACTACATGCAGATCCTCGCCAACCAGGCGCCGATCGGCTTCGAGGCCGAATTCGTCAACCAGCGCGGCGGCACGATCCTCTATCGGGGCATCCTGCTGCCCTTCGCCGCCGCCGCCGACGAAGACCGGATCGATTTCATCTACGGCGTGATCAACTGGAAGGAACTGGCCGACCAGATGACCACCGACGAGCTGCTGCTGGAGATCGACCAGGTCCTGAAGACGGCGCCGGAGCCGGTGGGGCTGACCGAATGGGCGGATGGCCCGGCCGACGATGCGGGCGTGCTCGACCTCGTCACGCCGCTCGATCCGGAAGAGGACATGAGCGCCTGGCCCACGCCCGCGTTCGGAGCGGGCGACACGAATGATGCCGCCGCAGCCGGCGACGCGGATATGGATGCGGATGCGGATGCGGACGGCATGGAACTGGCCGACTGGCTGGCCTCCGCGCGCGAGCTGGCCGAGCTGGCGCGCGGCAGCGAGGATCGCTCGCGCCGGGCCCTCTATGCCGCGATCGGCCGCGCCTACGACTTTTCGCTCGCGGCCGCCGCGCAGCCCGCGCAGTTGCGCGAGCTGCTCGAGGACGCGGGCCTCGCCGTGCAGGCGCGCGCGCCGCTGACGCCGGTGGTGAAGCTGGTCTTCGGCGCCGATTACGACAAGACCCGCCTGGCCGAATACGCCACCGTGCTGGGCCACGCCCAGCGCCTCGGCCTCGCCCGTGGGGCGCTGGCCGGGCATCTCGCGGCGGCGCCGGGGGGCCTGAAGGGCATCGTCACCGAGGAGCGCCGCCTGCGCCGCGCGGAGGCGGGCAAGGCCGCGACCCCGCGCACGGCGCCGCACAGCGCCATCGCGCGCAAGCTGCGCCAGATGACGCCGCATCCGCTGGCGGACATTCCCGCCCAAGGCGCCGAGTTCACGCTGCTCGTCGCGCGGCGCATGGACGGCGGCGGCGTCGTGCTGCTCGGCGAAGTGGCCGACGACATGCCGCTGCTCGAACGCGCGGCGAAGAAGCTGATCGGCTGAACGCCTGAGCGCCGGCGGCCGCCTTTACGGCGCGATCGCGTTCATCTTGTTGCCGTCGGGATCGCGCCAGTAGGCGCAGTACATGCCGTTGGCGCGCGGTCCCGGCGCGCCCTCGTCGCTGCCGCCGTTGGCCAGCGCGGCGGCGTGGATGCGGTCCACCTGCTCGCGGTTTTCGGCCATGATCGTCGCCATGGTGCCGTTGCCAGAAGTCGCCGGCTCGCCGTTGTAGGGCAGCGTCACGGCAAAGCCGATGCCCGATTCCGGCTTGGCGTAGTAGAGCGCGGTGTCGGTCTGGTTCACCCGCGATGCGCCCAGCGCCCCGGCTACCGCATCATAGAACGTGCCGGCCTTGTCGAGGTCGCGCGTGCCGAAGCAGATGTGGACGATCATCAATCCCTCCCGTTTGTTGCGTGTCAGAGCGGCCGGCACTGCGTCTCCAGCCAGGTCTTCGCCGCACCATCGACGAGCGGGCCGACGACCGCAAGCACCCGCGCGTGGTAGGCGTTCCACCAGTCGACCTCGTCGCCCGTGAGCAGGCCGCGATCGACCAGCGCGCGCTCGATCGGCACCAGCGTCAGCGTCTCGAAGCCGAGGAACGCGCCTTCCGCGCCCGCGATGTCGCGCTCCTCGACCAGCAGCAGGTTCTCGATGCGGATGCCGTATTCGCCGGCCTTGTAGTAGCCGGGCTCGTCCGAGAGGATCATGCCGGGCAGCAGTTCCTGCTCGGTCCCCCCTTGCGCGCCGGTGCTCTTGGCGATGCGCTGCGGCCCCTCGTGCACCGACAGGAAGCTGCCGACGCCGTGGCCGGTGCCGTGCTGGTAGTCGAGCCCGGCGGCCCAGAGGAACTGCCGCGCCAGCGCGTCGAGCTGGCTGCCCCTGGTGCCCTTGGGGAACACCGCGCGGGCGAGCGCGATCATGCCCTTGAGCACGCGGGTGAAGCGGTCCCTGACCTCGGCCGGCGGCTCGCCCCCCGCGTCGCCGGGGGCGCCGATCCAGACGGTGCGGGTGATGTCGGTGGTGCCGTCGGGATACTGCCCGCCCGAATCGACGAGATAGACGCTCCCCGGCTCCAGCCTGCGGTTGGTTTCCGGGCTGACGCGGTAGTGCACGATCGCCCCGTTGGGGCCGGCGCCCGAGATCGTGTCGAACGACAGGTCGCACAAGTCGCCGGTCTCGCGGCGGAACTGGTGGAGCTTCTCGGCGGCGGCGATCTCGTCCACCGCGCCGCTGGGCCCTTCGACCGACAGCCAGTGGAGGAAGCGCACCTCGGCCGCGCCGTCGCGCGCCTGGGCGGCGCGGTGGCCGGCGCGCTCGGCCGCGTTCTTGCAGGCCTTGGGCACGACGGTGGGATCGCGCTCCGCGACGATCTCCGCGCCGGCGGCTTCCAGCGCGCCGAAGATCGCCTGCACCGCATGATCGGGATCGACCGCGACGCGCTGGCCCGCGAGCGCGGCCAGCGCCGGCACGAAGCCCGCGCGCGGGACGATGCGCACGGCGTTGCCCAGGTGCGCGCGCAGTGCGGGCGTGACCTTGGCCGCGTCGATGAACAGGTCGGCGGTGCCGTCGGCGCGGACGATGACGTAGGCGAGCGTCACCGGCGTGCGCTCGACGTCGGTGCCGCGGATGTTGAGCAGCCAGGCGATCGAATCGAGCGCGGAGATCACCACCGCGTCGAGCCTCTTGCCGGCCAGCCACTCGGACACGGCGGCGCGCTTGGCCTCGCTCGCCTGCCCGGCATGGCGCTCGTCGTGCACCAGCGCCGGCGCGGGCGAAGGGGCGGGACGGCCCTCCCAGATGGCGTCGATCGGGTTGCTTTCGACCGGCACCAGCTCGGCGCCCTTTTCGGCCAGCGCCTTGGCCGCGCTTTCGACCCAGGCCTTGCCATGCAGCCAGGGATCGTAGGCGATCCGCGCGCCTGCGGGCGCGTGCTCGCCCAGCCACTTCGCCACGCTCGTCTGCGGCACGCTCTCGTAGGCGTAGCAGCGCCCGTCGACCTGATCGCGCACCTGCAGCGTGTAGCGCCCGTCGACGAAGATCGCGGCGGCGGGCTCCAGCGATTCGTCGGCCAGCACCACCGCCGTGCCGGCCGAGCCGCCGAAGCCGGTCAGCCAGGCGAGCCGCTGGGCATAGCCGCCGACGTACTCGCTCATGTGCTCGTCGGAGATCGGCACGACGAAGCCGTCGAGCCCGCGCGCCTTCAGCTCGCGGCGCAGCGCGTCGAGGCGGCCTTCATGGGTATTCATCAGCATGGCGAGCGGGTCCGGCTTGATAGCGTCATCGCTCAAACATAGATGCAGGCGATGGCAACTTCCACCCGGACTCCCCCCGACACGCCCACCGCCCCCCCGGTCGCGGCGAAAAAACCCTCCAGCGTCACGCATCACGGCGTGACCATCAGCGACGATTACGCCTGGCTGCGCGATCCCGGCTATCCCGAAGTGACCGACAAGGCGATCCTCGCCCACCTGGAAGCCGAGAACGCCTGGTTCGAGGCGCGGATGGCGCCGCACCGGCCGCTGGTCGACCGGCTGTTCACCGAAATGCGCGGCCGCATCAAGGAGGCCGACAAGTCGGTGCCGCAGAAGGACGGCGACTGGCTCTACTGGATCGAGTTCGAGGAAGGCGCCGAATACAAGAAATGGTGGCGCCGGCCCGTGGCTGGCGGGCCGGACGAGCTGATCCTCGACGAGGTGGCGCTGGCCGAGGGCAAGGAATACTTCCGCCTTGGCGCGCTGTCGGTCAGCCAGGACGGCCGGCTGCTCGCCTATGCCGTCGACGACAACGGGTCCGAGCGCTTCACCGCGCGGATCAAGGACCTGGCGACCGGCGCGCTGCTGCCCGACGAGATTCCCGGCACGCTCTCGGCACTGGTCTGGATCGCGGGCGACAAGGGCCTCGTCTATTCGCTCGCCAACGAGAACTGGCGGACCGACAACGCCCGGCTGCACTGGCTGGGCCAGCCGATCGAAAGCGATATCGAGCTTTACCACGAGGACGACGAGGGCTTCCGCGTCGGCAGCTCGCTCTCGGCCAACGAGAAGTGGCTGATCATCGGCACCTCGGACCACGAGACGAGCGAGGTGCGGCTGATCCCCGCCGCCGATCCGCTCGCCGCGCCGATCCTGGTCAGGCCGCGCCGGAAGGGCGTCGAGTACGACGTCGATGAGCGCGACGGCACGCTCTACGTCCACGCCAACGACACGCACGAGAACTTCCGCCTCGCCACCGCGCCGCTGGAGCGGCCGGGCGAATGGACGACGCTGATCGAGGGCTCGGACGCGTTCTATCTCACCGGCTTCGACCTGTTCCGCGACTTCTACGTGATCGAGGGCCGCCGCGCCGGGCTCGACCAGATCGAGGTGCGCTATTACGACGATCCGACCCGAGTGGAACCGATCGTGTTCCCCGAGGCGAGCTATACCGCCGGCCTGTCCGACAATCCCGAATGGGCGGTCGACACGCTGCGGCTGTCCTACGAGTCCATGGTCAGCCCGGCGACGGTCTATGACTATCCCGTCGCCGAGCGGCGGCTGGACGTGCTCAAGGTGCAGGAGATCCCCTCGGGCTACGACGCCGCGCTCTACCGCACCGAGCGGCTGGAGATCACCGCGCGCGACGGCACGGCGATCCCGGTCAGCGTGGTCATGCGCCGGGACCGCGCGCCCGGCGGGCCGCTCTACCTCTACGGCTACGGCGCCTACGGCATCGCCATCGAGCCCGGCTTCTCGACCACGCGGCTCAGCCTGGTGGATCGCGGCTTCGCCTATGCCATCGCCCATATCCGCGGCGGCGACGACCTTGGCCGCGCCTGGTACAAGGCGGGCAAGCTGGAGCGGCGGACCAACACCTTCACCGATTTCGTCGACGTGGCGAAAGGGCTGATCGCCCGCGGCCATACGCAGGCGGGCCGGATCGCCATTTCGGGCGGCTCGGCCGGCGGCGAGCTGATGGGCGCGGTGATCAATTCGGACCCCGGCCTGTTCGGCGCGGTGGCGGCGCACGTGCCCTTCGTCGACGTGCTGGCGACGATGCTCGACGCCAGCCTGCCGCTCACCCCCGGCGAGTGGCCCGAATGGGGCAACCCGATCGAGGACGAGACGGCATTCGCGCTGATCCGCTCGTACAGCCCCTACGACCAGGTGAAGGCTCAGGCCTATCCGCCGCTGCTCGTCACCGCCGGGCTCAACGACCCGCGCGTGACCTACTGGGAGCCGGCGAAGTGGGTGGCCAGGCTGCGCGAGCTGAAGACCGACGACAACGAGCTGCTGCTCAAGACCAACATGGGCGCGGGCCACGGCGGCAAGTCGGGCCGGTTCGAAAGCCTGCGCGAGACGGCCGAGGAGTTCGCCTTCATCCTCTGGCAGCTCGGGGTCGAGGGGTAATGCGGCCCTCCCCGTCGCGGGGAGGACTGGACAGGCCGCGTCAGGACAGCACGTCGGCGAGCGGCGTCGGCGCATAGCCGAGCGCCTGCGCCACCGCCGGGTGAACGACCTTGCCGCCGTGGATGTTGAGCCCGGCGGCAAGGTGCGGGTTGGCCGCCATCGCCGCCTTCCAGCCGTGCTCGGCGATCTGCAGCACATGCGGCAGGGTGACGTTGTTGAGCGCATAGGTGCTCGTCCGCGCCACCGCGCCGGGCATGTTGGACACGCAGTAGTGGACCACGCCGTCGAGGATGAAGGTGGGGTGCGAATGCGTCGTCGGGCGGCTGGTCTCGAAGCAGCCGCCCTGGTCGATGGCGACGTCGACCAGCACCGCGCCGGCCTTCATCGTCGCCAGCATGTCGCGCGTCACCAGCTTGGGCGCGGCGCCGCCCGGCACCAGCACCGCGCCGATCACGAGGTCCGCCTCGGCCAGGCACGCGGCGATGTTCGCGCGGTTGGAGAAGCGCGTCCGGGCGCGCCCTTCGAAATGGACGCCCAGCCGCTCCAGCGCCTCGGGGTCGCGGTCGAGGATGGTCACGTCCGCGCCCATGCCGACGGCGACCTGCGCCGCGTTGAACCCGACCACGCCGCCGCCGATCACCACGACCTTGCCGGGCGCCACCCCCGGCACGCCGCCGAGCAGGATGCCCCGCCCGCCGTGCCCTTTCTCGAGCGCGGTGGCGCCTGCCTGCACCGACATGCGCCCGGCGACCTGGCTCATCGGCCGCAGCAGCGGCAGCGAATTGTTCGGGCCGGTGACGGTCTCGTAGGCGATGGCGGTGACGCCCGAGGCGATCAGGTCCGCCGCCTGCTGCGGGTCGGGCGCGAGGTGGAGGTAGGTGAACACCACCTGGCCCGCGCGCAGCATCGCGCGCTCCGCCGGCTGCGGCTCCTTGACCTTCACCATCAGCTCGCACCGGGCATAGACCTCTGCCGCGTCCGCCGCGATCGTCGCGCCGGCGGCCTCGTAATCGCCGTCCGAGGCGCCGATACCCTGGCCCGCGCCGCTTTCCACCCAGACCGCGTGGCCGTGCGCGACGATCTCGCGCACGCTCTCGGGCGTCAGGCCGACGCGGTATTCGTTATCCATGACTTCGCGGACGGTGCCGACATGCATGCAATGTTTCCTTTCGATCGCTGCGCGCCCCAGATGGGCGGCACCGCGCGCGCGGTCAATGCGCGGTCGGCCGTGCGGTCAGCGCGCGCCGATGAAAGGCTCGATGATAAGCTGGTTGATGAACCCGGCCATCTCGTCGACGCCGAAGGCCTCGCCCTCGTCCAGCCACCAGGCGAGCGCGTCGATCGTAGATCCGGCGGCGCAGACCGTTCCCAGGTCGACGGGCACCGAGGTTTTCCCGGCGTCCGCCCGGCGGCTCCATGCGCGGGCCTGGGCCACGAACTCGGCGCGGACCGAATGGGCGGCGCCACCCGTCAGCAGGATGCGCCACAGGCCCCGCCGCGCGCGCACGTACTGGCACAGCGCGCGCAGCGAGACCGAGCTGTCGTAGCGCTGCAGCACCGGAATGGTCATCTCCAGCAGCTCGCGGATCTGATCGCCGGCGATCTCGTGCAGCAGGTTCTCGGTACCGCCGTAGTGGCGGAAGAACGTGGCGTAGCCGACCCTGGCGCGGCCCGTGAGGTCGAGGATCTGGATCTGCTCGAAGGGCTTTTCGCCCAGCAGTTCGAGCATGGCGGCGCGCAGCGCCGCGCGCGTGTTCTGCTTGCGGGTCTCCGCCGCCGTGGATTTCCCCCTAGCCACGCCAGAATGATCCATGATATATCATATTTCATTGATAACAGATTCGGTCAGAGGAAGATAGGCGAGCATGAACGCGACAGCAGCATCGTGTCCGGTCCATCAGGGACGTGACGATCGCAAGAGCGCCAGGCTGGCGGCGGCGAACCTGAAACCGCAGGAAGGCTCGCGGCTGATCGGCGGTTTCGCCGCCGCGCGCGAGATACTGCGTTCGCCCAAGGTGCGGCAGGCCGGCGCCACCGCCGAGATGACCGACCTCAGCAAGCCCGACGAGATCTCGTTCTTCTTCCTCGACGGCGACCTGCACCGCAAGCGCCGCGCGGCCGTGGCCGGGCTCTTCGCGCCCAAGACGATCGTCACGCGCCACCAGGCGGTGATGAACCGCACGATGGACGCGATCGTCGCCAAGCTGCGCGAGCGGGGCTCGGCGCCGCTCGACGAACTGAGCTGGCAGATGGCGGTGGACGTCGCCGCCGACATCATCGGCCTGACCGATTCAGACAGCAACGATAACCTGGCCAAACGGGTGAAGGCGGTGCTCGATTCCTCGATGGAGCGCAGGTCCGGCCGGCTGGCGAGCCTGATCTTCGGCGCCAAGATGCTGGTCCGCGTCGGCCGCTTCTGGAAGCACGACCTCGCGCCCGCGATCGCGGCGCGGCGCAAGCAGCCGCAGGACGACGTCATCTCCTACATGGTGAAGGAGAACTATTCGAAGAAGGGCATGATCATGGAGGCGCTGAGCTACGGCGGCGCCGGCATGATGACCACGCGCGAATTCATCGTCATGGCGGCCTGGCACCTGTTCGAGAAGCCGGACCTGCTGGAGCGCTTCCTCACGGAAGGCGAGGACGTGCAGTTCGCCATCCTTGAGGAGATCCTGCGGCTGGAGCCGGTCGCCTCGCTGCTCCACCGCCGCGCGACGGAGACCGTCGAAGGCAAGGACGGGGCGGACATGCAGGTGGGCGAGGTGCTCTGCCTTTCGATCCGCGAGGCAAACACCGACGAGGCGATCACCGGCGCCTGCCCCTACGAGCTGGACCCCGACCGGGCGAAGCGGATGAAGGTGGTGGGCCCCTACATGAGCTTCGGCGACGGCCCGCACCGCTGCCCCGGCGCGCAGGTGGCGCTGCACGAGACGCGCATCTTCCTCGACCGGATGTTCCGCCTGCCCGGCATCAGGCTGGTGTCGGAGCCGTCGATCATCTGGAACCCCTTTATCCAGGGCTACGAACTGCGCGGCGCGGTCGTCGCCTGCGATCCGGCCTGAGCGGGGCGGAGACCATGGTTGCAGTCCGGTTCATTGCCGCGAGCGGCGGCGAGCAGGTCATCGACGCCACCGAAGGCGTCAGCCTGATGGAAAACGCCGTCGCCAGCGGCATCGCCGCGATCGAGGCGATCTGCGGCGGCAACGCCTATTGCGGGACCTGCCGCGTCCACGTCGATCCGGCGTGGCGCGCCGTCACCGGCGCGGTGACGGAGATCGAGCTGCCGATGATCGAGGCGAGCGGCGATAGCGATCCCGGCGTCCGGCTGTCCTGCCAGATGGTGGTGACGCCGGCGCTCGAAGGTCTGGTGGTGCGCACGCCCGCCTCGCAGAGCTGAGGCGGGCGGGAACGGGGCTATCGGAAAGTCTCGCCGGGCACGCGCACCCAGCCTTCCATGAGGATGCGGGCGCTGCGGCTCATGATCGCCTTCGTCACGGTCCAGCGGCCGTCGACCAGCCTGGCTTCGGCGCCGACGCGCAAGGTTCCGGAAGGATGGCCGAAGCGGACGGCCCGCCGCTCGCCGCCGCCGGCCGCGAGGTTGACCAGCGTGCCGGGCACCGCCGCCGCCGTGGCGATGGCGACCGAGGCGGTGCGCATCATGGCGTGGTGGAGCTTGCCCATCGAAAGCGCGCGGACGAGCAGGTCGACCTCCCCGGCGGCGACCGTCCTGCCGCTCGCCGCGACATAGTCGGCCGGCGGCGCGACGAAGGCGATCTTGGGCGTGTGCTGGCGCGTCGCCGCTTCCTCGGGCGTCGCGATCAGGCCCATGCGCAGCGCGCCGATCGTGCGCAGCGTCTCGAACCGGGCAAGCGCGGCGGCATCGCCGTTGATCGCCTCGCGCAGCTCGGTGCCCGTATAGCCGATATCCGCCGCGTTGACGAAAACGGTGGGGATGCCGGCGTCGATCAGCGTCGCCCTGAGCTTGCCGCCGGGGACGATCTCTTGCGGCACGTCGAGTTCGTCCACCAGATTGCCCGTGGGGAACATCGCGCCGCCGCCATCGCCGTCGCCGTCGCCGTCCTCGGCCGGGTCGATGAATTCGAGCACGATCTCGGCCGCCGGGAACGCCACGCCGTCCAGCGCGAAATCGCCGGTTTCCTGCACCCGCCCGTCCGTCACCTGGACATGGGCGATGATCGTCTTGCCGATGTTGGCCTGCCAGATGCGCACCGTGCAGACGCCGTTGTCGGTCCGCGCCGCATCGACGTAGCCGGCATGGATCGCGAAGGCGCCGGCCGCGGTCGACAGGTTCCCGCAATTGCCCGACCAGTCGACGAAATCGCCGTCGATCGACACCTGGCCATAGAGATAGTCCACGTCGTGGCCGGCCCGCGTGGCCGGGCCGAGGATCACGCACTTGCTGGTGCTGGACGTGGCGCCGCCCATGCCGTCGATCTGCGCGCCGTAGGGATCGGGGCTGCCGATCACCCGCTGGAACAGCCTGTCGCGCGCCTTGCCCGGCACGCGGGCCTGTTCCGGCAGGTCCTCCAGCCGGAAGAACACGCCCTTGCTCGTGCCGCCGCGCATGTAGGTCGCGGGAATGCGGAGCTGACCGGCGGCGGGCATTACGCGGCTTTCGTTTCCGCCGCCTCGGCCACGGCCGCGCAGATCGCGTCCACCGCCCGTTCCACCTCGCCCGCGTCGTCGCCCTCTGCCATGACGCGGATCACCGGCTCGGTGCCCGACGGACGGATCACCAGGCGGCCCCGGCCGGCGAGCGCGGCTTCGACATCGGCGATCACCGCCTTGACGCGCCGGTCTTCCAGCGGCCCCTTTGCTTCTGAAAACTGGCCGCCGGCGAAACGGACGTTCTTGAGCAATTGCGGCACGGGATCGAACAGGTGGAGCAGCTCGCTCGCCCGCTTGCCCGAGCGGACCAGCGCGGCCAGCACCTGCAGCGCGGCGATGGTGCCGTCGCCGGTGGTCGCCTCGTCGAGCAGGATCATGTGGCCCGATTGCTCGCCGCCGACGTTGCAGCCGCGCGCGCGCATCAGCTCCAGCACATAGCGGTCGCCCACCTTGCTGCGCAGCAGCTCCAGCCCGCGCCCGTTGAGGAAGCGCTCGAGGCCCAGGTTCGACATCACCGTCGCCACCACGCCGCCCCCGCGCAGCCGGCCCCGCGCGGCCCACTCGCTGCCGATCAGCGCCATGATCTGGTCGCCGTCGACCGTCTGGCCCTTCTCGTCGACGACGATCAGCCGGTCGGCGTCGCCATCGAGCGCGATGCCGATGTCGGCGCCCGAGGCGACGACCGTTTCTTTGACGAGATCGAGATGGGTGGAGCCGACCTTGTCGTTGATGTTCTTGCCGTCGGGCGTGACGCCGACCGCGTGCACTTCCGCCCCCAGTTCCCAGAAGGCCGAAGGCGCCACCTGATAGGCCGCGCCGTTGGCGCAATCGACGACGATCCGGAGCCCGTCGAGCCGCACGTCGTCGGGCAGCGAGCGCTTGACCGCGTGGATATAGCGCCCGCGCGCATCCTCGATGCGGCGGGCGCGGCCGATGTCGGGAGCGGCGGCGAGCGGCTGCTCCTCGCCCAGCATCGCCTCGATCGCCAGCTCGTCCTCGTCCGACAGCTTGAAGCCGTCGGGGCCGAACAGCTTGATGCCGTTGTCCTCATAGGCGTTGTGGCTGGCCGAGATCATCACGCCCACGTCGGCGCGCAGCTCGCGCGTCAGCATCGCCACGCCCGGCGTCGGCATCGGCCCCAGCAGCACCACGTCCATGCCGACGCTGGTGAAGCCGGCGACCATCGCGTTCTCCAGCATATAGCCCGACAGCCGCGTGTCCTTGCCGATGACCACGCGATGCCGGTGGTCGCCGCGCAGGAACCGCCGCCCGGCCGCCTGGCCCACTTTCATCGCCACCGCCGCCGTCATCACGCCGGTATTGGTGCGCCCGCGGATGCCGTCGGTGCCGAAGTAGTGCTTTGCCATGCTCTTTGTCCGTGCTGTGCAGGTCCGTTCGCCATGCGGCGCGGCCGTTAATGTGCCGCGCACGACCGGATGGCAACCGGGCAATCGGCACTTTTACCAGCATCGGCCATTTGGCCATACGCGCAGCGGCGACCGTGGCGGCTTCGGCGGCGGTCCGCCTACGGCGCTACGGCCTGGGGCCGAAGAAGCGTTTTGTGCTGGAGCCGGCGCCGCAAATGGCGGGAGGGCACCGGCTATTCCACGCCGGCCCGGCCACGTTCGGCTTCGCGTCTGGCGGCCCGGGCCTGCACCAGCGCGGTCTTGTCGGCCAGGGCCTGCCAGGCCGCCTGAGCCTGCAGAAACTTGGTCTTCTGGTTGGCCAAAGTCGCCTCGGCAGCCGCCTTCGCGCAGCTTTCAGCCTGTCGGGCGTAAAACGAGATTGCTTCGGCCATGACACACTCCGGGTCTGGGGGCGGTCAGGCGTGCCACGGCGACCGTCGGGGAGTTACCGCCGCCTGGCGCCGCCTGGCGCGCCGCCGACCTTCTCGCGAAACACGATGCGCCCCTTGGTGAGATCGTAAGGCGTCATCTCGACACGAACGCGGTCGCCCACGATGGATTTGATGCGATACTTGCGCATCTTTCCGGCGGTATAGGCGATGATGCGGTGATCGTTCTCCAGCATGACGCCATAGCGCCCGTCGGGAAAAAGCTCGTCGATCACGCCATCGAGGACAAGGAGTTCTTCTTTGGCCACACTCAGACCGCCGTGAGATTGACCGCCGCCACCTTGCCCCGGCGATCGGTTTCCAGATCGTAGGACACGCGCTGGTCCTTGGTCAGCGTCTGAAAGCCCGAGCGCTCCACGGCGCTGATGTGCACGAAACTGTCGTTTCCGCCATCGTCCGGTGCGATGAAGCCATAACCTTTGTCGGTATTGAAAAACTTGACGGTGCCGATGGGCATGCCGCGATCCTCTCGAAGAAATGGACCCGCCACAGGTGTGGACGGAGCTTGGTGCGTGGGAAGGATCAAAGGGCCCGAAGGCCGATAGGTCCGTCGCAAGCGACGTGTTGCCGTTGCAAGATAGGCGGTTCGCGCCGGTTTGCAATCGCTGTCGGCCCGTGGAGGGCAAACGGCGGCCGTTCTGCCCCGGCTTTCCCGCCGCTCCGCCCCCCTCAGGCTTCCAGCTCGACGTCCCAATAGAGCCAGTCGCGCCAGGTCTCGTGCAGGTAGTTGGGCGGGAAGGCGCGGCCGCGATCCTGCAGTTGCCAGTTGGTCGGGCGGATCGGCCGGACCAGCAACGGCATCGCCGCTTGCGCCGGGGTGCGCCCGCCCTTGCGCATGTTGCAGGGCGCGCAGGCGGTGGCGACGTTCTCCCAACTCGTCTTGCCGCCGAGCCGGCGGGGCACGACGTGGTCGAAGGTCAGGCTGCGGGGGCTGCCGCAATACTGGCAACTGAACCGGTCGCGCAGGAAGACGTTGAAGCGGGTGAAGGCGGGAAACTCGCTTGGCTTGACGAACTGCCTGAGCGCGATGACCGAGGGCACCTGCATCGACCAGCTCGGCGAATGGACCACCCGGTCGTAGCTGGCGACGACATCGACCCGTTCGAGGAAGATCGCCTTGATCGCGGTCTGCCAGGGCCAGAGGCTGAGCGGATAGTACGAGAGCGGCGTGTAGTCCGCGTTGAGCACGAGCGCAGGGCAATCGGACAGATGGCGGGAGGGGTCCTCCCCTGCGCTGCGGAAGCGGGCCGCGCGCTCGATCAGCTCCGACTTGAGCATGACCTTCCGTGACAGCGGCCCGTTGCAGTTTGATGGCAGCGCATGCGCGCGTTTCAGCATGTCGGGCGGGCTCGCGCAAGCATCTCGTGCAGCGAAAGGGCACAAGAATTCACGAGCACCGGGGCGGATCGGGCGCAAATCCCCCCTGCCGTACGCGCGCGCACGGTGGTAACGCCGCCGGCGATGATCCGCACGCGCTTCGCGCCCAGCCCCAACGGCCCGCTCCACCTCGGCCACGCCTACGCGGCGGTGATGGCGCACGACCTGGCCCGGGAGCGCGGGGGCGCGTTCCTGCTGCGCATCGAGGACATCGACGGCGCCCGCAGCCGGCCCGAGCTGGTCGAGGAATTCCTGGCAGACCTCGCCTGGCTGGGCCTCGCCTGGGACGGGGAGGCGGCGTTCCAGTCGCGGCGGCTGGCAGGCTATGCGGCGGCGGGCGAGCGGCTGAAGGCGCTGGGCCTGCTCTACCCCTGCCGCTGCACCCGCGCCGACATCGCCGCGGCGGCGACCGCGACGGGGCCGGACGGGCCGGTCTATCCCGGCACCTGCCGGGACCGGCCCGTCGATCCGGGCTGCGGCGCGGGGGCCGCCGCCTGGCGGCTCGACATGACCCGGGCCACGGCGCTCGCCGGTCCGCTCGAATGGCAGGACGAACGCGCCGGGTGGCAACGGGCAACGCCGGAGATCTTCGGCGATGTCGTCCTGCTGCGCAAGGAGGCGCCGGCCAGCTACCATCTCGCCGCCACGCTCGACGATGCCGCCGACGGCGTCACGCTGGTGACGCGCGGAGCGGACCTGTTCGCGGCGAGCCACGTCCACCGGCTGCTGCAGGCGCTGCTCGGCCTGCCGGTGCCCGTCTGGCACCACCACGGGCTGCTGGTCGAGCCGGACGGGCGCAAGCTGGCCAAACGCCGCGGCGCGCCCTCGCTGGCCGACCGCCGCCGTGCCGGCGAGGACGGCCGGGCGATCGCCCGGGCCCTGCGCGCCCATCGCTTCCCGTCTGGTATTTCGCTGGCCGAAAGCGTAAACGCACAGCCATGAACTACATTCTCATCCCCCTGATCGTCGTGCTGATGATCATGGTCGTCGTCAGCCTGGTCCGCGGCATCGCCGCCTTCCTGCAGAGCACCAAGCTGGATCTGGAACGCGACGCGTCCGAGGGGCCAAGCGCGATGCAGCTCCAGCAGAACAAGATGATGTTCGCCCGCATCAAGTACCAGGCGCTGGCGATCGTCGTCGTCGGGGTGCTGCTGGCCGTCGCGCACTGATCGTTCCGGCCTGACGGCCGGGTTCGGCACCAGCCCGCTCCCCCACCCGGCCGCCCATGGGGTGCTATCGTTGGATCGCCGGGCAGGGGAGCGGGCCGGTGCCGTGCGCGGGAACGGCGGCGCCCTTCCCGATCCACGCAGGAGATTTCCCTTGGTCAAGCTCAACAAGATCTACACCCGCACCGGCGATGCCGGCACCACCGGGCTGGTCGACGGCTCGCGCCTGCCCAAGCACGCCGCGCGGATGGAGGCGATCGGCGCGGTCGACGAGGCGAACAGCGCGATCGGCCTCGCCGTGTGCGCGCTCGAGGGCGGCGCCCACGCGCCGGCGCTGACACGCATCCAGAACGACCTGTTCGACCTCGGCGCCGACCTCGCCACGCCGGGGGCGGACTTCACCCCCTCCGACATGGTGCTGCGGATCGTCCCCGCGCAGGTCGAATGGCTCGAGGCGGCGATCGACGCGCTGAACGAGGGCGTCGCTCCGCTCTCCAGCTTCATCCTGCCGGGCGGCAGCGAGGCGGCCGCGCGCGTGCACGTGGCCCGTGCCGCGACGCGCAGGGCCGAGCGCGCCATGACCGGGCTTGCGGCCGAAACGCCGGTCAATCCGGCAGCGTTGGCTTATGTCAACCGCCTGTCGGACTACCTTTTCGTGCTGGCACGGGCAATCAACGCTGCTGGGGCGGGCGATGTCCTGTGGATTCCCGGCGGGAATCGGTGATGCGCCGCTGAATCGGGACCTAGCCAACGCCGTCACGACCCGCTAGGCACCGCGCCTTGCCGCAATTGCGAAGGATCGGGATATGAGTATCGTCGGCGTCATCGGTGCAGGGCAGATGGGCTCGGGCATTGCCCAGACTTCGGCCCAGTTCGGCCATAAGGTCCTGCTGACCGACATCTCGCTGGAAGTGGCCGAAAAGGGCAAGGCCGGCATCGGCAGAGCGCTGGACAAGCTGGTCGGCCGCGGCAAGCTCGACGCGGCAGAGGCCAAAACGATCCTCTCGCGGATCACCCCGATCGACGGCTACGCGGCGATGGCCGAGGCGAACCTCATCATCGAGGCGGCGACCGAGCGCGAGGAGGTCAAGCACAAGATCTTCGAGGAAGCGGTGAAGGTGCTGGCGCCCGACGCCATCCTCGCATCGAACACCAGCTCGATCCCGATCACCCGCATGGCCGCGCGCGTGCCCGATCCGTCGCGCTTCATCGGCATGCACTTCTTCAATCCGGTGCCGGTCATGGGCCTGATCGAGATCATACCGGGCCTGCCGACCTCGCAGGAAACCACCGACAAGGCGCGCGCCTTCGCCGAAAGCCTGCACAAGGAAGTGGTGCTGGCAGGCGACGAGCCCGGCTTCGTCGTCAACCGCATCCTCTGCCCGATGCTCAACGAGGCGATCTTCGTCCTGGGCGCGGGCATGGGCAGCATCGAGGACATCGACAAGGGCTGCCGCATCGGCCTCAACCACCCGATGGGCCCGCTGACGCTGGCCGATTTCGTCGGTCTCGACACGCTGTTCGAGATCATCAAGGTGCTCTATTCGACCACCGGCGATTCCAAGTACCGCCCGGCGCCGCTGCTGGTCAAATACGTCGAGGCAGGCTGGATCGGCCGCAAGGTCGGCCGCGGCTTCTACGACTATTCCGGCGAGAAGCCCGTCCCCACGCGATAGGAGCCCGCTTCGGCCCCGCCCAATCGGAAAGGGCGCCGACTCTTTTCCCCACCTGCGGTCGCCCCCTGTGGGTGGCCGCCGGGGGTTTGGTGCCGTTTCCGCCGCCCCCCGGCCGGGCTTTGTTATTTGGCGCCCGACCCTTTGATCACTACGGCAACCGTCTTGAACAGGATCATGAGATCTATCCACATCGAGAAATTCTTGATGTAGTAGAAATCGAGGCGCAGCTTGTTGTGCACCTCGCTGATGCTCGCGACATGCCCCTGATTGACCTGTGCCCATCCCGTGATGCCGGGCCGGACAATATGGCGATAGGAATAAAAGGGAATTTCCCGCTCATACCATTCGGAGAGCGGTCTGGCTTCGGGACGCGGACCGATCCAGCTCATCTCGCCACGCAGAATATTATAGATCTGCGGCAATTCGTCGATCCGGGTCTTGCGGAGAAAACGGCCAATTCGGGTGATCCGATTGTCGTCGTCCTTGGTAATCGCATCGCTCACGCGGTCGGCACCCGCCGCCAGCGGTTCGGCCACGCGCATGGTCCGGAACTTGACGACAGAAAAGGCGCGGCCGCGATAGCCGATGCGTTCCTGCCGGAAGAATACCGGCCCCGGTGAATCGAGGCGAACGAGCAGCGCCGTGATGGCCAGCGGCACGATCAGAAGCGGCAAGGCGATGATCGTCAGAACGATATCGACCGGGCGCTTCACTTCCACATAGGGATTGCTGGGAATGAGCGATCCGAAGTTGTTTTCCGACAGATGCTCGATGCGCACCATTCCGGTGCGCGCTTCCCAGACCTGCTTGTAATGATGGACGGCGATCCCGTTCAGCGCCGCCGCGGCGAAGGCCCGTTCCCATTCGGGCAGATGGTCATGATGAAGGTCGGCAACGATGATGGCCGACGGATCCTTGGGGAGCAATGGCTCGGCAAGAACCACGTAAGCGGCCTCCAGCTCGTCGCGGATGCGCTCGATATCGCCGCCGGGTACGAGGTAATAGCGATTGGTATCGTGCCGCGACTCGAGAGCGCCGATCGAAAAACGGGTCACCAAAACGCAGAGGAATGCCGTGAGCAACATTGTGCCGCTATACGGCGCACGGACAAACAGGATGATGGCAAGCCCGACGCCGAAACTGATCGCCAGCGCAGGGAAAATATAGCTTGCACCGACAACCCCCGGAAAGGAGGCGATCTTGCGCGCGGCGCTGACGCCGACGATCGTGGCGAGCGCGGCGACCATCGCGGATATCCCCATCGCCTCGTTCGCGGATAGCATCGAGAGATCGCCATGCGCGAACTGGAGCGTTGGCAGAAGGACGCCGATGGTAAGGCAGAGGAGCAATTGCACCCGCAAGGAGCCGAGCCATCGCAGCCATGTCCGCGCGGGCTTCACCGGGTGATCGATGCTTTTCA
>Ga0172382_10002980_pt1 | contig 27323 bp, 28 predicted proteins | sample Leawel138RmetaG_FD_122245 | JGI IMG/M metagenome (GOLD analysis project Ga0172382, IMG submission 122245) | Leachate microbial communities from a municipal landfill in Southern Ontario, Canada - Leachate well 138R metaG | ecosystem: Engineered > Solid waste > Landfill > Unclassified | place...
AGCGCCTCATCCGGATGCTCGAACACGGCGGCAGAATAGGTCATGCCCGGGTCGAGCCACAGTTGGTAGAAGTCGTTGCCAAGATCGTAATGGGCCTCGATGTTGCGCTTCGACCCCGTGCGTGTGTTCGCTCGCATCAAATGGGTGAGGCGGTGTCCGATCAGACGCAAGACACGCCCGTAGATCGCTTTCTTGAGCTGTTCGCGGTTCGACGACAGCAGCGTGAGCAGCCCCGTCAGATCCTCGGTGTCCCAGTCGCCATCCATGTAGCTCTCGGCAAAACCGATGTCGCCGCGCGCCAGCGCCTCGCTGAACACGGCATGGTCGCGAACCCGCAGATGGGCAACGAGCGGGCCGTGCCCTGCGCGCAGGTGCTGATTGTCCGGCAGCTCAAGCGCCAGCGCGCCGCCTTCGAGGCGGTCGAACATTTCAAGCGCCAGCCGCGTCGCGCGCGGCAAGTGGCCGAGGGATTCACGCGCCAGGGGGCGCAGGGCGTTGTCGACGGCGTTCATCAGGAAGTCTCCTCGATCGGCGGCAGCGGCTTGCGGTGAAAGCTCACCCGTTTCAGCGCAAGTCGCAAAGCCTGCCAGTGGATACGGGCAACGACGCCCAGGGTCATGAAGGGGTAGCGCAGCAGCCATTTGCGCATCGCGCCACCGGTCAGCGCCTGTGCACGACCGCCAACGCGGGTGGTGAGCTGTTGCTCGCCACCGTCCCAGTAATCGATCGCGACCGCATGCACCGCGCCGCGGCTCTCGAAGCGGAAGCGGTACTCGCCCCGCACCGGAAAAAAGGGGGAAACATGGAAAACCTTGCTGGCGCGCAACTCGTCGCCATGCTCAATCGGGCGACAGTCCGGGTGATGGACAAGGTAGTTGTGGTGCTCGCCAAAGGTATTGCTGACCTCGGCCAGCACCACGCGCAGCTTTCCGGCGGCGTCGTGGCAACACCAGAAGCTGACCGGATTGAACACGTAGCCGAGGACGCGCGGCATGGTCTGCAGCACCACCTCGCCGTCGCACACCTCGGCCAGGCTGTGATGCTGGAGGATTTCGCGCAGCCAGGGCAGGAGGGGCGAGCCATCGCGACGGCCGTGATCACGGTACAGGAAGGCGAACGCGTTGAAGCGGTCGATGCCGAGCAGCGGCACGCTTAGCCGGTCGACACTGCCGAGCGGCAAACGCAGGAAGGCCGTCGGATAGACAAAGCGGTTGCGGGCGCCGACGTGACGCTCGTGCATCACCGCACCGAAGCACACGGTGGCGTCGAGCGGACCGGCCACGCCCGGTGCGGCGGCCGCTTTCATGCCCCCGCTCCGCTATGAGCCAAAGCCCCTTCCGCGTGCCACGGAATCTCGGCGCCCAGCCGTTCTGCGACGGCGACCGCCGACTTCAGCCCGTCTTCGTGAAAGCCGTAGCCGGTCCACGCGCCGGCGAACCAGCTGCGGTTCCGCCCCTGAATGCTGGGCAGCGCCGCCTGTGCGTCGATCGCTGCCTGGTCGAAAACCGGGTGCGCGTAGTGGATGGTGCGCAGAATCCTGTCCGCGCGCGGCGGCCGGAACGGGTTGAGTGACACCACCACCGGCGTATCGAAAGGCAGCGGCTGCAAGCGGTTGATCAGATAGCTCACCGACACCGGTCGCGCGTCGACCGCGCCTGCACCGGCAAGATAGTTCCACGCCGACCACACCTTGCGCCGACGCGGCAGCAGTGCTTCGTCGGTATGGACCACGGCAGTATTGGCCTGATAGCTGACGCCACCGAGGATGCGGCGCTCCCCAACACTGGCGTTATCGCCAAGCAGGGCGAGCGTCTGGTCGCTGTGGCAGGCAAACACCACCTCATCGAAACGCTCGGCGCCGGAACGGGAATGCACCCACACGCCATCCTCGTCGCGATCCACCCGCAGCACCGGCGAGGCGGCACGCACGTCCTGGAGCGCGGCGATGATCTTCTCGACATAGCTGCGCCCGCCACCGCGCACCGTCATCCACTGCGGACGATCGAGCACCTGCAGCAGCCCGTGGTTGTGGCAGAAGCGCACGAAGGTCGCGAGCGGGTAGGCGAACATGGTGTGGGTCGGGCATGACCAGATCGCGGCCGCCATCGGCAACAGATACCAGTCGCGGAAAGGCGTCCCGTAGCGTTCGCGCTGCAGGAACTCACCCAGGCTGAGCGCCGGCATCGAACCCTGTGCAGCCATCCGCGTCGTGTCGCGGTTGAATCGCATGATGTCGCGCAACATGCCCAGGAAGGAGGGGCGCAGAAGGTTGCGGCGCTGGGCAAACACGGTGCCGAGATCGGAGCCGGCCCACTCGATGGCGGGCGACTCGAGGCTGACGCCGAAGCTCATCTCGCTCTCGACCGACACGACCCCCAGATGCGCGAACAAGGCGCACAGGTTTGGATAGGTCCGACGGTTGAACACCAGAAAACCGGTATCCACGGGATGCGTCCCCCCCTCCACCGTCACATCGATGGTGTTGGTATGGCCGCCAACATAGCCTGCCGCCTCAAACAGAGTGACCTGATTTCGCGGCGACAGCAGCCAGGCGGCACCCAGTCCGGCAATCCCGCCGCCCACCACCGCGATGCGGCGGCGACCGCCTGTAATCGCACGTTCGATTTCACCCATTTTCATGGACGTATCCCTCCGGACCTTCACCCACTGTCCATGCTTCGGCGCGATGAATGAGAATCATCAGCTCAAGGTCCTTGCCAAGCTTTTTGTCCATGACAGACTGCATGATCAAGGATGCAGGCGCCGACGCAAGGTGCTGCCCTGCAGCGTTCGCAAAAGCCCCAAACGAAAGACAGGCCGCAACGGCAATCAGCATCGCGGACAAGCATTTACCGGTCGTGTGACTCATTTGCACGCTCATGGCAATTGTCCTAGACAAATATGTTTGATGACCCTAAGATAGATTCAACAAAACAACTTGTCAACTGTTTGTCCAAGACAAAATGAAAACCACATCGAACACGGAAACCGAGCTGAACATCGCCGCGGTCGAACGCGATACGGGGCTTTCCAAGGACACCCTGCGGGTTTGGGAACGCAGATACGGCTTTCCCAAACCCAAGCGGGACAGCAACGGCGATCGGCTTTACCCCCAACACCAGGTCGACAAACTGCGGTTGATCCGCCGCCTGCTGGACACTGGACAAAGGCCGTCGCGGATCGTCTCCGCCACGCCGGAAGACCTCAGTGCAATGCTCGATGCTCATCGGGAGCAGGCCGGCACGTCCGAGCAGCAGGTGCGCGAGCAGGCGCTGCTCCCCCTTCTCCAGTACCTGCGGCTGCACCGCAGCAACGAGTTGGTGTCCGGACTGCACCAGGCATTGATGAAACAGGGCTTGCAGCGTTTCGTGATCGAAACCATCTCCCCGCTCAACGAAGCTGTGGGCGAAGGCTGGATGCAGGGCGACATCGATGTCGCGGAAGAGCACCTGTACACCGAGCAGGTGCAGAACGTGCTCCGCAGCGCCATCGGCGCCCATGCGGCTTCGGGTGGGCATCCGCGAGTGCTGCTCACCACCTTCCCGGACGAACACCACATTCTCGGGTTGCTGATGGCGGAGGCCACGCTGGTGCCGGAAGGTGCGTCATGCGTTTCGCTCGGCACACGCACGCCACTGGCCGACATCCGCGGCGCAGCGATCGACGGCAATTTCGATATCGTCGGACTCTCCTTCAGCATTGCCTACCCGGCCCGACAGGCCATCGAGGGCCTGATCGAACTGCGTGCCTCGCTGCCAGAGCACATCACAATCTGGGCAGGTGGCGCGGCAGTCAAGGGCAAGCAGCGCCGTTTGCCGGGCATCAGGGTAATCAGCGACCTGACCGATACCGTGGCCGCACTGCACGAGTGGCGCGCCGCCCACCCGTCCTGAAAGCGACCTGAGCGTCCATACCGTGCCGACGCCCATCCCCCGTGGCACTTGCATCTGCACGTAACGTCCCCGACTTTCGGGTGCTCCCTGCGACGGCACGGACCGCCCGGCACAATTCAGAACGCTTCGGACTGAAACGCAGGGCGTTATAGACTATGGGTCGGAGAAGCATTCGTTGCACATAACAAGGGGAGACGACCCACATGCTTTACCCAGAACTCTTCCTCAGCCTTGAGTCCGCACGCTGGAACATGGCGGAGGACATTCCCTGGTCCGACTTCGACCCCGCGCTGCTGACGGACGAACAGGCGGTGACGATCAAGATGAATGCGATCACCGAATGGTCGGCGCTCCCCGCCACCGAGATGTTCCTGCGTGACAACAGCACCGATTCCGACTTCGCCGCCTTCATGTCGATCTGGTTCTATGAAGAGCAGAAACACTCACTGGTGCTGATGGAATACCTGCGCCGCTTCCGCCCCGAGCTGCAGCCAACCGAGGCCGAGCTCGACGCCGTTCGTTTCGAGTTCGACCCCGCGCCGCCGCTCGAAACCCTGATGCTGCACTTCTGTGGCGAACTCCGCCTCACCCAGTGGTACCGCCGGGCGGCCGAATGGCACACCGAACCCGTGATCAAGAACATTTACGATCACATCTCGCGCGACGAAGCACGCCACGGCGGGGCCTATCTGAAGTACATGAAGCGCGCCATCGAGCGCAGCGGCAACGAAGCCCGACGCGCCTTCGCAAAGCTCGGGGTGCTGATGGCCAACTCCTCGCGCAGTGCGCGCCCCCTGCACCCCACCAACCTGCACGTGGCGCAGCAGTTCTTCCCCCGCGATACCGTGCAGTCGCGCGTGCCAGACCCCGACTGGCTGGAGCACTGGCTCGACACCCAGATCGACTTCGACCGTGAGTGCGAGGCGCGGGTGGTAGGCGGTATCCTGCGCAACCTGTCCAGCCTGTTCGGACAGAAGTTCGAGACCGTCAGCGAACTGAACCGCTATCGCAAGTCGCTGGCCTGAGCGATGGCCACCACCGCCTCGACGATGACGGGCGGAAGCCCGCGCCAAGACAGCGACTTGCCCGGACACCCCGTGCTCGCCCACAATGACGCTCTCCTGCGCATTCTGCTGACGGAGTCCCGCCCTGCCCACTGCTACATACACGTCATTTGAAGTCATCGGCGGCCTGATCGGCGGGATCGGCCTGTTCCTGCTCGGCATGCACCTGCTCACCGACGGCCTCAAGCTTGCGGCCGGACGCGCGCTCGAAGGCATGCTCGAACGCTGGACCTCAACCCCGCTGCGCGGTCTTGGCGCCGGCATGCTGATTACCACGCTGGTTCAGTCATCGACCGCGGTAACGGTGGCCGGCATCGGCTTCGTCAACGCCGGCCTCCTGTCGCTCAAGAATGCGCTATGGGTCATCTTCGGTTCCAATGTGGGCACCACCATGAACGCATGGCTGGTCGCCGCACTGGGATTCAACTTCAAGATCGACGCCTTTGCCCTGCCCTTTGTCGGCATCGGCGCCGTCCTGATGCTGGCCACAAGTCGCATGCGTACGAAGGCGCTGGGGCAGGCCCTTTCCGGCTTCGGCGTCCTCTTCCTTGGCATCGACGTGCTCAAGGACACGTTTTCGGCCTTTGGCAGCGGCATCGATCTGCAGCAATTCATCATGCCCGGACTCGCCGGGTGGGTCATGCTGGTCGCCATCGGCACCCTGCTCACCATCCTGATGCAGGCCTCCGGCGCCGCCATCGCCATCATCATCACCGCCGCCCAGACCGGCCTGATGAGCACCGAGGCCGCCTGCGCCATGGTCATCGGCACCAATATCGGCACCACTTCGACCGCCATCCTGACGGCCATCGGCGCCACCGCCAACGCCCGCCGCCTGGCCGCAGCGCACGTGTTCTTCAACCTCGTCACCGGCGCGGTGGCTCTCCTGTTGCTGCCGCTGCTGATCGGCCTCCTCGGACTGCTCAGCGGGTGGCTGGAAAAGCCCGCCACCCCTGCGGTGATGATCGCGATGTTCCACACCACCTTCAATCTTCTCGGCGTCGCCCTGATGGTGCCGTCGGCCAAGTTTCTGCTCAGCTTTCTGTCCGCGCGATTTCGTCGCAGCGACGAGGAAAACGCCCGCCCCCAGCATCTGGACGCCAACTCGGTGAGCGTGCCCGACCTCGCGTTGCGGGCGTTGCGCATGGAACTCGGACGCACCCAGGTCCTTGCCGGAAATTGCCTGCGCGCAGTCATTCACAACCCGCCCGACGCTGCACTCGTATCGCGTAACGCCGACGCCTTCGTCGCGCTCACCACCGCCATCGGCAGCTATACGCGCGGCGTCACCACCGCAAGCCTGCCACTGGCCCTTGTGGAAGCACTCGCCCGCAACCTGCGCGCGCTCCAGTATCAGGAGAGTGCCGTAGACGCCGCACGTTCGGCGGCAGAACTTGCAGAAGCCCTCGGCCTGCCGCCCGCCCATGGCATTGACGAGGCTTACGCACACTTCCGCGACGCGACGGATGAGCTCGCAGACGCCAGCATGGCGGGAAAGCCCGGATTTCGCAGCGAAGACATCGAGAAGCTGCTCGGCAATGCGGAAACCCGCTATGCCGCCCTCAAGGAATCCCTGTTGGTCGCCGGCGCACATGCTCAACTCGATATCCGCGCCATGCAGGACTGGCTGCGCCTCGCGAGCCTGCTCAGACGTGCGACAGAACAGATCGCCAAGTCCGCACGAACCCTGGCAGCCCTGGAAGAAGGCCTGCCTCAGCCCGTCCTCGAACATCAAGGCGATGACGAGAACGATAACGATCGATGACCCACATGGCCCCGGTCTATGTCGGGCGCTTCGCGCCCTCGCCCAGCGGTCCGCTTCACTTCGGCTCGCTGGTTGCCGCCCTCGGTAGCTGTCTTGATGCGCGCCACCATGGCGGCAAGTGGCTGCTGCGCATCGAGGACGTCGACACCCCGCGCACCGTCCCCGGTGCGGCAGAGGCCATTGTCGGCACGCTGGAGCGATTCGGCTTCGAGTGGGATGGTGAGGTGGTCTGGCAAAGCCAGCGCACAGCGGCTTATCAAGCTGCGCTCGAACAGCTCAAACGCAGCGGCGCAGTCTTTCCCTGTGCGTGCACGCGTCGCGAAATGGCCGACTCCGCGCTCGCCCGCGACGGCTCCCGGCGCTATCCCGGCACCTGCCGCAACGGACTTCCGCCGGGACGCAGCGCCCGCGCCTGGCGTGTGCGCGCCGAGGGCGTGATCCGCTTCGAGGATGCGGTGCAAGGACCGCAGGAAGAGGACCTCGCACGCGACGTTGGCGACTTTGTCGTGCTGCGCGCGGATGGCCTGTTTGCCTACCAGCTTGCCGTCGTCGTCGATGATGCAGCCGCTGGCATCACCCATGTCGTGCGCGGCGCCGATCTGCTCGACTCCAGCGCACGCCAGATTCACCTGCAGCGCCTGCTCGGCGTACCGCAACCCGTTTACGCCCACCTGCCCGTCGCCACCAACGAGGCCGCAGAGAAACTGTCGAAGCAGACGCTCGCCCGCGCCATCGAAGACCATCCTCCGGCCACCGCGCTGGTCGCGGCCCTTGTTTTTCTCGGACAGCAGCCACCACCGGATCTTGGGCAGGCGTCGCTCGATGAGGTCTGGTCGTGGTCACGCGCGCACTGGCAGCTGGACAAGGTGCCACGCCTGCGACACGCCATCGCCCCATCCTTCTGACAAGGAACGCCCCATGTTAGGCACCGACACCGAACTGAAGCAGCTTCTCGAATCGACACGGACCATCGCCGTGGTCGGCATCTCCGCGAAACCCGAGCGCGCCAGCCACGAGGTGGCCCTCTACCTCAAGAATCATGGCTACACCATCGTCCCGGTCAATCCCGCCTGCGACGAAGTACTGGGCCTGAAGTGCTACCCCAGTCTGCGCGACGTGCCGGTGAAGATCGACCTGGTCGACGTGTTCCGGCGTTCGGAGGAGGTCATGCCGGTGGTAGAGGATGCCATTGCAGTCGGTGCCCGTGCAGTGTGGCTGCAACTGGGCGTCATCGCCCCCGAAGCCATCGCACACGCCGAAGCCGCTGGCCTGAGTACGGTCATGGACCGCTGCACCAAGATCGAACACCGCCGCTTGCTGTCACGCGGGTAGGGCAAAATCCGCCGCCCCGGCGCGCGCGCACCATACGGGCGCTACGCTGACGCAGGCACATCCATCCCGGACTTCAGCCCCACGCACAGCGTCAGTGCTTGCCCCCATATCCCGCGATACCGATTGCCAGCCGCACTCCCTGATACGCCAGCCAGGTGAGCAAGCGCCGCAACGAGGGCAGCCGTTTCCAGTCAGCACGGCGCAACTCCCGCGCACCGTCACGCATCGCCGCATTCAGGCTGGCACGCAAGGTCGCAGCAAAGCCGGCATCCTCCACCACGACGTTCGCCTCACGCGCCATCATCAGACTGAAAACATCAATGTTGCTCGACCCCACCGTCACCCAGCAACCGTCCACCACCGCCACCTTTGCATGCAGCACACTGCGGTGATATTCAAACAGGCGGATGCCACGCTCCAGAAAGAACGGATACAGGGCACGGGTCGCATACTGTTGCACGGGATGATCGGCCATGCCCTGCAACAGCAGGATGACTTTCACGCCACGCGCCGCCGCCTCAACCAGCGCCTGACGAAATCGGCGCCCCGGGAAGAAATAGGCGTTAGCAATCACCACCTCGTCACGCGCCCGACCGATCGCATCGAGGTAGGCATTTTCGATATCGTGACGATGGCGAAGATTGTCCCGTATTACGAATCCCGCACGGAGATCGCCCACCGGCTCCACCCGGGCCGGCGCCAGCACCGGCACACTCACCCGCCGCCGGAAGCTCGCCCACGCCAGCATCCGCCACAGACGATGAACGGAATCGACGATCGGCCCCAGCAGCGGCCCTTCCACCCGAACAGCATAGTCGTAGCGTGGATGCTCGACGGCGGCGCCGCTGACATCGTCGACCACGTTGATTCCGCCGACGAATGCCACCCTGCCATCGACCACCACCACCTTGCGGTGCATTCGTCGCAAGCGGTGGCGACGCAGCGAGAGGGTGCTTAACTCCATCCGGTAGATGAGCACCTGCACACCGCAGGACACCAGCTCAGGCATCAACTCCCTGACGAAAGCCCGGCCACCGAATCCGTCGACCAGCAGATGCACCGCCACCCCGCGCGCAGCCGCGCGCACCAGCGCCGCAGCAATGCGGCGCCCGGTCTTGTCCGGATCGAAGATGTAGGTCTGAAAGAAGATCTCACGTCCTGCGCCCTCGATCTCGTCTTCAAGCGCAGGAAAGTATTGCAAACCGTTTTCAAGCAGGGCAATTGCATTGCCACCCGCAAGTACGGTCAACGCGCGAACTCCAGATCCGCTGTCAGCACCGCATGGTCGGAAATTTTCGACCACGGCTCGCCGAAATGAACCTGCGCCCGAGTCACGCTGAAGCCTCGAACGTAGATGCGATCGAGACGAAAAAAGGGCAGCGCACTCGGAAAACTGCGCGGCGGCCGTCCGTCCTCGCGGCCAAAAGCTTCGACCAGCCCCAGGCGGTGGCCCAGCAGGTTGTCGGCACGATTGCGCCAGTCATTGAAGTCGCCGGCGATGATCAGTGGTGCATTATCGGGGGCGAGACGCTCCATGCGTTCGGCCAGGGCCGTCATCTGCCGCCGCCGGCTTCCCGCCATCAAGCCCAGATGCACGCACACGCAGTGCACCGGCACATCGAGTCCGGGCAGGGAAACCTCGCAATGCAGCAGCCCGCGGTGCTCAAAGCGGTGGTCGGAAATGTCCTGATTATCGGTGCTCAGGATGGCGTGACGGCTGAGGATGGCGTTGCCGTGATGTCCGTGATCGTATATTGCGTTGCCGCCATACGCGGTCTGGCACCACACATCCTCGGCGAGAAACTCGTGCTGCGGTCGTTGCGGCCAGTCGGCGTGGCGCACCGAATGATTGACGTGCAGCCCCTGCACCTCCTGCAGGAAGACCAGATCGACGTCGAGGCTGCGCAGGCGCTCGCGCAGTTCATGCACCACCATGCGGCGGTTGAACTGCGAGAAGCCCTTGTGGATGTTGTAGGTGCAGATACGCAGCGTCATGGCCGCAGCGCTCCGGCTCTGGACACCGTGTTCAGGACACCGCAAGCATGCGGTCGAGCGCGATTCGCGCCAGCTCGGCCTCGTGTGCGGGCACCTGAATGCGATTCACCACATTGCCGTCGGCGAGGTTCTCCAGCGTCCATGCCAGATGCTGCGGATCGATGCGCTGCATGGTCGAGCACATGCACACGGTGGGCGCCATGAACTGGACCAGCTTGCCCTCCGGCTTCATCTCCTCGGCCAGACGGTTGACCAGATTGAGCTCGGTCCCCACCAGCCAGCGCGTGTTGGCAGGCGCCGCAGTGATGGTGTTGATGATGTACTCGGTCGACCCCACATAATCGGACTGCTGGCACACCTCAAGGCTGCTCTCCGGATGCGAGATCACCAGGCCGCCCGGATTCGCTGCAAGCCAGCGCTCGATATGGGCCGGCTGGAACATCTGGTGCACCGAGCAATGCCCCTTCCACAGCAGGACCTTGGCCTTGCGGATCTGCTCATGCGTCAGGCCGCCGTATTCGAGATCCGGATCCCACACCACCATCTGGTCAAGCGGGATGCCTTTCTTGAATCCGGTCCAGCGTCCCAGATGCTGGTCGGGGAAGAACAGCACCTTTTCGCGACGCGAAAACGCCCAGTCGAGGATCGTCGGCGCATTGGTCGAGGTGCACACAATGCCGCCATGCTCGCCGCAGAAAGCCTTCAGGTCGGCCGCCGAGTTGATGTAGGTCACGGGCGTGATGTGTTCGTCGGGTTTGTCCAGCACCTCGGCGAGTTCACGCCAGCAGCGCTCGACCTTGGCCAGACTGGCCATGTCGGCCATCGAACAGCCGGCGGCGAGGTCGGGCAGGATGGCCATCTGGCTGGGTTTGGAGAGGATGTCGGCGACTTCCGCCATGAAGTGCACACCACAGAACACGATGTAGTCGGCCTCGGTTTGCGAGGCAAGCCGCGCCAGCTTGAGTGAATCACCCGTCAGGTCTGCGTACTGATAAACGTCGGCGCGCTGATAGTGGTGACACAGCAACACCGCCTTGTCGCCCAGGCGGGCACGTGCTGCACGAATACGCTCCTGCGCCTCGGCATCCGCGAGCGCGTTGAAGCGGTCAAAACTGATGGTGGCTACTTGCATGAGACAGAACTCGCTTCAGAAATGCCGGCAAACGCCGGTCATACAAAAACGGATACCCGGCACGCTTGCGTCCCGGGGGTGGAAACGTCAGCCCTGCTTCCAGGGCAGACCGGCGTGGCGCCAGCCCCCGATGTGGTTACGGTGCCCGTTGGCATCCTTGTCACCCTCAAAGCCTTCGAGAACGTTATAGCAATTGCTGAAACCGGCCGAAATCGCAGCTCTCGCCGCGGCGTCCGATCTTGCGCCGGAACGGCACAGGAACAGTACCATTGCCTCGGCGTCGACCTGATGGCGCAACTGTACGAGAAAATCGGGATTGGGCTTCATCGCCGGATAGGTAAGCCATTCGATCTCAACGGCCCCTTGCACCCGGCCAACCCAGTCCCACTCGGCACGCGTGCGCACGTCGACCAGTCTTGCGCCGGGGGCCAGTTGCCAGACCTGATGTGCCTCAGTGGGCGTCAACGCCCCCTGGTAGGGCAAATTCATGTCAGCAGCCCGCTGATGAGCAAGCTCGAGCAAGGCAGAGAGGGTTCCCATGGCAGCATCCGGCTAGAATTCGTCAGACACGCAGTATACATCCCCTCTGGCCATCCACATGCCCACCACAGAACACTCCGTCTCTCCGCCGCCGGCACCGACCGACAGCGCGTCCCTTCGCAGCCGAGGCATACAGCGCACCGCCCTGGTCGCCATCGTGACCAATGCCGTGCTCGCGGTCAGCCAGGTCATCATCGGTCTCTTCGCCAACGCCTTCAGCCTGGTCGCCGACGCCGCACACACATTTTCCGACCTCGTGACCGACTTGCTGGTTCTGGTGGCGGGCCGACACGGTGCGGACCCGGCCGATAACGATCATCCCTACGGCCACGGCCGCATCGAAACCATCACGTCGCTGCTGCTCGGCGCCGTGCTGACCGCAGTGGGCATCGGCTTTCTGCTCAGCTCAGGCATACGACTGCAGAACATGCACGACCTCCCGGCCCTGCACCCTGCCGCCCTGATCGTTGCCGTGATCACTCTCTTTGCCAAGGAAGGCCTGTTCCGCTACACACTGGCCGCCAGCCGCCGGCTCAAGGCACCGATACTGGAGGCAAATGCGTGGCATGCACGCTCGGACGCCGCCTCCTCCCTGGTGGTTGCGGTGGGGATCGGCGGCAGCTTGTCGGGCTACCCGTTTCTCGAACCACTGGCCGCGGCAGTCGTTGGCTTCCTGATCATGCACATGGGCATCAAGCTGGGCTGGAAGGCGGTGCGAGAGCTGATCGACACCGGCTTGCCGGCGGAAGACGTTGCCCGGCTGCGCGAGACCATCGTGACGACACCGGGCGTGATCGGCCTGCACGAACTGCGGACACGACGCATGGCCGACCGCGTACTGTGCGATGCTCATGTGCAAGTCGATCCTCGCATCACCGTATCGGAAGGTCACCACATCTCGGACAACGTTTACATCGCCGTGCGCAACGCGCATCCGGAAGTGAAGGATGTCCTGGTGCACATCGACCCCGAAGACGACGATGCGGTGCCGTCCGTGGCGCTGGGCGCCCTCCCCGAGCGCCGGACCATTGCGGCCGACCTGCAAACGCTGATCGGAACCCACGGACCGACGCCGAACCGCACCCAGGTGCACTATCTGGGACAGCGCATCGAGGTTGACGCATTTTTTACCGCCAACGATGCACCCGCCGCGCTGGACGCACTCAAACGGCGCACGGAAACCTGGATGCGCGCGCATCCACACTATCGGCGGATCTCATTCTTTGTGGAGATTGCACCACATTAAGGCATGAACCACGCCTGACGCACTGTTTTGGTGCCACCAGCAGACCTGCATCAGCGACAGACCCTTGTGGCACAATGATCGAAGGACAGAATTTGGGTGGCACGGATACTGCTAGCATCCGCGACAACGGAAGTCTGGCCGTTATCTGACCGATCTTTTCGAATAATTTGCCTCATCTCACCAGGAGTGAATATGAACGCTCAAGACGTCATGAAAATGATTCAGGAAAATGAAGTCCGCTTCATTGACCTGCGCTTTACCGATACCCGCGGCAAGGAACAACACGTCGGCTTGCCGGTTTCGGCTTTCGAAGAAGATCACTTCGAGCATGGTCACCCGTTTGACGGCTCCTCAATCGCCGGCTGGAAGGGCATCCAGGCCTCCGACATGATCCTCATGCCGGAACCGAGTTCCGCCTACATCGACCCGTTCTTCGACGAAACCACCATTGTCCTGACCTGCGACGTCATCGAGCCGTCCGATGGCAAGGGTTACGACCGCGACCCGCGCTCGATCGCCAAGCGCGCCGAGGCCTACCTCAAGAGCACCGGCATTGGCGACACGGCCTTCTTTGGCCCTGAACCCGAGTTCTTCATCTTCGACGCAGTCGAGTGGTCGATCGACATGTCCGGCGTTTTCAGCAAGATCATCTCTGAAGAAGCTGCCTGGTCTACCGCCGAAAAGATCGAAGGCGGCAACACCGGCCACCGTCCGCGCGTCAAGGGCGGCTACTTCCCGGTTCCCCCGGTCGACAGCCTCAACGACATCCGTGCCGCAATGTGCCTGGCGCTTGAAGCCGCCGGTGTGCCGGTCGAAGTTCACCACCACGAAGTTGCCAACGCCGGCCAGTGCGAAATCGGTACCAAGTTCAGCACTCTGACCAAGCGTGCAGACTGGACCCAGGTCCTGAAGTACATCGTGCACAACGTGTCGCACCAGTACGGCAAGACGGCCACCTTCATGCCCAAGCCCATCGTCGGCGACAACGGCTCTGGCATGCACGTGCATCAGTCAATCTGGAAGGACGGTCAGAACCTATTCGCAGGCAATGGCTACGCCGGCCTGTCGGAAACCGCGCTGTACTACATCGGCGGCATCATCAAGCACGCTCGCGCGCTGAACGCCATCACCAACCCGGGCACCAACTCGTACAAGCGTCTGGTTCCCCATTACGAAGCGCCGACCAAGCTGGCTTACTCCGCCCGCAACCGTTCCGCCTCGATCCGTATCCCCTACGTCGCCAACCCCAAGGGTCGTCGTATCGAAGCACGCTTCCCAGATCCCCTGGCCAACCCCTACCTGTGCTTCTCCGCACTGATGATGGCAGGCCTGGACGGCATCCAGAACAAGATCCACCCGGGCGATCCGGCTGACAAGAACCTGTACGATCTGCCGCCGGAAGAAGATGCACTGATCCCGACCGTGTGCACCAGCCTCGAACAGGCACTGGAGTACCTGGACAAGGACCGCGAGTTCCTGACCCGTGGCGGTGTGTTCTCCAACGACTTCATCGATGCCTACATCACACTGAAGATGGAGGATGTCGATCGCATGCGCGTCACCACCCACCCGGTGGAATTCGACATGTACTACAGCCTGTAATCTTCCGATTACGACGGCATCAACAGGGACGGGCATTGCCCGTCCCTTTTTTATCGGGTCTAATCCCCTCCAAGGTTGCTTTCCGACCGGTCATGCCGTGCAAAAGCCTGTACCGCCATGATCTCGACAACTTCAAGAGACCCATGCGAACACTGCCGCTGATTCTTGCTCTTTGTATCACCCCGCTGGCTCACGCCCAGGTTTACAAATGCGTTGATGCCGACGGCAGAACCACTTACACCAACGACCGCAGCCTCGCCCGCGGATGCACTCAGCTGGACAGCGACCAGTCGGTCTCTTCCATCCCTGCGCCACGGCCAGCCACCGCCCAGCCTGCGCCATCAAGCTTCCCCAAGGTCAGCCCTGACGCCCAGCGTGAACGCGACGACGCCCGTCACAAAGTCCTCGAAACCGAGCTGGCAACCGAGGAAGCCGCCCTAGCCGATGCGCGCAAGGCACTGTCCGAGCAGGAGGCCACCCGCCTCGGTAACGAACGCAACTACCAGAAGGTGCTCGACCGGCTGCAACCGTTCAAGGACAAGGTGGAACTGCACCAGCGCAATGTAGACGCGCTGCGCCGGGAGCTCTCCGGCCTCCGCTGACAATGCCTGGCGTGGTTCTTGCGTACAAATTCGCAAACAACTGAAACCACCCATGGCACAACAACCTCATCCGTCGGCCACAGGCCCATTCGCCGGGCTAGAGCTCCTCTCCTCAGCCGTCGTGCTGATCGACGAGAAGCTCATTGTCCGTTACATCAACCCCGGCGCCGAAAACCTCTTCGCCATCAGCCGCCGCAAGCTGATAGGCCACCCCTTGTCGCGCCTGCTCGGCGAACCTCCCGGACTCGGCACCGCGCTGCATAACGCCCTGCGTACCAGCTGGAGCTACACCGGTCAGGATCTGAAGATCCAGCGTACCGAAACCGCCGTAATCCACCTCGACTGCACAGTCAGTCCGATTGATGCGACCGGGGTGCACCTGCTTCTGGAGTTTCGGCCAATCGACGCGCAATTGCGCGTGGCGCGCGAGGAGCAGTTATTGCAGCAACAGCAAGCCAATCGAGAGCTCATCCGCAACCTCGCGCATGAAATCAAGAACCCGCTGGGGGGCATTCGCGGCTCTGCGCAGTTGCTGGAACGTGAGCTCGCTGATCCCCTGCTGCGCGAATACACCGAAGTGATCATCGCCGAGGCCGATCGTCTGCAGGACCTCATGAACCGCCTGCTGACGTCGCACAGCATGATGCGCCCTGCGCAGCTCAATATTCACGACGTGCTCGAACGCGTCCGCCGCCTCATCCTGGCCGAGTTCCCCAACCTCATCATTCGTCGCGACTACGACACGAGTCTTCCCGAGCTTTCCGCAGATCGCGAGCAGCTGATTCAGGCCATTCTCAACATTACCCGCAACGCGGCGCAGGCGCTCGATGGCTGCGGCGAGATTGTTCTGCGCTCCCGGGTGGCCCGTCAGGTGACGCTGGCCAAACGCCGCTTCAAGCTGGCACTGGAATTGCAAGTAATCGACAACGGCCCCGGGATCCCGGATGAGATCCGCGACAAGATCTTCTATCCGCTGGTATCGGGACGCAACGGCGGGAGCGGCCTTGGCCTGTCACTGGCACAGAGTTTCGTGGAGCAGCACCAGGGCATGATCGATGTCGACAGCCACCCGGGGCGCACCTGCTTCACCATTCTGATTCCGATTACCGAGCGGGCCTGAGCATGCGCACAGCCGCCCGCACCAAATAAGTGCATACATTATGAATACTGTCTGGATCATCGATGACGATCGCTCCATCCGCTGGGTCCTGGAGAAAGCACTCAGCCGTGAGGAGATCAACCACCGCAGCTTCGCCTCCGCGAACGAAGCGCTGGAGGAGCTCGAATCGTCCAGCCAGCCGCCCAACGTCATGCTCTCGGATATCAGGATGCCTGGTGAATCGGGCCTGACCCTGCTGCAACGGGTCAAGACCCGCTTCCCTGACGTGCCGGTCATCATCATGACTGCCTACTCGGACCTGGAAAGCGCGGTATCGGCCTTCCAGGGTGGCGCCTTCGAATACCTGCCCAAGCCGTTCGACGTAGACCAGGCTGTTGCGCTCGTCCGTCGTGCGCTGGAGCAAAGTCCGCACCAGGAAAGTGCGGAAGAGGAGACCACCGTTGCGCCAGAGATCCTTGGCCAGGCGCCGTCGATGCAGGAAGTTTTCCGCGCCATCGGACGCCTGTCCCAGTCCCATGCGACGGTGATGATCAATGGCGAGTCCGGCACCGGCAAGGAGCTCGTTGCGCGCGCGCTACATCGTCACAGTCCGCGGCGGGATGCGCCCTTCATCGCGATCAACACGGCAGCAATTCCGCGCGACCTGCTCGAATCCGAGCTGTTCGGCCATGAGCGCGGCGCCTTCACCGGCGCGGCCACGCAACGTCGCGGCCGTTTCGAACAGGCCGCCGACGGCACACTCTTCCTCGACGAAATCGGTGACATGCCGTCGGAGCTCCAGACCCGCCTGCTGCGGGTTCTGTCGGACGGGAACTTCTACCGGGTCGGCGGCCACCAACCCATCCGCGCCAATGTGCGCGTGATCGCGGCAACCCACCAGGATCTGGAAGAACGCGTCCGTCAGGGCCTGTTCCGCGAAGACCTGTTCCATCGCCTCAACGTCATTCGCCTGCGCCTGCCGCCCTTGCGCGAGCGGCGCGAAGACGTTCCCATTCTGGTGCGCCACTTCCTGCTGCGCAGCGCGCATGAGCTCAGCGTCGAGAGCAAGCGCATTTCGGAAGCCGCGCAAAAATACCTGCAGGCCATGCCCTTCCCGGGTAATGTCCGCCAACTCGAAAATCTGTGCCACTGGCTGACGGTGATGGCGCCCGGCCAGGTCATCGAGGTGGCAGATTTACCGCCTGAGATGCGTGACCAGCCAATGCGGGAGTCGCCGGTCAACTGGGTTGACGGCCTTGGCCTTGAGGCTGACCGCCTGATCTCGACCGCACCGGGCGAAGTGTTCGACCGCCTGACCAAGGAGTTCGAGCGCACCCTCATCCGGCGCGCACTGACGGCAACCGGAGGACGCCGCATTGAGGCCGCCCAACTGCTCGGGATAGGACGCAACACCATCACCCGCAAGATCCAGGACTTGGGCATGGACGAGGATCGCGCGCCCGCCGCGAACGCCGGTCACGAGGGCTGAACCGACACCGTAGGGGCGAAGGTCTCGTAGATGACCGCAAGATGAAGGATAATCCCGGGCCAACTGCCACCCGGGACGATCCGCTTGAGCTCTCTTCCTGACAATACCCCGCCTGATCTGTCAGCACTGTCTGCTGCGCTGGGTTCGCTCGCGCACGATTTCAGCGTGCGCTGGCTGGACACCTGCGTGTCGACCAATACCGAGCTGATGGCTCACCCCCCGGCGGACGACGGACGGATTCACGTGCTGGTCACCAGCGCGCAAACCGGGGGACGCGGCAGACGTGGACGGCAGTGGCTGTCCTGGCCCGGGCGCAGCCTGACCTTCTCCTCGCTGTGGCGCTTCATGCCGGGCGCCCCCGTCCCGGCCGGTCTGTCACTTGTAGTCGGCCTCGCGCTTGCACTCACCTGCGAGAAGCTCGGGGTTGAAGGTGTACAGCTGAAGTGGCCAAATGACGTTCTCGTCCACGGACACAAGCTGGCAGGCGTACTTGTCGAGCTGATCCCGGGACGCGCGCGCTCGATGGCTGCCGTCATCGGCATCGGCATCAATATCGAGCTCCCGCCCGGTGTGCATATTCCGGAACAGGCTGGCATCAGCGATCTGACTCGCGAACTGGGGCGCACCCCCAGCCGCGAAATCCTGCTCGGCCTCGTGCTGACCGAACTCCATGGGCTGTTCCAGACCTATGCCGTCGCCGGTTTCGACGCCTTGCGTGGCGCCTGGGAACAGCACAATGCCTTTGCCAACCTGCCAGTCAGGATCAGCGGTGAAGGCAAGGACGTCGTCGGCACCTGTGTCGGCGTGGATGAAGATGGCGCACTGCTGATCCGGAGTGACAGCGGCGTGGTCCGCATTCTGTCGGGCGAAGTCTCACTGAGGCCAAACACATGACGCTTCTGATCGATGCCGGCAACACCCGGATCAAATGGCGCCTGTCAGGCACGACGAATCCGGTCGAAGGCGCCTGCGAGCACGATCAGCTCGATGCGCTCGATGCCGTCCTTGCGACCACCCCCGACATCCACCGCATTATCGGTGCCAACGTGGCGGGCCCCTTGGTAGGTGGACGGATTGGCGCGCTCGCCGCAAAGCGCGGCATCACCCCCGAGTGGATCACGCCGGGGGCCAGGCATTGCGGCGTACGCAACCTTTACCATCGACCAGCTCAACTCGGCGCAGATCGATGGGCGGCGTTGATTGGCGCGCGCTCGCAGCACCTTCATGCCTGTCTCGTGGTAATGGCCGGCACCGCCACGACTATCGATCTGCTCGACGCCTCTGGCGACTTTCTCGGTGGGCTGATTCTGCCCGGCGTCGAGCTGATGCAACGGGCGCTGACGTCGAACACTGCACAACTGCCGCTACTGGCAGGCCAGTACAGTGTCACACCGCGTAGTACGGCAGACGCCATTCTTTCTGGCTGCCTGCACGCACAGGCGGGTGCGGTGGAGCGGATGTTCCGCCAGATCGAATCCGCTGACGGCGCATGCTGCCTGCTCGGCGGGGGGGCCGCCGATGCATTTGCCAACCTGCTGCCCGTGCCCGTGCAACGGGTCGATAACCTCGTTCTCGACGGACTCGCCCGCATCGCCCGGGAGGCCTGAGATGCGGCGGACACAGCATCCATGCGCTGCGTTTGCAGCAATATCTGCAGACTTATTCACTTTGTCCCTGATCGGGTAAGCTTCGGACATGACGACCTTGCGTTTTCTGTTCATCCTGCTGGTCATTCTCAATGCGTTGGCTTTCGGCGCGCTCAAGGGCTGGTTCGGCTTTGCGCCGCCAGCCGGTGAGCCGGAGCGCATCACCAACCAGCTCCACCCCGACCGAATCAAGATGCTGACGCCGACATCCGCCCCCGAGGACAAGGCGGCAACTGAGACGCCCGCTGCACCCGAGCCCGCGCCCCCACCTGACGTGGTTGCACCGCCGCAGGAACCGCCCCCCGTTGCCGCAGCGCTCATTTGCAGGGCGTGGTCGGGCCTCAATGCCTCGGATGCCGATCGGCTGAGCGCCCGCCTTGCCGCAGCGGGAATGACGCCCAGACAACGCAGCGTCGAAGTCCCATCATCGTGGTGGGTACGCATTCCACCACAACCCAACCGGGATGCGGCGGATCGGCAGGCCCGGGCATTGCGCGCCAAAGGCGTCGACGATCTTTTCATCGTTCAGGAGGCCGGCCCCAATCAGTTCGCAATTTCGCTCGGCCTGTTCAAGACCGAAGCTTCGTCCAGGCTGCATCTGTCGCAATTGCGGGCAAAAGGGGTTCGTGGCGCAGGCATCGCCACGCGCACTACGATCGAGTACCGGATTGAAGTCGATGGCGAAGAAGCACAACTGACGCCCATTGCCGACGACGAAGCGCTGACGCGGCACCTCACGGGCTGTTCGCCGTGAGCGCCAAATGCCCGATCATCATCGGCCTGACGGGCGGCATTGGCAGTGGAAAGAGTGCCGCGGCTTCACGCTTTGCCTCACACGGCATTGTGGTGGTGGACACCGACCTGATCGCGCACGACCTGACCGGCTGTGACGGCGAGGCCATTCCCCGCATTATTGAGGCCTTCGGCCCTGAGATGGTCACTCCCGAGCGCCGCCTCGATCGCCCCCGGATGCGCAATCTGGTCTTCACGGAACCGGCGGCCCGCAAGCGTCTCGAACACATCCTGCACCCGATGATCCGGGCTGAAAGCGAACGTCAATGCGCACGGGCATCCAGCCCTTACGTCATCCTCGCCGTACCGCTACTGATCGAATCGGGCACCTACCGCGAACGATGTAGCCGCGTGTGCGTCGTCGATTGCCCGGAAAACGTGCAGATCGAGCGCGTTCGCACGCGCAACGGACTGAGCGAAGACGAAGTCCGCGCCATCATTGCGACCCAGATCAGCCGTGCCGCCAGACTTGCCGCCGCCGACGACGTGATCGACAACAGCGGTACCCTGAAAGCGCTGGACGCACAGGTCGACGTGTTGCACGCGTCCTACCTCGCGCTTGCTGGCTGAAGCCGCAAATCCCGGTTGCCAGCCTTTGGCCAAAGCGTCTTCGACCCCTGTGCTATCATCGTCCGCTAACCCGGTACTTCCACCAGCCTTCGGAACGTGTGCGTGATCAGCTACGAATATCCTCTCAATGAGCGTATCCGCACTCTGCTGCGCCTTGAGGACCTGTTTCGCAAACATGCCCATTTTTGCGGCAGTGATGCCCCACTCGACCACCATGTCGGCCTGCTGAGCCTGTTCGAGATTCTCGATGTGGCCGGCCGCGCCGATCTCAAGGTCGATCTCGTTCAGGAACTTGAACGCCAGCGCCAGATCCTGATCTCTTTTCGCAACAACCCGGATATCTCGGAAGAGGCCTTGTCGGGCGCGCTCTACGAGATCGAGCAGGCCTCGTCCGGGCTGCTCGCGATGGCGGGCAAGATCGGGCAGTATCTGCGCGAGAATGAATGGCTGATGGGCATCCGCAGCCGTGCGGCGATTCCCGGTGGCGTATGCCAGTTCGACCTGCCGTCCTACCATTTCTGGCTCAGCCGCGACGCCGACGCACGCCGGCGCGACCTCGACACCTGGGCGCGACCGATGGCGCCAATACGCAGCGGGCTCGAGATCGTCCTGCGTTTGCTGCGCAGCAGTGGCCGCCCCGAAGAACTGCGGGCCAAGGCCGGTACCTTTCAGATGACGATGGCAGGGCGCACCGCGCAAATGTTGCGCATTCGCATCCCCCGCCAGGAGCCTGTCATCCCCGAGATCAGTGCCAACAAGTACGCGCTCAACATCCGCTTCATGCTGCCCGAAACCGTCGTGCGACCGCGCGTCGCCGAACGTGACATTCCCTTTGAACTGACCTTCTGCAGCCTGTGACCAAATCCGACTCCACTCCACGCGTGGTCCGCTGTCCACAGTGCGGAAAGATGACCGAATGGCGTACCGATAACCGCTTCCGCCCCTTCTGCTCCGAACGCTGCAAACAGCTCGACCTCGGTGCATGGGCATCGGAAAGCTATCGCGTTCCGACCTCCCCGCCAGACGCCGGCGACGATACGCCCTCCTAGATCTGGCTCTGCACGCGCCAGCAGGACCGGATCGCCGCCACACCATGTGCTCCTGCGAGGCGGGCGTCCGACATGTCGGCATCGTCCATTCCGCCCAGAGCCAGAACCGGCATCGGCAAGTCGGCACTCAACCTGGCAAATGCGTCCCAACCCAGCGCAGCCTGTCCCGGATGGCTGAGCGTCTCCTTCACCGGCCCCAGCAGCGCGTAATCGAGCCCCAGTGCGGCAGCGTGTTCAAGTTCCTCACGGCTGTGGCATGAGGCCCCGACCCACTCGAACGACGGCCGCCGTGTCATGTCCGCGAGCCGGCGGGCAGGCAGATGCACCCCGTCCGCACCGCACGCATCCGCCAGCGCCCCGTCATCATTGATCACCACCAGCGCACCACACGCATGTGCGCGACGCACGACCTCCGCTGCAAATTCGCAACGTTCGTGCGCAGAAAGCCCCGATTCGCGCACCTGCACCATCCCCAACCCTTGTGCCAGAGCCTTGTCCAGCGCATCGAGCTGGGCGGAAACCCCCATTGTCAGCGCGCAGGTGATTCCCATCTTGCGCGGCAGACGCAGCGCCTTCAGGATCGGACCGTTTGCCGGCAGCATGGGCGAACGGTCGACCTGGCCCGGTCGCACCCAGGCGAGCGCACTGTGTACATGTTCGTTCACCGTGCCCTGCCATTGCGGTACTTCGAAAAAATGCAGGCGCACATGAGCATGCTCATAGACGTGCTCCCGCAACAGCCACGGATGGAGGCGTTCGACACGGATCCCGAGTTCCTCGTAGAGCTCCCGTTTCAGCGCCTCAGCTGGCGTTTCGCCAGCCTCGACCTTGCCACCCGGAAACTCCCAGTAACCTGGATAGAAGGTTCCGGGCGCACGTTGTCCGATGAGAAAGCAGCCGTCCTCGCGCGTGATGACACCCGCAGCCACATTGACCACCTTCGTCACCATCCTTCAGCCCTCCAGCTGACCCGCGTAGTCACGGGCAAACTGCCAGGCGACCCGCCCGGAACGCGATCCGCGCATTAACGCCCACTGCAGGGCCTCCTGCCGAGCAGCAGCAAGCTTGCGCTTTGATACGCCAAAGGACCGGAGCCAGTGCTCGACGATGTCGAGGTACTCGTCCTGAGCGAAAGGATAGAACGAGATCCAGAGGCCGAAGCGTTCGGAGAGCGACACTTTTTCTTCCACCGCCTCGCCCGGATGAACCTCGCCATCCACGTGCCGCGCCTGAAGGTTCTCGTCGTGATACTCGGGCATCAGGTGGCGACGGTTCGAGGTCGCATACAGCAATACATTGTCGGACACCGCCGATACCGATCCGTCCAGCACACTCTTGAGCGCCTTGTACGCGCCCTCACCTTCCTCAAAGGAAAGGTCGTCGCAGAACACGATGAAACGCTCGGGGCGACCGGCCAGCATCTCCATGATCTCGGGCAGATCAACCAGGTCCGCCTTGTCCACTTCGACGACGCGCAATCCCTGTTCGGCGTACTCGTTGAGCAAGGCCTTGATCAGGGATGATTTGCCGGTACCGCGCGCGCCGGTCAACAGCACATTGTTGGCCCGTTTTCCGCTGAGAAACTGTCGCGTATTGCGGTCGATGCGAGCCTTCTGGTCGTCGATGTCCTGCAAATCTTGCAGACGAATCCCATGCGGCACGCCTACCGCCTGCAAACTCCCCCGTCCATGACGCCGGCGCCACAAAAACGCGTGTGCCGCAGCCCAGTCGGGCGGCTCCGCCGGCCCCGGCAGTATCGCCTCGAGCCGCTCGAGCACCCGCTCCGCCCTGCAGATGAGGGCGCTGAGTTCATTCATTTCCATCGTCTTCGTCCATTCCGTTCTTGCGGCGCGGCCAGGTCGCCCACACGATAATCAGCAACAGCAGCAGGGCAAGCCCCGCTTCAAGGAAAACCACCCACATTCCATGCCTCCGTACGTTACAGCCTGGTTACCGGAATCGGAAGCAGGCCCCGGTATACTGCGGGGCCGGATGCCCCGAGTTTAACCGATCCCCATCATGAGCCAGGCCCATCAACGCCTCCCGCAACATCTCGCAGCCGTTACGCTCGCGGCCCTGCTTGCCGCCTGCGCAACACCGCCACAACCGGCACCAACACCGGTTACGGAAGCGAAACCACAGACCTGTGTGCGCGCACAACCCTGCCCAAGCTGTCCGGTATGCCCATCGCCAACGGCGCCCACCACGCCACCTCCCTCCTCCCCCGCTCCGACAACGCCCCAGGGGCAGGGCGGTACGATGACACTGTCGGCCTGGTCACAACTCCCCGGCTGGGCCGAGGATGATCTGACCGCCGCGTGGCCGGCTTTTCGTGAGTCATGCAAGGCATTATCGCGCCGCAGCGACTGGAGGGCAGTCTGTGCGCTTGGCGCAAGGCTCCCCTCCAGCCCTTCCACAAGTGAGGTCAAGGCATTCTTCGAACGGCACTTCACACCATGGCATTCACAGAATGCAGATGGCTCGGACAGCGGCCTCGTCACGGGCTATTACGAGCCGCTGATCAAAGGTAGCCGCGTTCGCTCGCCTCAGAGCAGATGGCCGATCCATGCGCCGCCCGACGACATGCTGACGATCGACCTCGCCAGCGTCTATCCGGAGCTCAAATCCCTGCGTCTGCGCGGTCGCCTTGTCGGCAACACGGTCGTACCCTACTGGACGCGTGCCGAACTTGAGCAGCGGCAGGATCAGATGGCCTCCAAAGTGCTGCTGTGGGCGGACGATCCGATCGACCTCTTCTTCCTGCAAGTACAAGGCTCGGGCCGCGTTGAACTGCCCGACGGCAGCCGGGTCCGCGTCGGTTACGCCGACCAGAACGGCCATCCCTATCAGTCCATCGGACGCTGGCTCGTTGGCCAGGGGGCGCTCACGCTAGACAAAGCGTCGATGGAAGGCATTCGCCAATGGGCAAGGGACAACCCCGCCCGCCTGAGTGAGCTACTCAACACGAATCCGAGCTATGTATTCTTCCGCGAGCTCCCCGCCAGCACCAGCGGCCCCATTGGCGCGCTCGGGGTCCCGATTTCAGAAGAGCGCAGTATCGCCATCGATCCGGCCTACATCCCCATGGGCGCACCCGTCTTCCTGTCTACCACCTGGCCCAACAGCAATCGCACGCTTAACCGTCTGGTTCTTGCTCAGGACGCCGGCAGCGCGATCAAGGGGCCGATACGCGCGGACTACTTCTGGGGGTTTGGTGCCGAGGCTGGAACACAGGCCGGAAAGATGCGGCAGAATGGCCGTATCTGGGTATTGCTTCCGAACGGGGTGAAGCCAGCGACTGCGCTGAGCAGGGGTTGATAAGGCTGGGGCGGCCTTGCACCGCCCCGGCCTTGACTACTTCGAGGCGATCGCCCCGATGGCCTTCTCCAGCTCCGCTGCCGGGACGTAACCACCAATACGGTTGCCGTTCGACAGGAAGATGGTCGGCGTACCGTTGATCTTGAGTTTTTGCCCCAAGGCGACATTGCGATCAATCACACCGGTGTCGCATTCTGCCGACGCCGGCACTTTGGCATCGACGATCCACTCATGCCACGTCCTCGCCTTATCCTTCGCACACCAGATATCCCGCGATTTGGTCGTGGAGTCGGGGCTCAGGATGGGGTACAGGAAGGTATAGACGGTCACGTCCTTCATTTGCGCGAGCTCTTTGCCGAGCCGCTTGCAGTAGCCGCAGTTTGGATCTTCGAACGTTGCGATCACACGTTTTCCGTTACCTTTAACGTGTTTGATGGCTTGATCGAGTGGGAGCGTTGAGAAGTCAATGGCCGACAGCTGATTGAGGCGAAGCTGGGTCATGTCACGGCGGGTCTGCGCATCAATCACCCGACCGTCGACAATGAAACTGACCTTTTCATCGGTATAGACCAACTCACCGCTCTTGAGCACCACCTCGTAAAGTCCGGCGTACGGTGTGCGGGCAACGGACTCGACCGCCGGCGCACCGACGAAAGCCTCCATGCCTTTGCGTACCGAAGCTTCATCGGCATGCGCAGCACCACCAAACAGGGACAGGCTCAGCGCAAGCGGAAGCGCACGGGCAAGGCCGGGAACAGAAAACATCAGGATCTCCAGGAATTAGAACTTTCCACTTACCGCATATCGGGTGAGTGCATTGGTTATGACCGGCAAACGATCAGTGAGGTTCATCCCGACGTTACGAAGCAAGGCTGACGCGGGATTTCGACTTGAAAACAGACGGTTCAGCCCATGAGTCGCGTACTGCAGAACAAAGGGTTCCTCTGCTCGCGCCCTCGCATAGCGACGCAGTAGCTCATGGTCTCCGGCGCCGTGCCAAGGCTTCAATCCGCCGAGCAGAGCGGCAAGTGCCCTGGCGTCCTGAAACCCGAGATTGATCCCGTGCCCGGACAGGGGATGAATGGCATGCGCGGCATCGCCGATCAGGGCGACCCTCGGCCCGATGATGCTTTCGACCCGCATCAGTCGCAGCGGGAATGCTGCGCGCGGCGATTCAATCGTGAACACACCCAGTGCTCCACCACCCGCTTCGGCGACGCGTTCACAGAATGCGCCATCCGCCATCGACATCAACTCGGCCGCAACCGCATCGGGCGCAGACCACACCATCGAGATGAAGTTACCTGGAAGCGGCAACCACGCCAGAACGCCATCTTCCCTGAACCACTGGAACGCGGTCTGCCGATGAGCGTGTTCACAGCGCAGATTGGCGACCACAGCCCTTTCGTCATATGGCGTCACGTGCGCGTCGATTTCCGCCTGCTGCCGAACCCAGGAATCGCGGCCATCTGCACCGACCACCAGCGCGGCACTCAAGCTGCGTCCATCATCGAGCACCAGTTTGGCTTCGGACTCACTCACATCAAGTGTATCCGGTTGGGCGGGCGCAAATACCGTGACGTTGTGCTGGCGCTTGAGGCTCTCCCACAGTTCGCAATGAATCAGACTCGACTCACCGATCCAGGCGAGTTCTGGAAGACCGCTCCGATAGGCCGAAAACTTCACACTTCCAGTGCCGTCGCCCTTCACATCCATGCGCTCGACAGCGCACAGACGGGAATGGTCGAGCCTGTCCCAAACCCCGAGTTCACGCAGAAAATCCACACTCGCCGGGCTGTATGCGTAAATTCGCGTGTCCCAGCTTGGCGCTCTGGCTGGCAGGCTGCCTTCCACCAGTGCGATCGATAGCCTGCTGCCACGAAGTGCGACCGCGAGCGCAGCTCCGGCAAGCCCGCCCCCCACGATGATCAGATCGAATTTCATAGCTGCTGCCGTCTTACTCAGAGCCCATGATTCTGCCCGATGACACCGGCCAGGTCACGGTCTGCGTTGTCTGCTTCTGTAGACGCAACAAACCCCGCTGACACGAAGTATCAGCGGGGTTTAGCGTAGGGTTAGTCTGACGATGACCTACTTTCACGAGAACGAATCTCACTATCATCGGCGCGATCTTGTTTCACGGTCCTGTTCGGGATGGGAAGGGGTGGGGCCAAGACGCTATGGTCGTC
>Ga0172382_10002981_pt1 | contig 27301 bp, 29 predicted proteins | sample Leawel138RmetaG_FD_122245 | JGI IMG/M metagenome (GOLD analysis project Ga0172382, IMG submission 122245) | Leachate microbial communities from a municipal landfill in Southern Ontario, Canada - Leachate well 138R metaG | ecosystem: Engineered > Solid waste > Landfill > Unclassified | place...
GCAAGTTTACCGTTATCAAATAGGAGGTAACATGAAAAAAGCTTGTTTGACTACTCTCATAATCCTACTTTGCGTATTGGCACAAACAACAAAACCCAAACAAGGGAGGATTAAATGAAACACAGTGTATTCTTAGTGATCGTTGTGCTGTCTTTACTTAGCATTACCGGTCTTATCCACGCCCAAAACAGCATGCCAATTATGCAGACCTTTGTTGGCAAGTCCGGACACTCATGGTTTGGGCAAGCCTTAGTTGCTTTTGATTTCAATGCCGATGGTTATGATGACTTGTTCATTCATTCCCGTAATGCACAAAACGGGTGGCCAGGCGTGATGCTTTTTAATGGATCTGCACAGATGGATACCATACCTGACGCGATCCGGATAGGATCTTTTTGTGGGTAACTAACATATCGTACCTTATTGAATGCCGGTGATATCAATGCAGATGGGTTTGATGACTTGCTGATTGTGGAGAGATTTGCAATAGCAGATGAAGATTCAGTAGCTCTCAGGTTTTTTTATGGAGGACCCAATGCTGATTTGGAGCCGGACTTTGAGATTATTATACAGGCATCCCAGGATCGTTACAAAATCAAGCCTCTATCGTGCATTGGCGATGTGAATAATGACGGCTATGATGATCTGGGCTGTTCGGTATGGGCTAATGATGCGTTTAATCATGAATTCAAGCTGGCGATCCTCTATGGAGGAACATGGAACTTAGAGATACTTGATGATACCGTTATTGGTCACCAGTACAGGCATGACATCGAGCCTGTTGGAGATGTAAATGGTGATGGGATAGATGATTTTGTCACAGGTTTTGCGGCTACAATAAATGGCGAATACAACTTTTATCGATATCTTTATTTAGGCAGCAATACCTTTAATATCAATGACCGAATTCTATTGTATCAAGTACCATGCGCAAACTCTGGTGGTCAAATGTTTGCCGCCGCTTATGGCATTGGAGATTTTAATGGCGATGGCTATGATGACATGGTTTACTGTAATGGAGCCTCCTGGTATGACAACAACAAGATTCGCCTGGGTGGACCTAATATATTAGTCACAGAGGAAATAACGGTTCAAAGCTACCAGTTGGCTAACTTAATGGAATTGATATCCCCGCAGAAAGTCGCTTATGGTGATTTCAATGGTGATGGCTTCAGCGATCTGGCTGCTAGTAACTGGAGAGCCTTCACCTGGATCGGGCATGCGGGAATCTGGCTGGGGAAAGCCATTCCCAATGGCCAGTATGACTTGCGCATATCCAGCCCGCCATCCTCACCCTTTCATCAGTTTGGCTGGCAACTGGCTGCAGGTGATTTCAATGGAGATGGATTCTGTGATTTGGCAGTGTCTGCTCCACAATCCGATTCGCCCAATCCCTGGTATCTTGGCTATGTGTATATCTTTGCGGGTAACCCGCAGCTAACTGATACTACCGTGGCTAATGAGGATCAGGTGCTTGTGCCGGAGCAAGCTCTTTTTAGAATGCGGTATTATCCCAATCCCCATTCCGGAGATGGCTGCGGTATCTCCTATGAAATTGAGGGGAAAATGCCCAGCCAGGTAACGCAGGCAAGGGTTACTATCCATAATGTCAAAGGTCAGTTAGTAAAGAGAATAGATGTCGATATAGATCAGCTGCGCAAGGGAGAAGGAACGATAAGCACTCAGCCCTTGAATGCAGGCGTGTATATCCTTTCTTTGTGGCTGAATGGCAAGAGGTCTAATAGCGAAAAAATCATAATCAAAAAAGGGAGGAACTAATGAAAACGCTTATCTTTGTTTTATGTCTCATGATGCTTACTACAGCTATCGTTGCTCAAGTCTCTGATGATTTCTTGATAGGGTGCTATTCATATATGAAAGCGGGGCAGGTCGATCTATATGGGGTTGCAGAAGACGACGGACTACCTGTATATGGGAGCAATTGCCTTCAATCTGAAACGCAGCCTTAAAATTTTACGAGCATGATATAGGAGAGGTGTGTCCAGATTTCAGGAAAACCCTGAAAATGGACGTAAAAAGAGGGCTGTAGGAGGTGTTTTGTTCAAAATCTGACCAAAATGCCCGTTTTTACTCGGAAATCTCTCCGCCAATCGCCAAATTATACAATGGCACGATGCGGCTTGAGTTGTTCAACGGTCTTTTACTGTGTTTCAGGTTTGTTATGCTTCCAGCTTCACCCTCTTTAAAATTCTCCCTCTCATGCCACCTCCTTCCCTGTTAGATGTGGTTGTGATGCCGTTGTGATACCCAGCAAACTACTGGATATCACAACGGCATCACAACCGTATCTAATGGGAAACCAAGCAGGAAGCCTTGACCGCATTAAAGCGGGCAAGGCATTTGTGAGAGCCTGCTATATCACGTTACGCAGGCTGTTTTAAGGTATTTTAGAATATGGCTTCACACAGGGTATGAGGATCCAAGCGGAACGTGGAGCCCTTGCCTTCAAAGAATCCGTGAGCCTCTATGAGGTGGATATTGAGAGAGGTCCACCGGATGCTGATGTTGTTCTTGGTATTGGTGAGGGTGGTGATGGCTTTGCGGTAGATGCCGGGGTGTCCAAAAGGACAGGGCAGCTTCCCCCTTACTACATCGGTACTCACCAAATAGTGCTCATCCACCATTATTTCTTCGCCAAATGATTCCCAACTGGCCTTGGAAAAGTAGTTCATTCTATCGGCTATTTCCTTGGTGGTCTTCCCCAGTCTTTCCAGGCTGAGTTCATCATCCTGGATAATATCAAAGAGGTTGCGCCTGTCGTCTCCCAAAAATCCATTGAGGGTTATCACGCCGGGGCGCATTTTCGCCATTATTGTTAGCTCTTGAGGTGTTGCTTTCATAGGATCATCCAAAACTGTCGTAGTATATTTTTTCTTCAGGGACGCCTAATTCTTTCAAGGATTTGGTGACGGCATTGATCATGCCCGGGCTTCCGCATAGGTATGCCTCGGTATTGTTTGCATCACGAATCGCATCCTTAAAATATGGCATTATAAAGCCTTTTTTGCCATCCCACACATCATCCGGTTCAGGGTGGGAAAGCACCGGCTCATACTTGAAATTAGGAAACACCTTTTCAAAGGCACGCATTTCATCAGTCAGATACAGATCGCGCAATGCTTTGGCACCAAAGAAATAGGTCATTTTGCGGTCACATCCAGTTACCTGGAGGTGTTCCAGCATGGATTTGATGGGTGCTTTACCGCTGCCGCCAGCTACAAAGATGACATCAGCATCGGTATCACGCAGATAAAAATCGCCATAAGGTCCGGTAAATTCCACCTCATCCCCCACCTTCAGGTGGTTGTGCACCCAAGTGGTGCAAATACCTTCCGGCACCAGACGGATGATGAGCTGGATATGGTCTTTATGCTCTGGACCAGAAGACACTGAATAGGCACGGCTCACGCTTTGGCGCACCTTGCCATAGGATTTGGTATTCAGCTGCACGTATTGGCCTGCCAAAAACTCGATTGTATCCCCATCCAAGAGCTGAAAGGTGATGCCCTTGATATCGTAGGTGTAATCGATGATTTCGGTGATTTTACTGCGGTATTTGCGGATATTAAAGATATCGTTGGGGATGGTGATGGATATCTCGTTTTTTACCTTCACCTGACAGGAAAGGCGGATATCATCAGCTAATTCAGCTTTGGAAAGCATAGGCCGCTCTGTGGGTAACACGGGGCCTCCACCTTCCGATACTTTGCATTTGCAGGCGCCACAGGTTCCCCTGCCGCCACAAGCCGATGGCAGGTAGATTTGCTTTTCTGCCAGCGAGCTGAGCAGCGTGTCGCCACCTTTCACCACGATATCGCGCTTGCCATTGATATTGATTTTGATATCCCCATAGTTGCTCAGCCATCTTTGGGCAATCACCAGCAGGATACCCAAGATGGTGGAAACAGCGGTGAGGATGCCGGTATCTTGTATAATATTTACTATCACAGCATTCCCTCCCTATTGAACCGCTTGGATGCCAGAAAAGCCGATAAAGGCGAGCGCCATGATGCCTGTGATCACCAGACTGATGCCTGCACCCCGGAGTCCTGCCGGTACAAGCTTTTCTTTGAGACGGTTACGGATGCCAGCTAACATCAGGATTGCCAACAGCCAACCAATACCGCTTCCCGCACCAAAGGCGATGCTTTGCAGAAAGCTATAGTTGCGAATTACCAAAAAGAGGCTCACGCCAAAGATGGCACAATTCACTGTGATCAATGGCAGAAAGATGCCCAGGGAATAGTACAGGGCGGGAACGTAACGCTCGATGATCAGTTCCAAAAGCTGCACAAAAGCTGCAATCACGATGATGAACACGATGAATTGCAGGTATTCGATATGAAACGGCACAAGGATGTATTTATACACCAGCCAGTTCAGCCCGGCGGTGGCAGTAAGCACAAATGTGACTGCGATGCCCAGCCCGGCGGAGGATTCCACTTCTTTGGAAACAGAGAGGTAGGAACACATCCCCAGGAAGTTTGTGAGCAGTATGTTACTGGTAAAGATGGCTGCCCAGAAGAGTACAAAAGGGGTGATTCCCATTATTTTGCCTCCTTGTAATAATAGGTATTGATAGCCCAGATCATCAGAGCCAGGATGAAGAAGGCACTGGGTGCCATCACCATGATAGACCAATTGATCCATCCCTCACCCATCACGCGCACACCAAAAAGGGTGCCAAAGCCCAGCAGCTCGCGGATGAAAGATATCACCAACAAGACCAGGGTATAGCCCACGCCTGCACCGATGCCATCTATCATGGAATCCAAGGGCTTGTTTTGGGCGGCAAAGGCTTCCGCACGCCCCATCAGGATACAGTTTGTGATGATGAGCCCCACATAGGGTCCCAATTGTTTGCTCACGTCTGGCAACCAGGCTTTGAGCAGGATATCAACGATGATCACATAGGCACCGATGATGAGCGTTTGTGCCATCATCCTCACACTGCGGGGAGTGTATTCCCGTATCAGGGAGATGGTGAATGTGGAAAGCGCCAAGGTAAAGATCACGCCCAAGCCCATGATGAGGCTATTGAGCATGAGGTTGGTGACCGCCAAAGTGGAGCAGATACCCAGGATTTGCCTCCAGACGCTGTTATCCTTGAAGGCACTAACGACGAAGATTTCTTTTTTTGTCATGGCATAGCTCCCAGAGTGTTTTGTTCAAATAGTTTTTGCAAAGAGTCTTTCAACATGCTGATTACCGCCCCGCTACTGATGGTGGCGCCTGTCACCTTGTTGATCTGACCATCCTTGCGTTCCTGCTTTTCAGAAATCAATTCCAAGGTTACAAACTTGCCATCGGCAATCACCTGCAGGTCTTGAAACTGCTCTTGGAACCAAGGTTCAGAGATTCTGGCGCCCAGCCCGGGGGTTTCCATCTGTTCATAGATGGCAAGCTTGCGAATCTGGCTGAGATCAGGGGATACAGCCACCAGGGCACGCATCTTATCCCACAATCCTTTGCCGGGTATATCCACTACGCGTACTATCACAGAGTCATCAATGCTGACCGCAAATGAAGGGCGGTCTTCCCCCGTCAGGGATGTCTGTTTTATATACTCGTTGTAGCTTTGGGGAAAAGCAGAGATGATATCCGCCTCGTTCAAACCTGTGGCAGTAGCGATGGAAGGCGCACACAGGTCCAAAACTATCTTTTGATAGCTCTCTTCCTTATAGGTTTCCACCTTCTCTTTTGTAGCGTGATACATCAATGCCAATACACCCACAAAGATGATGCTGAGGATGATCATAAAGACGATGGGGTAGATCAACGTCTCACGAAAAGGGATGCGTTCGTTGTTCATGCCTTTGCCCCCTTTTTCTTGCCGCGTTTATCCAGGAAGTACTCGATCATGGGCATAAAGGAATTGGTGAGCAGCAGGGCAAACATAAAGCCTTCTGCAAAGAGGGAGTAACGCCTGATGAATACGGTAAGGAAACCTATCATAATGCCATAAATCCAGATCGCCAGTTTACCTTTGGGCTGGGAGACGGGATCAGTGGTCATAAATACCGTGCCAAACAGGGCACCGCCGCTGATGAGGAAATAGAGCGGGTTTTGGCTGGGATTGAAGATAAAGCCAAAGACCAAGAGGGAGAGCACCGTGCTCACCATCGGCTGCCATTTGGCTGTCTTGGTAAAAATAAGATACAGCGCAGCCAGCAGGATCAACAGTGACGAGGTCTCCCCAATGGAACCCGGGATAAAGCCCAGGAAGCTATCCAGAGCATTGAAGGTTTCCGGCAAGGCTTTGATTATCTTAAAATCACCAAGTACTGTGGCGCCTGTCCTCATCCCTTCACTTACAGACCACCTCACAAATCCACCGGGGAAGTCTGAATACATAAAGGGTCTGATCCATTCCACCGTCATCTGCTGGGGAAAAGCCACATACACAAAGGTGCGTCCCACGATGGCGGGATTGAAGGGGTTGGTGCCAAAGCCGCCAAACATCATCTTGCCAAAAGAGATGGCTACTGCTGCTGCCACGGCACTCATCCAGAGGGGGATGGTGGGCGGCAGTGTCATAGCCACCAGGGTGCCCGTCACAAAGGCAGCCATGGTGATCTTGCCATTCTTTTTGGTGCGGATAAACAGATACTCCAATAACGCGGCAAAGATATTGGCGATCACAATTACCGCCAATACCCGCAATCCAAATAGATAGACGGATAGCACTATCATTGGGATCAACGCATAGAGCACGCGGTTCATCACCGCTTGTTTCATCACTCTTTCAAACATTGCATATCTCTCCTGGAGAATGTAATTCATATGATATATTAGTTGTCTTCATTATGGCTTCAAGGTTCAATTGAAGCTGGGGTTGATTGATGTAATATCCATTCCATGCCGCACAAAATGTTTGCAACTCCGGCAAAGTGGAAGGGTGCAGAGTGAGGATTAGCTGGTTTTTATCTGCGCCTTGGCTGTGGATGGCTGTTCCTTCCATGGAATCGATGATAAAGCCGAAAAGGACTTGGCTGGAGGCAGGCAGGGGGATATTGAGTTGCATATATTATCCTAAGCTTTGTGGGCTGCCTTATGGATACTCGTATTCGTATTCATAGCTTAAAGAATCCGGCAAAGGCTCGGGACCCCGGCTCAGATATAGGCGCACAGTGGAGTTTTTCTCCACCTTGGCTCCTGATTGTGGCAAAGAGCGTAAAACTGCATTGGCGGGGTAATTGAGGCTGAATGTGGAATCCACAACCGCCGCCCTCAGCCCGCTCACCCGTAGCGTCATAAAGGCTTCCTCATAATCCAAGCCAGTCACAGAGGGCACCACCACCATTTTCGAGCCCTTGCTAATCACCAGATACACTGTGCTTTCCAGCTTTGCCAGGGTACCCGGCGGGGGATCTTGCTCCAATACATTTTCAATGCGCTGGGTATCAGACCATACGGAATCCCTCACAATGGCGTGCAAGCCCAAATCCTTAAGGGTTCTTTTGGCAGAGCTGATATTTTTATTCACCAGGTCTGGCACCTCCACATCCTTGGGTTTGGCAAAGATGATGGGCATTACCACCTGACTGGTGAGAAACGCCGTCACCAGGATGATTCCCAATCCAATTAGGATCCAATAACCTGCTTTCTTTAGTTTTTCTTGTTGCATTGCCATCAACGCCCCTATTTTAACTTTTGCATTTTGGCGGCAAAGGCGCCGTCTATATGGTGTTTGAAGGGTATGGTACGCATCATCCCGTCTTTGATGCAATCAGCGGGGATAAGCTTTCCGGGTGCCACCAATTGGAAGTTTTTGTTACGCTCCAAAAAGCTCTTGATTTGCTCCTGATTTTCATCAGGGTTCATGGTGCAGGTGGAATACACAAGGTAGCCTTCCGGGCGCACAAATTTGGCTGCCGTATCCAAGGCTTTCTCCTGCAGCTTCAGCAAATCGGGGATATTCTGAAAAGAGTGCCAGCGCAAATCTGCTTTCCTGCCAAAAACACCCCAGCCGGAGCAAGGGGCATCCACCAACACACGATTATATGCAGGAGCCACCGGACCATATTTGAAGACATCCGATGTTACCAGTTTGATATTAAAAAGTTGCAATCGGTCGGCAGCTCTTTTTAAGAGTTTGATCTTGGCAGGTGATTTGTCCACGGCTATCACCTCTCCTGTATTATCCATCTTTTCGGAGATGTAGGTGCATTTGCCTCCGGGTGCGGCAAAGAAATCCAGAATGCTCTCTTCTTTTTGGGGATCCAGCAAGTCTATCACCATGGCTGCAGAGCTATCCTGAACGCTGAAATAGCCCTCAGAAAACGCTACGTCTTCCAACACCTGATCTGCCTTATCCGTGCTCAGCATGCACTTGCCATAACCGGTGGGCTTCAGGCTTATCTCCCTCTTGGCAAAGTATTGTATCAGCTTTTCCATAGTGGTGGCGGTTCCATTTACCCTCAGGTGTAAAAGCGGGTTTTCATTGAAGTACAGCATCAGGTATTCCGCATCCTCTTCTCCCCACAGTTCAAACCAGCGGGATACTATCTCCGGGGGATAGCTGTGTTCTGCGGCAGCCCTTTGGATGGGGTCTTCCGGCCAAGTGATTTGGGGATTGCGTTGCCAGCTGCGCAGCACGGCATTGATAAAATCTCCCACAGCAGGGTTGAAAAGCTTCTTTGCCAGCTCCACCGTTTCGTTGATGGCGGCATGCTGGGGAATGGAATCCAGATAAATGAGCTGGTAGAGCCCAATATAGAGCAGAACCTTGATTTTGAGATCGGTGGTTTCGTACTTTTTGGGATCCGTATGCAGGCTGATGATATAATCCAATTGCCCCTTCATCTTGATGGAGCCTTTTACCAGGTTATAAAACAATCCCAGGTTTTGTTTGGCAGCCACGATGCGCTTTGCCCGCTGCTGCAAAAGGGTATCAGAAAACTCCTGATCTTTGAATACTTTATTGATTACCTGATAGGCTTCGTTGCGCAGCACGGTTTACTTTGACCTCTGATAGATGCGGCGGATGGTTTCTTTGATTAAAGCTTCGGGCGCCATTTGCTTGGCTTCCTCGGGCATCAGTGCAAGTTCCTTGTGAATCTCCTTGGCATTAAAGCCCAGGGTCACCAATGCGCTTTCCACTTCTTCCATCACGCTGCGTTCAATCACATGATCTGTGCTCTTAAAGTGTTCCGCCATGGGTGACAGTTTGCCACCTAATTCCAGTATCAGCCGTTGCGCGCTTTTTTTGCCTATGCCAGGGATGCGTGTAAGGATGCCTTCCTCCTGATGCTCTATGGCTCTCACAAAAGTGGGTACGGGCATGGTGGAGAGGATGGAAAGCCCCGTCTTGGGTCCAATGCCCGAGACAGAGGTGAGAATCTGAAAAAGCTGGCGTTCTGCCGGATCAAAGAATCCAAACATCCTGATATCATCCTGTGCATAATGGAGATGGGTGTGCAGCGTACAGCTTTGCCCCACGGCAGGCAGGTTTTCGAAGGTGCTCACGGGTATTTCCATGGCAAACGCCACTCCAGAGGTGGTTTCAATCACCACGCTCACAGGGGTTTTGGCTGCGACCACGCCACTGATATAGGAGATCATACTGCCAGTTTTATCCTATTAAAATGACACATGGCAATGGCAAGGGCATCGTATGCATCATCGGGCTTGTCACTGCCTTTCAGCTTGAAGAGTTGTTCTATCATAAAGCGAACCTGCTTTTTGGAGGCTCCCCCATTGCCCACCACGGCTTTCTTGATCTCACGCGGGCTGTATTCATAGATGGGTATCCCCCTGCGTGCCAAAGCCAACAGGATCACTCCACGGGCTTGCCCCAAGGTGAAAACGCTCTTTACATTTTTGTGATAAAACATACTTTCCACAACGGCAAGATCAGGCTTGTATTCATCCAACACGGCTTCCACGCCGGCAAACAGATGGGTCAAGCGTTTGGGCAGGTCTGGCTGGGAGCTAACGTCTATCACATCGCATCCGGCGGCCGTGATCACTTTACCCTGTGCCTGGATGAGCCCATAGCCACACACGCGGCTACCAGGATCTATGCCAATCAGGATCACTGATCACCTATCTAAGGATTCAAGTATTTCGTCTGATATGTCAAAATTGGCGTAAACCTTTTGCACGTCGTCCAAGTCTTCCAGCATGTCGATGAGTTTCAATAGCTTTTCTGCCACATCATCGGCATTCACCGTGTTTTTGGGAACCATGGTAAGCTCGGCATTCAAGGCGGTGAAGCCCTGTTCTTCAAAATTGCCCAATACCACATGAAAATCGGATGCTGAGGTATATACGTCATAGTATTCGCCATCCAGCTCGATATCTTCGGCTCCTGCCTCCAGGGCTTGCATCATAAATTCATCTTCATCCAAGCCTTCGGAAGCAACGTTGAAATAACCCTTTTGGTCAAAGTTCCAAGATACAGCTCCTGTCTCTGCCAAGTTGCCACCATATTTGGAAAAGATATGACGCAATTCCGATACGGTACGGTTTTTATTATCAGTCATCACGTCCACAACGATGCCCACACCGTTGTGTCCATAGCCTTCATAGCTGGTTTCTTCATAGGCTGCGCCTTCGATTTCGCCTGTTCCGCGTTTGATGGCACGCTCGATATTGTCACGAGGCATATTTACTGATCTGGCGCTATTGATTGCTGTGCGCAAACGGGGGTTCATTTCGGGGTCTCCCCCACCGGATTTGGCTGCCAAAATGATCTCTTTGGCGAGTCTGGTATAGATCTTGCCGCGCTTGGCATCAGTTGCGGCTTTCTTATGTTTGATAGAGCTCCATTTATTATGTCCAGCCATTGCATACCTCTTTATATACTTGTTTATTTAAAATTCATTTTGCATCTGAAGTCAGTAGAAGATAAGATGCCTTATGTGTCAAGCAAAAAAGGGAGGTCGGCTCAAATCAAGGTGCAGACCTCCCGGATATCGTCTATTTAAGCGTTATACTTAGTACAAGTTTATTCGTCTGAATCCTGCCACTCTGCCACCACTCTTTGAGTGATATCATCCGGCACTCTCTCGTAGTGAGAGAAGGATTGTGTAAAGCGGCCTCTGCCCTGGGTGAGGGATTTGAGGGCGGGATAATACAGATACATCTCTGCCACAGGCATCTGGGCATTCAGATATTGCTTTTTGCCACGCTGTTCCATGCCCATGATGCGTCCACGACGGGTGCTAATATCACCCATCACGTCGCCCATATATTCGCTGGGAACGATGATCACGAGGTCATGGATGGGCTCCAATAGTACGGGACGGCAGTTTTTGAAGCCTTCCTTCAGAGCCATGGAGCTGGCAATCTTAAACGCCATTTCCGAGCTATCCACGTCGTGATAGCTGCCATAATACACTTCCACGCTGATATCCACCACCTGATAACCGGCGATGACACCCTTTTCCATGGTTTCCACCAAGCCTTTCTCGATGGCAGGGATAAAGTTTGTGGGGATCACACCGCCCACGATGGAATTGACAAACTGGAATCCTTCTCCGCGCTCCGTGGGTTTGATGCGGAAAAACACTTCACCATACTGACCTCTGCCGCCGGATTGCTTTTTGTGGCGATACTGAGATTCGGCGCTGCCGGTGATGGTCTCTTTGTAAGGGATGCGCGGTTCTTTCATCATGGCATCCACTTTATAGCGGTTCTTCAGTTTCTTTAGTACCAATGCCATCTGCTGTTCACCCATGCCGGAGATCACGTTTTCGTGGGTTTCTGCCACCAGGTCATAGCGTATGGAAGGGTCTTCGGCAATCACGCGCTGCAGTGCTGCACCAATCTTATCTTCGTCGGATTGATTGGCAGCCCGGATCATTTGCCAGTATGTGGGCACGGGGATTTCGGGCATTACCAGCGCCATCTTGGAATTGAGGGCGGCGATGGTATTGAGGGCACGTGCATTTTTCAGCTTCACCATGGCACCGATATCACCGGCTTTGATCTCGGAGGTGTCATGACGGTTTTTGCCAAGCATATAATACATATTGCCGGCTTTATCTTTGGCATCCTTTTCGGGCAGGTAAAATTCCGTGCCACTCTTGAGGCCGCCAGAATAGATTCTCACATAAGCATATTCACCCATGTTGGGATCGCTGTACAGCTTGAACACATAACCCAAAAGCTCGCCATTTTGTGTGGCGGTAAATTCTGCTTTTTCCTCACCTTTCAGGATTTCCAGCACGGAAGCTTCGGCTGGGGAAGGAAGATAAGAGATGGCTGCATCCAAAAACGCCTTCACGCCCACGCCGGTGTTGGCAGAGCAGGCAAATGCAGGAATCACTTCACCATTGGCGATGGCTTTTTTCAGCCCGCTCATCATTTCCTCAGGGCTCAGCTCCATATTTTCCAAAAAGCTATTCAGCAGATTCTCATCGGTTTCAGCCACGGCTTCCATCAGGTGCATTCTGGCTTCTTCCGCAGCGTCCTGCAATTCGGCGGGAATATCAGATACACCATCGGGACGGATGGCCTTCATGGCGATCACATCAATCACACCCTCAAAGGCGCCTTCTTTGCCGATGGGCAACAGCAGCGGGGTGGCTCTCAAACCAGAGTTTTCATATATTGAATCCAGGGTCTTCTGAAAGTCTGCATGTTCGTTATCCATCCGGTTTACGATCACTGCCTTGCCCACTTTCTTATTTTCCAGCTGCTCGATGGCAAGCTCCAGCCCCACCTCAAAACCGGCGGTGGCATTGGCTACCAAAACCACGTTTTCCACGGCGGGTATAGCCACAATGGCATCTGCCACAAAGTCTGGAGAACCGGGGGCATCCAGGATATTGATCTTGTGATCGTTATAGTTTACAAAACCCAAACTGAGGCTAAGGGAATTCTTTCTGGCAATCTCTTCGGCATCAAAATCCATCACGGTATTGCCTTCATCTATTTTGCCCAGCCTGTTGATGGCTTGCGCTTGGAAAAAGATCTGTTCAGCCAAGCTGGATTTTCCGGCTCCACTGGATCCCATAAACAGAAGATTGCGTATCTTCTTCATCTCATAATCTTTCATTTCGTCCTCTTGTTATTATATATAAAGCGTTGATATTATAGCATTAAAGCAAAGCTATGCGCTGAATTGAGCTCGAGGTTACCAGTTTTTTGGCGATGCTTGCCTTGTCAATGCTTTTCTGAATGCATTTTATGGATTATGTTCACGATTTGACACTCCTTGCCCATTAACCACCCTTGTCTCTCCCTTGTCTCAGCAAGGGAGAGACAAGGGAGAGACAAGGGTGGTTAACAAGCAAGCCCCTGGGAAATATCAGAAATCAGATTGTCCTGCGCCTCTCAGCCATCATCCAGTCCATCAGCAATAATGTGAGGATAAAAAAAAGACTCCCCGCGTGGAGGAGCCTTAGTTATTATAGTTAGGATTATTGTTTAGAATTCTACTTTGAGGGTGGTGCCAAAGGCGTAGGCATTTTTGTTATTCAGGTCCTTATCCACGATGCCATAGGCACCAAAGGCTGCGATATTCAGAAGCTCAGGAATTATCTGATATTCCAAACCGCCGTTTACTTCCATGCCACCCTTGTTTATAAAACCAAAGGCGCCAAAGGGTGCCAGCTTTTCAGTCATCTGATATTTTCCGCTCAGAGTGGCTCCAAGATAGGATTCTGCATCGGTGCCAAAAGCCCACACGCCCAGATCATCGTTATGTTCACCGGGACCAAAGATATACAGGCCGTTCTGGTAATAGCGGGAAAAATCTCTGGTTGCCATCCAGTATGTGAGTATATCGTTCATAAACACAAGGTCTATGCCTGCAGTAAATTGATCCATCTTGGTCTTTGCATTCAAGGCAACACCAAAATTGCTCTTCAATTCACTTTTCACTTTGCTATATACGCCACTTGATGGATAAGTATCCACCATTTGGGCAATAATCACACCATCAATGGTGATGGGATCGAGATCGTAAACAAAATAGGGCAGGAATGAGAAATTCTTGGCAATGGGTTTGTCATTGTAGCTATACCAAAATCTGTTCCAGGTAAGATAAGCGTCTATACCGGCTGTCATGCTGCCTTCATATTCCACATTCACCAAAATGCCTTGCATGTCATCATAACGATCGGTGAAGAATCCTTCTTCGTATTTTCCATAACCAAAGGTTGCTTTGACATCCGGAGCCAAATCCGTCTTCAAAGTAATTCCGCTAAATGTATCATCCAATACCAAGCCACGATGATCAGCCCAAGTTTGCTGACCCAATCTGACGTTGGATTTAATCTGTTCGATACGGAAATCGATCCAAGCTTCTTTTAATTGGAGAAGTACGTAGCTATCACCAATGGCTCCGCCCGTTTCTCCCCAAACGACGTTGTCATAACCACGACCCACCATATCAACACTGGCTCTCAAGTTTAGCCCTCTTGTAATTTCGGATGTGATGCCAAGCTGCAGACGGTTGTCCACGTGACCGCCCGGATCGCCCCAATAGTCATTGTACATTGCGGCACGGGCTCTAAACTCGCCATCCCATTCAAATTCCACAGCCACGAGGCTGAGAGCGAACAGGGCCAAAGTAATAATTAATGTAGTCTTTTTCATTTTGTGTACTCCTTGTTTAAGGTATGTATTTGGTATTTATTTATAGTTTACTCCAAAAAGCTAAAAAAAGCAAGCCCAAGCTCATTTTGCATAGTTTCAATATCTTTTTGCAGGTTGGGAATAATGGGAGCTCCTTCCTTTTTTATTTGTAATATCTTTTCATGTTCCTTCTCGCCTGCCACCCAGATTCTATCAAAACCGGGCTTTTTGCGAGAGTTTTGCAAACTGCGGCAAATCTCTCCAGCAGTGGCTTTGAAGCTATCTATATCTGTAAAACACTCGATATCTATCGCCATAAAGAAATGCCCCAGGCAGTAGGGCGCAGGCTTTCCGGACGCATCCTTGCCCAAGAGTCCGTTCAAAAAAGCTCCAGTGGATAAAGCGGCGCAAAGAATCTCCACCATGGTGGAAAGTCCGTAGCCTTTGTGAGAGCCGCTCAGCTCGTCTGTGCCACCGATGGGTAATAAGGATGCGGTTTGTTTTACGAGGTCCACCAGCAGTTTGGGGGTATTAGTGTGGGGGTTGCCATCCAAATCAATTGCCCATCCGGCGGGGGTATCTTTTTCTTCGCGGGCATATTGTTCGATTTTACCACGTTGAGAGATGGAGGTGGCGGCATCATAGATAAAGGGAAAGCCCAAACCTGTGGGAGCGCCAAAGCAGATGGGGTTGGTTCCCAAGAGAGGCTCTACCCCATTGGTGGGGCACACAGAGGGGCGTGCATTGGTAAAATTGAAGCCTATCATATTGGCATCAGCAGCCATCTGTGCATAGTAGCCACAGATACCATAATGGGTGGAATTCCTCACTGCCACAGCGCCCAAGCCATGTTGACGTGCTTTATCGATGGCAGTTTGCATTGCCTTTTGCGCTATCACATGCCCCATTCCATGATTGCCATCCCATACTGCCGTGGCAAATTTATCACGGATTACATCAATCTTGGTAAGCGGATTTTGAATGCCGGCACGGATGCGGTCATAATACATTTTGAGCCTGCCAATGCCGTGGGATTCAATCCCGCGCAGATCGCTGGCAATCAGTATCTCAGCACATATCCGGGCATCCTCCACAGGCACGCCCACACGGTGAAGCACCTCAATCATAAATTCTTGCAATTTCATATAATCGAGCTTGAGCATTTGAAACATCCTTCTTAATTTAATGGGTAGAACGGTAAGAACAACCTAACTATTATAGACCCACTTTGTCATCCCAAGAATATTGTCAAGACCAAAACAGCCGGATAAAAGAGAAAGGCAGGAGCGCGCCCCTGCCTTTTGGTTGTGTTTTTTGTTATACGGGTTATTTCTTGACGGCTTCTTTAAGGTTTTTACCTGCTTTGAATACGGGAACTTTGCGTGCAGGAATCTTGAGGGGTTCGCGAGTTTTGGGGTTGATGCCTTTGCGGGCTTTGCGCTTTACAACGCTAAAAGATCCAAAACCAACGAGAGTAACTCTCTCACCTTTCTTAAGTGCCTGGGTGATGCCATCAAGAACGGATGCAAGAGCAAGGCCGGCTGTTTTCTGAGAAATACCAGCGTCTCCCGCAATCTTTTTGATCAATTCATCTCTGCTCATTTTACCTCCTAATTGTGTTGTAATGAGAGTATGAGATACTTCTGGCGTCATTAGAAATCACTCCTTCAAAATCTGTCAACTATAATAATCACGATTTGATGAGGGTTTGCGTGGTTTTCTATCCACAAGAATGGCATTCGTATAAGTTAATATACAGGTATTTAGACAGTTACCGATTTTGAAATATTTCCACGTTATGCATAAAAATATTTCTTACAATGCCCTACTTTCTTTTTTATGTTGACAATTTCCACGGTCTAAATAGGTTTGATTTATCTAAATTACCCTGGAGGTTTACATGAAAATGCGCTCATATGCACTACTCATTGGCGCTGCGATATTAATCGTTATGATGACTGCTTGTAGCAAAACAAAAGTAGAAGATTCAACCAGTCTCACACAATCCAAGCCTTTGCTGGAACAAGCCAAGGACAAAGCCAGAGACGCTTATGAAGAAGAAAGCCCGGATTTTGCCCTGATCACGTTTAAAGAAGCCTTGGATCTGTTTGTGGAGGCTATGCCCACTGCCACTGAAAGCGATTCCATTGAGGTTGTTATCAACGAGCTTCATTTCCATATTGCTGATGCCTATATGAATCTGGCAAATGAAGACCTTGAAATCGAGATGTATGATGAAGCCATCATGAATATGGGAAATGCTTTGGATTATTATGACAGATTGGATGCATCCATCATGGAAAGCGAATATAACGTAAATAAAGAAGACGCCATCAAATCCCTTCTCATCAGGATAGCGCGTGCTCAGACCTCTGCCACACACTATGAAGATGCGCTGATCACCTATGATGAAGTCTTGGAAAAAGATCCCGGCAACGAAGAGGCTCTTACCAATCAATACATCATCCTGAGCGAAAATATCCAAGACGAAGAACGTGCCTTTACTGTTTTGAAAGAGTATGCCGAGCTTTCCAATGATTATAAGGTGTATATGATTCTTGGCAACAGCTATAATGAGAAGAACAATTATGCCGAAGCCGTAAAGTATTATGAAAAAGCATTGGAATTGGAAGAAAGCCCCGAAGTGTTAAACCGCCTTTCCTCTTTTTATCGTGATAACAAAAAATGGGCTGATTCCAACCGTATCCTTACCAAACTGATTGAAACCAAGCCCGATGATGCTACTCTGGCATCCATCTATCGCCTGATGGGCTCAAACTATGAAGAGCTCAAAAACAATGCCAAAAAGATTGAATTCTGGGAAAAGTCATTGGGGCTGGAGCGCAATACCCAGCTTGCCCTTGCCGTTGCCAGTCACTATCACACAGCAAAGAACTATGCCAAAGCAATTACATTTGCCACACAAACTCTTCAATTGGATCCCAATAATGTGGACGCCTACCTGATTAGAGGCGATAGCTACTATCGTACCAAAAAATACACTGAAGCAAAGGCAGACCTGCAACGCATAGAAAACGATCCCAGACGCGGCGCTACCGCCAAGCAACTGCTCAAAGCCATTAAATAACATAAAACATACAGATAATAAAAAGACCCTGGGGTTATCTTCCGGGGTCTTTTTTGCTGATAATGATAAAGGGCTGGATCAAATCATAATTTGGATTTGACAAAAATGCGCCCTCTATAAAGCCTTGACACAACCAACGATACTTTGGATCAGCAAGGGAGAATATGGATGAAAAACATCAAGACAGACGGCACCATCAAAGCCATCTATGGTGCCCGCTCGGATAAAAAGCTAAGCCGCCCCCTCTTGGGTGCACGCATACCTGCCGGCTTCCCCTCGCCTGCGCAAGACTATCTGGAAGGCAGCCTGGACCTCAATGAATATTTGGTGCCCCATCCGGCATCCACCTTCTTTGTGAGGGTGGAAGGATATTCCATGATCAAAGCCGGCATCTTCCCGGATGACATCCTGGTGGTGGATCGCTCTTTGGAACCCGTTTCCGGCAAGATCGTGATGGCGGTGTATGATGGGGAGCTCACCATCAAGCGCCTGGTGATCGATTCCCAAGGCTATTGGCTGAAGCCGGAAAACGATGATTATGAGCCCATCTTTGTGGGTAAAGAGATGGATTTTGTGGTGTGGGGCGTGGTGTGTTGGGTGATCCATAAAGTGTAAATGAATCCTCGTCTTGGCATCTTCCTCATCTTCTTGTTGCCGCTCCTGTGGGTACAATCCCTGGCAGCCAATTCCCTTTTGCAGGAGGTGAGGCTTGCCATCATACCCGGGCAGATGGTTTACGATCTGGGCAAAGGTAAAATTATTATCGGCTCCGAGCAGGTGCAAGCCCAAAGCGGAACTCTGAGGAGCGGAGAGGATTATCTGTTGGATTGGCGCACGGGACAGCTTACCCTGCTGATGCCCCTGGCAGATGAATTCATTCATGTTAGCTTTATCCTGATCCCTACCAGGTATTCCGAACCCAGCTTTTTGTATCAAGAGCGAGCTGCAACGGATTCCCTTTTCCAAACCATCAAGCCTTCCACCCGGCAATCTTGGTGGCAGGATGATGGCAAGCTCCTCATCAGCGGTAGCAAGACCTTTGCCATCAGCTTTAGCGAAGAAAGCGCTTTTGATCTCAAGCAATCCCTGTATGTTAATCTCAGCGGTGAACTTACGGATGGGGTGCAAATCAATGCCCAGCTCTCAGACAGCCAGTCCAAGCTCTCCCCGGAAGGAGATTCCAAAGAGCTGAGCAGCTTGGATCAGGTGTTTGTAAAGATCCAAGGCAAAAGCTGGAATCTGGAGATGGGAGATTTGGAATTAAACTATGGAGGCAGCCGTTATTTGGATTATCAATCCAGCTTTGAGGGTGTGGCAGCACGCCTGGGCAACCAGAGCCACCTGCATGCCGCCTATTCTGTGGGCGGAGGCAAAAACACCCACGTGGATATCCCCATCATCGATGGCAAGCAGGGTCCCTATTATCTGAACATCCAGGGACAACCAGGCAGCCTCCTCATCATCGCCGGCAGCGAAAGCGTCTATCAGAATGGCATCCTGTTAGAGCGAGGCAGCGATTATTATATAGATTACTCCGAAGGAACGCTGATGTTTCGCAGGCTGGTGTTTTCCACAGACAAGATCTCAGTTTGGTTCAAATATGCCGATGAACACTACTCCCGTCACAGCATCCTCAGCAATGCCTCCTGGCAGATTATACCCGGCCTCTCCCTCACCGGCAGGGTTATCACCGCTTCCGATAACAAGAATAAACCGCTGCTGTATGAATTTAGTGCCCAGGATTTGGATTCCTTGTATTATGCAGGGGATAGTGATGCCTGGGGCGAAGGAGCCATCTTGGTGGAGCCCGGACAGGGCACTTATAGATTGATAACAGGTGTGGATGGCAGCGCCTGGTTTGAATATGCAGATGCCGATAGCCTGGCAGATTATAACGTTTACTTTAGCTATGTGGGACCAGGGGAAGGGGATTATATCCAGTTTTCCCACGGCAAATTCCGCTATGTGGGCGCTGGCTTGGGGGAGTGGCTGCCTCAGAAGCAATTGGTGGCACCCTCCAGTATCACCAATGCCGCTGTGGGATTGCGGTTTGATCGCTCCGGATGGGATCTGGGAGTGGAGGCAGTGTTTTCCCACAACGATGCCAATACGCTGTCTCCCCTGGATGACGATGATAACCAGGGCGGATATCTCTACTCCTGGCTGGGCTTCACAGGGAAATACGGCATCTTTGCGCCTTTGCTGCTGATGGATTATGAAAAACGTCTGGCATATACCAAGCTGATCAGTGATTACAGCGCCAGCATCGGGGATTACGACCTGGGGGCTGCCCTGCCTGCGGATTCCCTGGCTTTTGATAGCTTCAGCATGCGCCTGGGCTTGGCTTTGGCGGAGAAGGTAAAGCCAGAATTGACTCTCAAGCAAATCAATGCCGAGGGTGGCTTTGAACAAAGGCTGATGCGCTTCATCTTTTCATCTCCCCAATATTGGGCACTGCCCCGGCTGGAGCTGAGATCCACCCTTGCGCAAACCCAAAACCCAGCCTTCTCATCCGGTTCTGGCACCACCCATTATGAATTCTGGGATGCCTCATGGAAGAAAGCATGGCTAAAGTTAGGCGGCATCCTCAACCTGCAACACTTTGTGCCGGATGATCCGCAGCACATAGAAAGCCGCTTTCTGAGGCTGAATCCATATACTGAGCTGGGCGATGCCAAAAGCTTTCAGACACGTCTGGCATACATTGCCGATGACACCAAAACTGCCACCGACGCCAACTCCCATTCCCAGCATGCCAACACCCTCAGCTGGGTGCAAAGTATCAGCAGTGCCAATCACAACCTCAACTTGGATTACAGCCGGCGCAGCGTGAAAGCACAGGCGGATTCCTCCAAAACTTTCTTCAACCTCATCAACCTGCGCAGTAGCGATAACTTCCTCAAGCATGCCCTGGTTATCCTTAGCAATTACCAGCTCAATCAAACGGAATTCTTCCCCCGCATCAGAGAACTGGAATATGTGGGCAGCGGTATTGGGCTGTATGACAGCACGGGCGTGGCAATCCCTGATGGGGATTGGGATTACGTGTACATCACCTCCCCTACGGGAAGCTTGAGTGCAGAATTGAACGCCCAGGCAAATATCTATCTCAAGCCGGGGAACCTGAGTAAAAGCGATCTGTTGAGACGCATCAATTCAGACCTCCTTATCTCTGGTTCCAGACAAAAGACGGGCAACAATCCAGATTGGAAAAGCTATCTTTTCCTGCCCCAATCAGCCACGGAGGATTCCACCCTCATCTACGATAAACACAGCTTTGTGCAGAATGTATGGCTGGAACTATATGCCAACAAAGCCAATCTGCTCCTCAGCTATGACATGGATAAAACCCAGGATAACCGCTATCAAGAGCAGAATACCAACCGCCACTCCTTACGTGGGGTAAAGCTGGAGCTGAACCGCATCGGGGATTATAGCTTCAGCTTTGGCTTCGAGGATTCCAGCGAGCGCGATAGCCGCTATCAAAGCCTCGTTCAGATGCAGCGTTTATTGGCTTATTCACAAAGAAATCTGAGACAAAGCACCATCCTGAGGCTGGATGCAGATTTGTTTAACGAGCGTGGCAGCTCCACCCTTAATAGCGATGCCTACAGGCTGTTTGGATTGGGAATCAGTCCCGGCTTCCGCAGTACCTGGGGCAAGAAAGGTAGGCTGGCGGCAAGCGTGGACCTGCGTCACAACTGGCGCGAGGGCGATCAATTCCTCAGCTTTTTGCCCCAAAAGAGAGCTGGCTTCTCGCTCGGCGCCAATCTGAATGGTATCTATAGGTTAAACGCCTACAGCACCATCAGCCTGGATTACAGCATCAAAAGCTATCCCCAGGAAAAGCTGAATCAACAGCTGAAGCTGGAGTTTAAGGCAGAGCTTTGATCATGTTACCACTGCTTTCCCAAGTATCAAGTGCGGATATGTTCCTGGTCTTGCCCTTCATCTTTCTGGCTGGTTTATTGGATTCCATCGCCGGCGGAGGCGGCTTGATTTCCCTGCCCGCATATTGGAGCATGGGCATCTCGCCACATATGGCTTTGGGCACCAACAAGTTTTCCTCCTCCTGGGGCACCCTCTTTTCCACCGGTCGCTATCTGAGGGCAGGGATGATAGATATCCCCGTGGCAGTATGCAGTGCTGTGGCTGCCCTCCTCGGCTCCTGGCTGGGTGCAAGGGCGGCGCTATTGGCATCCTCCGCCTTTCTCAATTACCTGCTCATCTTCCTCATTCCTGCCATCACTGTTCTCACCCTCATCAAAAAGAATATCGGTCAAGAGGATAAATCAGCAACCCTCAAACAGGGCTATAAATTCATGCTTGCCGCTCTTGCTGGCATAAGTATCGGCTTTTATGATGGCTTCTTTGGTCCGGGAACAGGCACCCTGCTCATCATCATCTTTACTGTCCTGCTCAAATATGACTTTGTGAGGGCAAACGCCAATACCAAGGTGGTGAATCTGGCTTCCAATATCGCCGCGGTGATCACCTTTGCCATGGCAGGCAAAATCTACTACGCCATCGCCATCCCTGGTGCCGTCTTTGGCATTGCCGGCAATCTGGTAGGCTCCAGCCTCGTCATCAAAAAGGGAAACCGCTTTATCCGCATTATCTTTGTAACGGCAATGCTGCTGCTTTTGACCCGCATAATTATCGACCACGTAAATCCTTAATATCCTTACAACGTTTACCAACACCCCTTTCAACAGCTCTTCCCACAAAAAGACTTGACGAAATCAAGCACTTGGTTAAACTGTAAATAAATTTATGTTCAAAGGAGTTAAAATGCATCATTTAGTCATGCTTATCATTACCGTATTGACTGGCGTCACAGCTATTTATGCTCAAATCGTACGTCAACTCTTGACTAATGATGCCTCTTTGGATATGCGTTTTTCTTCGGGATTACAGCTTCTTTACATCCAATGCGATGCCCAGAACTCTAAGAGCAGATGAGATGATCCGGCTAAGCCGCTATCTTCCAAACTCATTCATGAATAACGCTAAATTAGCTCAGCTGGTAGAGCAACTGATTCGTAATCAGTAGGTCGGGGGTTCGAGTCCCCCATTTAGCTCCATAATGAGGCGCCTTACCGATAAAACAAACCAAGGTAACGCGCCTCTTTGTATTAAAGACATATAATATGAAAACGATTAAACCGCACTCGGCAATTGCTCTTTTCTCCGGAGGCTTGGATAGCATCATCGTGGTCAAGATGATGCAAGGGCTGGGGTATGAGATATTTCCTGTATTCTTTAGCACGCCTTATTTGCCCCCACACAAGGCTTTGGAATATGCAAAGCTGAACGGCATCAACCTTTTGGTAAGGGATATCAGCGAAGCGCATCTGCAGATGATCAAATCTCCCCGCTATGGCTTTGGCAAAAACCACAACCCCTGCATTGATTGTCATGCCTTGATGTTCCAGCTGGCAGGGGAAATGCTTCAGGAGCTGGGAGCATCCTTCATTATCTCCGGAGAAGTGGTGGGCCAGCGCCCCATGTCCCAACGCCGGGATGCACTCAATTCGGTTTCCAAGACCAGCGGCGTGGGCGACCTCATCATCAGGCCGCTCTCCCAGAAGCTTTTGGCAGATACCCTGCCCATTCGCGAAGGCTGGATAAATAAAGATGAGATGCTGGATTTGCAGGGACGCGGGCGTAATGCCCAGATGGAATTGGCAACCAAGCTGGGTATCATAGATTATCCCTCTCCCGGCGGCGGTTGCCTACTCACCGATGCCGGCTATTCCCTGCGCCTGCGTGAACTTATCCAGCATGGGCAGGATAATCCTCACACCATCGGACTCCTGCGCTGGGGCAGGCATTTCCGGCTTTCACCTCAGATCAAACTGATCGTTGGACGCAGCGAAGCGGATAACAACGGTCTCAGCCAAGCCGCCACAGATGAAACCCGCCTCTCCATCAAGGATATGCGCGGACCTTTGGGCATCCTCTCTGGAGGCAACCCAGACGAGCCGATTCTCCGCATTGCCGCCTCCATAGTCCTCTCTTACAGTCGTAAAGCTCCCGCCACAGCCGCCGTCAGATATCAGCCAAAGGATGGAATGGAACAAATCCTGATGGTGAGCAAAATCCCTTTGGAAAACCTCAACCAATATAAAATCAATATCGAATAGGATAGACCATGCTAAATATCGAATCCCGCATTCTTTTACCCAGCTACGGCACCAACACCTGGCTATTATACGACGACCTCTCCCAAGAGGCTATCCTCGTGGACCCCGCCGCACCATCTGAGGAACTCCTGCATAGGATTTCCCAGCTTGGCATCCAGATCACTATGATTTTCAACACCCACGGTCATGGTGATCACATCGGCGGCAATACCTGGTTCAAAGAGAGGCTGGATGCACCCTTGGCAATCCACAGCGCCGATGCCCAGATGCTGGTGGATAACAAGAAAAACCTCAGCCACTTTTTGGGCACTCCCTTGGCGGAAAAAGAAGCCGACATCATCCTGGAAGGTGGTGAAGTATTCAAGATAGGCAATCACGACCTGAGCGTGATCCACACCCCGGGACACACCCCCGGCTGCATCTGCCTATATGGTGGCAAATACCTCATCAGTGGAGACACCCTCTTTGAGATGAGCATTGGTCGCACGGATTTCCCCGGAGGCAGCCACCAGCAGATCATTAGTTCCATCCGGGAAAAACTCTTTGTTTTACCCGATGATGTGGTAGTATGCCCCGGGCATGGTCCCCAGACGTCCATCGGTTTGGAAAAGAACAACAACCCCTTTTTGAGATGAGTATTATGAGTAATAAAGACATTCCTGCGGATTGGAATCCTGCCATTTTCATCGAGGATGCCATTGCCAAGATCCGCTCTCTGGTACAAGATGATCAGGTAATCTTGGGTCTCAGCGGTGGGGTGGATTCTTCCGTGGCTGCGGCATTGATTCATCGCGCCATCACAGACCAGCTGCTCCCCATCTTCGTGGATAACGGCTGCATGCGCTTTCAAGAGGCAAAGCGCGTTGCCCAATACTTTGCCCCGCTCTCAGCCTTCCAGATACATTTTGTGGATGCCTCACAGCTCTTTTTGGATAGGTTGAAAGGTGTGGAAGATCCTGAAACCAAGCGCAAAATCATTGGCTCCACCTTTATTGATGTCTTTGAAGCCGAGTCTATCAAACACCCCAATGTGCGTTGGCTGGCTCAGGGCACGGTGCGTTCAGACGTTATTGAAAGCCAGACGGTGGACGGTTCCGGAGCCAAGGTAAAGAGTCATCACAACGTGGGAGGTTTGCCGGAGAGGATGAAGCTTTCCCTCTTGGAGCCACTGCGTGATCTTTACAAAGAACAGGTGCGCGAGGTGGGTAGAGCCCTGGGGCTTCCCTCAGAGCTTGTAGACCGCCACCCCTTCCCCGGTCCTGGTCTGGCAGTGCGCATCTTGGGCGAGGTCACCCCCCAAAAGCTGCATATCCTGCAACAGGTTGACGAGATCTATATCCAAGAGCTTCGCACTCAAAATCTCTATCATACCACTTGGCAGGCATTTGCCGTGCTATTGCCCATCCGCAGTGTGGGCGTAAAAGATGGCATGCGCAGCTATGAATATGTGTGTGCCCTGCGTGCCGTGAATAGTTCAGACGGGATGACGGCCAATTGGACGCCCCTCCCTCATTCATTTCTAAAAACCGTATCCTCCCGTATACTCAGCGAAGTTGAAGGAATAAACAGGGTGGTATTTGATATCAGTGACAAACCTCCTGCCACCATCGAATGGGAGTAGTGATAAGCAGATGATTGTGAGATTCCTATCACAATTTCATGCTTGACAAAGTTCCAGCCCCCAAATATATAAGCCTCAGAGAGCGGGCATAGCTCAGTTGGTAGAGCATCAGCTTCCCAAGCTGAGGGTCGCGGGTTCGAGCCCCGTTGCCCGCTCCATTTGTATCTTATGCTTACAGCGGATGTTTCCCGTCGAAGGGATGCCTCCGCTGTCTGTTTCAGATTCAGTAATTTGGCAATATACACAAGCATGATGTATTTATTCCTTTACAGAATATCAGTTTGGTTTATTTTGTCCACATCCAATCCCAAGTTACAGCCAAGGAGATAAAATGACAGATACAAGCTGCTCACAGAATCATAAGCTACCACAATTGATAGATCAAGACGCCCCTGCCTCTATCAAACCCATTAATACATATAAGAGCCTCATCTACAAGGTTTTGTTTATGTTTTTTCTCTTGTCTCTATCAGCTTGTGCTTTAATGGATACCTCCTCTTTTGAAACTGCCGTTCCTTTAAAGCCCAAACAGATGAAGGTCACAGCCCATCAAGGTTTTGGTGTGGATTTGGCTTCAATGCTGGAAACAACGGTTTATGAGGATGATTTTACTTATGATGATGAAGATTTTCCCCAGGTGGAAGCATTGATGGGGGCAAGCTTTTCCCTTGGTTTGAAAAATGATACTGAGATTGGAGTTCGCGTGTGGACGGGTCTTGTGAGTCCCGGAGCAAAGCTTACTTTCAAAAAACTGATGTATCAGCATAATAATATTTATTTTGCGGTACAGCCCGGTATTACCTCTATGAGTGCAACCGTATATAGCGAAAACAAATATGAAAATCAATTCAAATCCATCGGTGGAGAGCTGCAGCTAATCATGACCCATATCTTTAACGATCATCTGCATTTCAATTTTATAGCCAGGGGAAACTATAATCACTATCGTGAGATCTATTATAAACATGAGGAAGACTATTATATGAAAGGTCCTTATCTACTATTCCATGGAGGCTTAAGAGGGAATGTAGGGCTATATTTGGGTCCTTTGCTTGCGATTCCTGAACTGGGCTTTGAACTGGCAGCCAGAGAAAACGAATCTGTTGTAATCTTGCCTCAGGTGGGCGTGGCATTGGGAGTAAGGTTCTAATATATCCCAACCATCAGTTACTACCCTTCTATAATACATAGGGAAACGCAGCCCCATACCCTATAATATCATTCAGCAGATGCTGCCCAATCATTCAACCTGTATGCCGATATAAAAAGGTGCAGCTTTTGACACTCTGCAAATATATCTGGTCAACATAAAACAAAATCAAGCGTCAGCGATGGCGGCGTCCTACTCTCCCACACAGTTGCCCATGCAGTACCATCGGCGCAAGCGGACTTAACTTCTGTGTTCGGGATGGGAACAGGTGTGGCCCCGCTGCAATAACCACCATCGCTGACGCTTGATTTTTAAAACGCTTAGCGATAGATGCTCCGCGGCATGTGATAAACTCTTGAGTACAAAACAAGAAAAATAATGGTGAAAGCCAATCGACGTATTAGTATCACTCGGCTGAATGCGTTGCCGCACTTACACCTGTGACCTATCAAGGTTGTAGTCTCCAACCCGTCTAATGGGGAAATCTAATCTTGGAGCTGGCTTCCCGCTTAGATGCTTTCAGCGGTTATCCTCACCGAACGTGGCTACCCGGCAATGCAATTGGCATCACAACCGGTAAACCAGAGGTTCGTCCACATCGGTCCTCTCGTACTAGATGCGGGTCTCCTCAAATTTCCTGCGCCCACGAAGGATAGGGACCGAACTGTCTCACGACGTTCTGAACCCAGCTCGCGTAACTCTTTAATCGGCGAACAGCCGAACCCTTGGGACCTTCTTCAGCCCCA
>Ga0172382_10002984_pt1 | contig 27292 bp, 28 predicted proteins | sample Leawel138RmetaG_FD_122245 | JGI IMG/M metagenome (GOLD analysis project Ga0172382, IMG submission 122245) | Leachate microbial communities from a municipal landfill in Southern Ontario, Canada - Leachate well 138R metaG | ecosystem: Engineered > Solid waste > Landfill > Unclassified | place...
GCTGAGTTCCTCGGTACCCAGCTGCCTATGGATACTGTCCCTTGCAATCCGGCCTTCACTGAATTCGTTGGTACCATCCAGACCGGCAGTGAGATCAAGGATTGTCGTACCGTCGATTACCTCACCATGGTCAAGAACTTCTCTGGCCCTGGCAATGAGCGTATCGGCGAATTCCTCAACCGTTACCCCGATCCCAAGTTCCGGGCAGACATGATTCGGAATTACTTCCCGAATTTCACCCGCCTGTATCTCAATCGGGTCATCGCATTCAATTCCTCTCTGCTGAGCCAGATGGCTAACATCATCGGTAGTCGCATCAACCTGCAGACCAGCGTCAACTCGATGAACGGCATCGACCTGAGCTATATCCAGAGCCAGGCTCAGAACTTCGGTGCCGGTATGCCGTCTCTGGTTACCCAAGGGCAAGGCTATACGGATAACTTCATGAGCATGAACACTCAGTGGTTCTAAGATAGAATAACGTTTAATATAGGAGGGGGATCTTATCCCCCTCCTATCTTTATTTCTTTCATTATTTTCATTTTATGTAGAAATAGATTTTATAAGACCATTTAGTAATAAGATAAAAACTCAAACAAATTAAAAATATATATAATCTATATAGATATCTCTTGTGCTACTTAACTTACTTTTTAAAAAAAGGAGGAAACAGTATGATAGTACCGATTACTTTGAATAATATGCCTACTGCTGGAGCACTTCTGGGTACAGCAGGTACTAGAGCTCTCGTAGATAGTATCAATGGTGGTATGGGGTTATCTCCAGATTTCTTTGGTTCTGTCCATGATGTATTTAATAGTGCTCGTAGTATATGGATGCAGAATATCGTAGAACCAATTCGTGTCGCATATACTTCTTTGAAGAATACAGCGAATAAACTTCTTATGAATGATGTATATATTCCGATTGTTAAAGATACTGATTTTGAATTTATTCCTCCCTGTATGCATATGCCAATTCTTATGTATGCTCCAGTCCAAGAACTATTCAAACAAGGTCGCATTGATGGATTTGGATATGATCCAGATTGGCTACCTACAGAAGATGTGTATGGTAGACTGATCTCTAATGGTACTATTGATGATATTGCAAATCAGAGAGATAAGGAAGGTAATATTACCTTTACTTGGATCTTTGATACTACAGATCCTGATTTAACTTTTGAAGAAATTGATTATATTGAACAAACGAGAGCTGCTATTGATTTACTATTAAAGCGTAAAGTAGACCCAACAAACTTCCCACGGCGAATTGGTTAAAAATCCCATATGAGGGAAGAGAGTACGCTCTCTTCCCTTTTATTTTTTATGGAGAAATATATGTCTACTACAGTCATTCCTACTATGCATTTAAGTGCTTCATATCTTACTGATCCTAAAGAAAAAGTAGTATACGTGTTAAGACATTTCACTTCTATACCTAGTGGTATATCTAATACGTTTTCTGATGAAGAGATCTCTATGCAAAGATTACGTGCTAGATATGGTCATAATGCACAGACTATGGCTAAAAGTACAAAAGATGAATTACTTTCAGTATTAGAGAGAACATTTCCTGATGATAAAGTTACTGTAGAATGTGAACCTAAATATTCAGATGAAGTACGATATGATTTAGAGATATCTGTTTTTTTAACTAACAAGAATGGTAATATGGAATATGTATCTGGAGATATCACAGTAACATCTGATGGACAGATACAACTTGAGCTTAATGAAGGAGAATAGATATGGCTATAGATAATCCATCTTCTAAAAATGAAGCTATTGAAAATATAGATAAGATGTATGATATATTACAAAAAGCTTTAGCTAAGAGTAATCAGATTCCTTTATCTGAATTTAGAAAATATGAATCTTTATTTAGGCATAATGATAAAAAAGAATTTACACAAGAAGAAGAATCTAATATTCATACATTAAGTACTGAATTGTTTAAACGTATAGATCCATATAGTCCAATAGATATAATCTATAATAATCAAGTAGTATTAACACTTCCTCCAATATTTGTACCATTTAAATCTATAGATCCTAAATATAAAGAAGCTGTTGATGTAAATAGAAATATGTTAAGTCAAGATATAGCTAAATATAAATATGAAGCATATGACCGCATGATTACTCTTCTTATGAAGACTCAACTAGATGATGAAAATATTGCTAATCTCAGAAAAGCAAAAGCTGATTTTGATAGAATATCAAATATAGCTCATAGAAAATTGCGTGGAGAAAAAGTAGATCATTTATCTCATTTAGAAGAGGATGATGATACTGAGGGTATATCCTTTGATGAATGGGAAGAATAGTTATGACTCCAAAAATACTCAGTATATCTGATATACATTTTGGTCATAATAGAGTACCTGCATTATATATGAGAGAAAAACTATTTCGATATATGTTTCCAAAAATAAAAGATGCTGATGTAATCTTTATTGGCGGAGATATATTTCATACTCTACTAAGTATCGATTGTTCCGATGCTAGAACAGCAGTAGTTTTTATTCTTGATATGCTACATGAAGCTCATCTTTATAATACTAAAGTACGTGTATTGCGTGGTACATATTCACACGATAGAGACCAATCTAAGATATTAGAATCTATATCAAGAGAATTATCTTTTGAAGTAGATTTTAAATATTTTGATACTATAGACATTGAACATATCGAAGATCTTAATTTGAAAGTACTGTATGTACCCGATGACTTACCTTATGATTCTAGTGAACAAGTAATTACAAAGATTAAAAATATTCTAAATACTATCGGTTGGGATAATGTAGATATCATGATAGGTCATGGATATTTTGAACATGTATTACCTGCTGGTATGTGGACGTTACCTAAAATCACATTTAATATAAAGCAGTTTGAACATATAGTAAAAAAGTATATTCTCATGGGTCATATCCATACTAGCTCCATTGTAGATAAAGTTATTTATAATGGAAGCTTTGATAGATTGGCTCATGGCGAAGAAGAAGATAAAGGATTTTTCTTTATAGATAAATCTATACATTTTATTAAAAATGAAGATGCAGAACAATTTATTACTATTGATATAAGTAAATATATAGATAAAACTACAGATGAGATTATTGATATATTTGTAAAACTAGTAAAGAAGAAATTTAAAAAAGATAACATCTCTGGATATGTAAGATGTGTACATCCTAGTAGTGAGATTAGACAAATCTTACACAAGATAGTACAACAAAAATTTCCTTTACTTAAATATTCACATAAAGCTAGTAAGACTAGTCAAATAGAGAAACTCATATCTGAACAGCCCTTACTGGAGCATTGTGAAAGTTTTTATGTAACTGAAGATAATTTACCTGAAATGATAAATAATTTTATAAAAGAAAAGAATATACCTATAGGTATAACTATTGATAAGATTGAGAGTATTCTCAAATCACTATAGGAGGCTATATATGGCCATAGATTTTAAAAATCATGAATATGGAAAAGAAGTAATTTCTGGTGAAATAGTAAATGGATGTTCTATTGGATTAAATAGAATTTTAAATAAATTAGTCGAATGGCATAGAAAGAATATTAAACATGACGTTGATACTGTATTAGTTAATATGTATACAGTTATTCGGAATTGTTATAATAAAACAGATAGTGATAAAGAGATTATAAGAAAAGTAGGTATCGATATAGATATGCTTAAATTATATATCGATACCTACTTTACAAATATAAATAAACAAGTAGTGACTATATTTTACTTACCTAGATACTATCTTCCTAAAGAACATATGCGAGAATTAAATAGTACTAATAGTGAGATTGAAAGATTAAGAAAGGTAGTATTATCTCATTGGACTAATGAAGATATAATTGATATATCTACTCCTACTATGAAAGCTTATCTAGTAGTATTCAATACCACCAAGATGACTCCTAGAGCATTATCAGATACTATAAGGCAATTTTCTAATATGGGGAGTCATTCTAAGTTATGGTTAATTAGTCATATACCTTTAGATTTTCACTTACATAGATTAATTAAAGATACAACTCTTTTTGAGAGTTATACTGCTGAATTAAAGGCTGCTAAGTTTTTTGGTGAAAAAGTATTTAAGCATAATCGTATTCCTTTTAATCAATATACACATCTTGCATTAGGTGATAGCGTATATGTACAGCCCTTAGTTAAAGGTAAACAAAAAAAAGAAATTATATCAAGGGCTGAACAAGTAAATTGGAATATACGAACGGAGCATGAAATACTATTAGATTTAGTAAAATGTGGTGTACCACGAAAGCTTTTAGAAACACTAAAACTATATTAGGAGAATAGAAAATGAAGCTAGAACTAAATGGTATATATAAATTATATACAGAACGTCCAAATACGGATACTCTTACTATTGGTTGTTATAATGGTATACCTAGTATTACTGTATTTGCTAAAGGTATTGAGGGTCCTGCATTTAGACTTCCTCTTAATAATGCGCTTATTATGGCTATTAAGACTGTACTTAAAAAGATTATTGAAGGTGGACCCAATGTCCGTACTTCTATTCAAAAAAACAGATGGGATAGTAATGCTAAGCGTATGGAATCTGATGGAGTATTAGTATTTGGTAAAGATGAAAAGAATATTATCTATATCGATGTATCTGGTGCAAACCTTAAAACGCCAGTACGTTTTAATTTTATGATGCCTAAGTCTGTATCTGTCGGTAGTGATAATATGGATGATGCTACCCGTAGTAGACTCGATGCTACTGCTTTTGTTGAAGAATTCCTTGATAAACAACTACCTATTGCAATTATAATGTCACGAGATGCAGAGTCTATGAAGGCTGCTGCTAATAAGCGTAGTGGCGGTAGAGCATCTTTTAATAAAAATGCTAGTGCTTCTCCTGCTCCTAGTGAAGCTGATGAAGCCAGTATCTTTTATTAAAATATAAGTCTGTAGGAGAGAGGCCATATTAGGCCTCTCTCCTATTTAGTCGACAATATAGATATATATTATCTATATACTCCACTCAAGTTCTAAAATAAAAATTATACATAACATCTTGTATGTAGTGGACATATAGATGTCAACCTTATCAGCAGGAGTGTATCAATGCATATTACTCGCAAGGTAGTTCAATTAGAAGGGGTAAATACTGCACTTGCATTTATTGATATGCAAGGTCTGGATATCAATACTACTACAGAAACATTTCCAGAAGATCTACTTGTGTTTAATATTAAAACTTATAATAAGCTTGACTATAAAGAAAACATGGTCCATTGGAAAGTATTTAATATTGTAAATGAATTTCTCGATACTCTTAGTCAAGATGATCTAATTGAACTTGGTAGATTATATGGTAGAATTGGTTATATCTTAAAACATGAATTTAAAGATATAGCTATGATTGCTGATATTACTAATAGAATCAATTCTATGGTTTGGGAGACTTTTAGTAAGACACAACTATCATCTAAATTAGAACAATTTGTATCTGATTCAAATATTCCATTTCCTGATTTAAAAGATATCGGCAATCGTCCTCAAGATAACCCAGAGACTACTTTTTATTACCACGAATATGTCAAGTTGACTACCATTGTAATTATATGCAAAATGTTTTTTCCTATATTTGGTGAAATTATTAGTATCACTAAAAAGGCATTAGATAATACATTAAAAGAGACTCATTGTATTACCATTCTCAAAGATGTACTAGCTAATGATTTTGGGCCACTTACATACAAGCTTCAGCAATATATTTATAATGCTATTGCTAGAACGAGTAATGGTAGTCCTAAGCATACATTGACTGCAGCGTTTAATGGATATACTGTAGATAGGTTTACTCTATATATCTATGCTTCTACATTAGTAAAGAAGTTTGTAAACGTAGATCTGTTTAAGCCTGATGGAAATATCATGACTTATGTTATGTCTTGTGTACGTGGAACAATCGAATCGATTACTAGTAATATGAGTAAAAGTAATTCTGTGATGGAAAGGGAGAATCCACAAGAATTTAGTTCTAGTGGTGAAGGTAATATGTCTCGTATGGAGACAGAGAGCTATTCTACTAAATCAACAGTAGATATCCCTGTCATTACTAAAATAGGTACAGAACTTATGATTAATAGATTTATTACAGAATTGAATATCGATAAAAAGGTATTTAATGCTGCAATAGCATATCATAAATCACATCCCATTCCAGTTACTTGTATTAATAAATATGTACTTGCTACTATGTTTGGACATCGCATAGGTGGTGCATATGGAATAAATCTTTTAAATGCAAATATTTATACAAAACTAGTTATCTTGACTCAATTATATGCTATCAGTATAAATAATCTTGATATCGTGCATACTTTATCAATTGCTCCTACTGATTCGATTAAGACCAAATATTCTATTGTTGATAGTAGAATTAAGATGGATAAAGGTGCAGGCTTTGCATATCGAAATTGTAAAGCTATGTTCCCATATGCTATCGGAAATATTACCTGGGATAGTAAAGCAAAAGAGATTTTAGATTATATCATCACAAAGATACATGTATATAATACAGCGCCTGTAATTTGGGAAATGTTGAATCAAGAAGAAAAGAATTCAGAAATATTTACATATCAAGAAAATGTTGTAACTTGTATAATTGAATTTATCAATTATGTCTTAAATCAAGTTGGACAAAAGAACAGAGAAGAAGAAATTTGTATTACTATATAAATCATCAAAGATATGACAGGCTTATGTAGATTTTACATAAGCCTGTCTATATTATCTACTGGAGGTAGCGCCTATGATTTTTAATATAGTACCAAATGAATGTAAAGTCCCCCCTGGTACTATCATTGGTTATAATTATATTGAAATGATAGATTATTTTGATGATGACGAATCCTTTGTACCTAAAGGAGACGAAATCACTCTTAATACTGATATCATGAAATATAAATTTCTAGAAAGAATAGTATGTCCTGATTTAGTACATGGTACTAATCGAATTATGTTTATAGAAAAACATTGTCTTAAATTTAATAATGAATATTTTCAATATATGGTCCGTCTTATTTATCCCCAAGGTAATGTGAGACAATTTATATTTCCAGTAATAGTTGAGAGTATTAAAGCTAAACTTTTAAATAAAGCGTATTCCCATCAAACTCCTACCAGTGTCTATATCGAAAAGTTAACTAATAATACCGATATCGATACTGAATTGTTAAATATTATTCAAGATACTTATTTACAAAATAGAGGAATGATAGATTGTATTTGTGTAGACTCAGATAAAAAAGATACATTTATGGGTATCTATAGAAATGACATTTTGGAATATTCGGACAATATGTTTACTTGGAATCGTGCTGAAGATATAGCATCTACTATAATTCGAAAATTATCATTAAATATCACATCAGGATATTCTACTGTAGATGAGAGTCTACTTAAATATGGTAGTAGTCCTTTTCTATTTAAAGAAATAGGACATCAAGTAGACAGGACATCTTTAATTGATGCTTTTTCTAAATATGATTTACCTAAAGATATGGATTGGAATTATGATTCCCGGATATGTGATTATTATTCTTCAGTATATCGTATACTTACTTCAACAGCAATAACGGATTTAAATATCAGATATATATTATCAAATAGACAGTGTAGTGATGTTAAGTATTATTCAAGATATCCACTGATTAATATTAAGGATATTGTTAAAAATGTAATTCGTAATATTAACAGATCATTAAATAATAGCACGAACTCTATGTTCAGCTATGCAACGCATATAGATCTATTTAAAAACTTTGATGATGAGATTGGTATAGTTGTATATAAGAATAAAGATATACTTGGTTCTTATTATTGGGACTCTAGTATCATGACACTAGTATCTCCCAACATGGTAATTTGGCCAGAATAAAAAGCCCATACCCTTTAACTATCTTGAGGAATGACATGAATAACCAGCCCACAGGTGACAACATGTTCGTTAGCCAAGTTAGTGATACTCCGCGTGCTGTGTTGTATCTGTTTGCACCCAAACGAATCCAGGACCATTATAAGCGCCCACTATTGTATAATTTCAATAATGAATTTACTGAATCACTTTATGATACTGTAAGAGATGCAAATCTCACTGGTAATTTTACTCCTAAAGTTAGACAATTCCTAGATTCAAAACCTGCACAAAGTGCAATCATGCCATCCTCGCATGGAGAACACATTGGTACTGGAATCTTTTCCAACTTTTGGACTTTTATGCTTTTGGTTGATAATGACAAGCCTGAGTCTGATTTGTCTTTACGAAATACTAGAAACCGAACTGTCTATTATGGATATTGTAGTGATGAACCTATTAATCCTAATTTGATTAATGGTAGTATGACAGTCAACGAAGGTGCATTCTTAACTGTCACTCATAAGACTATCATTAATGCAATGATGGTCCAAGCTAATATGGGACAGATGATATCTCAATTTGATACTGTCTCTGATATTGATGTTATTCATGGGCCACAGGTTGCTACATTAGCCAGTAATCCTCTATACCTCATGACTCCAAGTAATATTAGAAAGAGTACTGTATCGGACTTTGATGGATCTAGTGTACTTACAGTAAGTCAAGATGATATTATTCAAAATCATACGTCTGGAGATCTTATTTCTGCTACACTTAATTCTCCAAAACGCCATGTACAAAAGATTGTAAATGCAATTATTAATGGATGTGAATCCATGGCTGCTGATAGAGTATCTGGTCAATTTAGTAATTCTGGATTTCTTAATCCTGGTAGTAATATTTATGGATATGATGATCTATCCACTATGATTGATGGTAATATGGTAGATAATCCTAATGAAGCTATTGTTGGTGTAAAGATTAACCAACCAATTAGTATGGGCATAATCCTTAGAAAATATCATCCTGAGATTATTCCTATCTTCATTAAGCAGGCTAACCTGTTTGATCCTATTCCGCAAAGTTATATTTCAGCTAATAATATTTTCTCTTCATTGTTGTCCGGTGCACTTCCGACCGTGTTATCTAATACTGGAATCTGTAACTTAGCTTTTTGTTATAACTCTTATCACCAAGCATTTAGAGTTGATGATGTAGCTACGTTTGTTCCAATGAATCCAGCAGAAGTATCTCATCGAGTAAGTGCTGCTAGACAAATCATGGAAAGAGAATTGTTTTCTATTCTGATTTCTAATGGTGGACATTTTGATTTGATGTGTTCATGTTCTGTTACTGGAGATACACATATTACATTGAACTTCTTGGATAGTACACCTACTAATGATGTGTATGAAAATGATAATAGGTTTGCGAATACTCAGTTGGTTGGTAATTATTCGGCATTGAGTCATAACTCTGCGAATCTCGGAGGTATGATTTCATCAATTGCGAATAGTCTACATTAAAATAATTTCTAAATCCCTAGGAGGGTAAGTATGAGTCTCAAGCGAACTGATGTAACTAAAGCATTAAAGTTCTTTGTAGGTATGTCTGGAGTATACTCTGTAGATAATGATGGGTATATTAAGAATACTGCAGGTGAAGTAGTTAAGATTGGTAATAAGACCGATCCTAAGGATCTTATGGTCTTTAATGAAGTAATCACAAATCCTAATGCTGCTATTCTAAATCCTTTTGCTGAAGGTCTCGGAGAGACCGATGATCAGTATTGGTTCTATGAATCATTCAGTATGTCATTTAGTATTTGGGTAACTCAGCTTATCAAGTTTATTTCCGAGAATGCTGTAGTAGCGAGTAATAAGAAGAGTAAGGCCGATCTTCCTGTTGAACTAGTATCTATGGTTAGCCCATATGCCGAACTGGTCGATAAGAAGACTGAAGATGAACTTGAGAAGATTATGAAGGATGTAAGGTCCTTCATGAATGTAGTCTATAAGCGCAAGTCTAAGACTGCAGTATTCCGGTGTGCTGTATTTGAAGGTCCGTCATTCAGAGAACAATTCCCTGGTGTACGTAAGAAGACTTGGGATTTTCTCGAACTAGTACTATCTCATATCTTTAAGACTCCAGACCCGACTTCTACTCCTTATGATAAGATCCTTGATGAATATAGTTATACGACCGAAGTAATTGGTTGTCCTAAGATTGATGCGGTTATGCATATTTATTATATGCTCGCTGTAAAGCTAAATCCGTATTATGAGCTTATGGATAAGTTCTGTTCTGATGAAACTAGTGTTAGAGAATATGCAATTGATTTGAGTACTTTTAGTTATCATCTCAATAATTTGAATGAGTATTATCAGCTTGCTCGACATATTATTCAACCTAATACGGTTAAACAAGCCACCCCTGCTCAACAGAACATGATGTCTACAGTACCTGCACCTATGGGTGTAGGTGGTATGATGTATAGTACTGTACCTGTGCCGAATAATAGTGGTTTTAATCTGAGCCCAAACGTCCCTGTCCCGAGTAATATGGGGATGGTACCTGTTCCCCAAATGCCATATCCTCAGGCGTACTCCCAATCATATACGCCTCAGGTACAGGTATCGATTCCGATGACTCCTCAGCCGATGCCTGGTATGGGTATGTATAATCCGATGATGGGCAATGTACCTATGCCGATGGGTATGAATGCTGTACCCAATCAATTCGGTATGATGGGTATGGGATCTTATGGTCCTGGTGTGTATCCTAATCCGAATATGGGAATGGGTGTAATTGGTGGATTTAATACAAATCCGCCAGTCACAGCTGCTCCTCCGACGGTATTCAAATAACATATAAATCATATAGGGGGAAGGACATACGAGTCCTCCCCCTATATTTTTATTTTTTTGGAGTAGATATGGAAGATCTATTTGGTGGCGGTAAATGGTCTATATATATCGGTATAGTAGCTGAAGATAAAGGATATACTTCACGTAGCATCAAAGTTTATCCAATCGAACTATTACCATTTATGGATGGTGATGTACAAGATTATACAAGTAAAGAATCTGTTACTATCAAAGATGTAGTGACAGGTAAATCTTTTACTGAAAAGATCTCTACTTCAAATATTATTAATGCAGAATATTTTGATCTTAATACTAATAGAGTCTCTCCTCCCGATGTAAGAAAGGGAGAATACGTATTTATATTTAGATATCAAGATACTGATCAATATTATTGGTATAGTATGGGCCGAGATGATGATCTTAGAAAACAAGAACATCTCAGATTAGCAATATCGGATTCAGATGAGACACAAAAAGAATTATCAGACGATAATACATATTTTATAGAATTAGATACTTTACATAATAAACATATCTTATTGCATACATCAAAAGCTGATGGAGAGCAGTATAGTTATACCATTAAAATAGATAGTCAAACTAATAAAATCCACATCATGGATGATGATGAAAATGAGATTCTATTAGATTCTAATGTACCTCGTATCTTTATGAGAAACAAAAGAGGTTCATTTATTGATATAAATCATGACGATATCTTTGTGGGTGCTATTAGGGATCTAGTATTAAAAGCTGGTAGACAGATCTTAACCAATGGTCCTGCTATTAGTATTATCTCTGATGGTAATACAGTTATTAAGGTAAATGATTTTCAACTTAATGGTAATAATATTTCTATTAGTGGAGAAGTATTAGGTCTAAATGGTCCTACTAAGATCTCAGATACTTTAGTAGTACCCCATATCCAATGTGAATCATCATCTACTGGATCAGTCGGATCTCCATATCCCAAACCGGATGTAAATCTTGAAAATGGTAAAAGTGTATCTCCAAGCTATTCGCCAGATCATGGTAGTGGTGGTGCTGACAATAGACATTGTACTGCACATGAAGAGATATCGCCAGCTTTAAAAATCATACAAGATTGTTTAAGACATATCCATGAAAATTTGGTAGGATTACCCTATGATTTTGAAAGTATTGATGATTTAGCTGATAGTAGTAAAATGAATAAGAATAGAGGAGAATAAAAATTATGAAGATATTTACTTTTAAAAGATCTCTATTTTCTAATACACATCTTCCTAGAAAGAAAGTATACAATCTTACTTATCCTAATATGGAAGAATATTTTTGGTGTGTCAATAAGTTAGAACTAATAGTAATGGATTGGGTTAATCGAGAGAAGATATATAATCAGAATAAATTACAACCGACTCTATTAGCTAATATAGAAAAATGTAATCTAAAGATACTTGCCAACCCCGATAAGGATTGGCAAGTATTATTAACTAAATTATTACAAGATTCAGAAATAGATTTTTCTACAAATAGATTAATAGATCTGCATATAAGGATCTGTAGTATTTTTACACAAAGTTTTATTGAAGTATATACAGGTAATATCTGGGCATCGGTATCTGATCTAGGTACAGGTATATCTGATCTACCATCTAATGAAGATTGGTATGTATTATCTGAGAAATATAAATTCATTTGGTTATTCTTTTTGATTCAAGATATACTTAGATCAGATCATACTAAGAAAAGTTTATTTATGCTCGAGTAGTTTGATACTGCTCATATAGATCTATAATAGTTTGCATACTTGGTATATATATAGAAGATATGTTTTTAAATTCTCTATCTGTAGGTAGATTATTAAGAAATCTAATTATCCAGATTACAGATTCATCTAAATTAATAGATCTAATATATCCTTTAAGATTATGCTGATATTGATTCATATATGCACTAGAGATCATTCGTGTAATCGAATTTTCTAAAAGATAATCCCGATGATCAATAACAAATCTTTCCCATTCACTATCATGATTACTATATTTATTTGTTTTAATTTTACTATTTAATAATGTAATAATTGACATAAGAATCTTCTCCTTTCTAAATAGATCATATACTTATGATATGGTATTTTGGTATGATATATAGATACTTAAAATTAAAGATAGGGGCTATATAGCCCCTATCTATTTTAAATTCTAAATCATTTTCTTTATAAGTATATATTATCTATATACTCTCTATCTAATACTTTATTATGGAGGTAATAACCATGTCATCAAAAGATAATTCGGAATTTGATGAAATCAGTTATCCAGATAATGATACAGTGAATATTGTACAAGAAAATTATCCATTAGTAACATGGACAGAAGTAGCACATCCTTCTAGATCACAGATAAGCACGATGTATTTTACTACTAATGAGTGGACTTCTCAGAATCCAATTTTGCCTATGGGTACAATTGGTATTGAAATAGATACCAATAGGATAAAAGTCGGCAATGGTGAATTACCGTGGTCGGAACTTGATTATATGTACATAGATATGGATTTTAATGAAGAAGCTACTACAGAACCTTTAACAGAAAATCAGCTTAACGATATACGTTCTTATGTAGATACTTTTTTAGAAGATCAGATTAATACTATATATGAAAATTTAGCTGAATCAGCACTTACTAATGAAGATATAGATAATGATGATGAAACTGATTTTGCACAAGAAATGAATATGGCAGCTGATCTGCCTAGAAATATAAGTATTTCTCATGCAACAGCACTTGGCTCACTTGAGCAGATTCGTGTATGGATGGATCATGCCTTTCCTGAAATAATGAATTCAGTTGATAATGAACATAGACAACATATTTTAGATACAACTTTATTTGAAGGTAAACTTATCGATAGTTCAAACTATAAAAATTTTATAAATTTAGAAGTCTGTGATAATTTTAGAATGATTTCTGAACTTACAGAAGATATTTTAGTATATGAACATGAAAGACGAGACGTTCCAACTATAATTACAACTAGCTCACAATGGGTAGATTGTGATGCTAGGAATATTATTTTCTTAGCAGGATCCTTTTTGTATGCACATGATAGTCAAGTATTAAAAGAAAGTGATGGTATTACTAAATTTAAAGATTTACCTGAACTTGATAGTCCTATGTTTAATATATTCAAAGAGAGATTGTCATTATATGTAAAAAGACTACAAATTTCAAAAACTAAAGATAAAACAAAAACGCATAAATCTTCTATAGCCAATCATATAGAAGATTATATTAATAGATCTATCAAATAAAAAGGAGATAGAGTATGAGTATGTTTAACCAAACAGAACCAATGAGGCTTCCTAATATAGAGGTTAGTACGCATATTCCTACTGTAAAATACAATGGACCATTTTTAATACTTGATTCATGGGCTGAAATACTTAGACATACTCCATATCAAGAAGAATGGACGAGTGTCAGTTCGACACCAAATATTGAAAATGAAAATACGACCATTAATGAGAAAAAATCTGTAATTACTGAATTAGTTGAACGTAATATAGACTTTTAACTAATAAGGAAGTAATTGTCATGTCAATATCTAAAGATAGTGAGTGGTTTAATGGTATTGTGCATAGTTACAACGTGATTGATACCCTTAAATATAATAATGATATCAGTAAATATCAAATTAGCCTTAATGATCCGATATATAATCCCAGAACACCTTCTATGCTTAATTCTGATCATCCTAATCATGATCGTCTTTTTAATCCAGAAACTACACGTAAGATTAAATCGATAATAGATAAGTATGTAAAGGTACCAACAGTTCCGCCTCGTTTTAATGTCTATACTCAAGATAGTCATCAGGAAGAATGTCAGCCCGGAGAGATAGTCGCTGCAGAATTTACCAGTCCTCTTCCGATGTATCTGTTGCAAGATGAAATGGAACGAGAGATCGTGGATTAATAATTCATCAAGTATAAGAGGAGAGGGAATTTACCCTCTCCTCTTATATTTTTCTATAACACATATTCCAGATTAGGAATGATTCATATATAAAAATATATCTATCTTACATTATGTAAATAATTGATATATATTTGTGTCATCTTACTAATAGGATGAAAAATAAATGGTGGTGTTTATAGGTATATATTATCTAATAAACGCCACTATTTAAAAAATATTTAAGGAGAATAACAAATGTCAAATACTCTAATTTATTTAATGGCTGCATTTATTTCCCTAATCATTGTAGTTATTATAAACAGACTATCAGTTACCCACCGAATAAAGGAAGTCCTAGTAAATCCATTAGCTCATGTTTTATTAGTTGATCTACAGAAAATTTCTATTCAAACAGCTACGACTGTCTATAAAAGAAATAATGCTATTTATTTTAACTATATTCGGAGATTTAATGACACTGTTGAATTTGAAGTTGAGTATGATCCAAGTAAAAAGAAAATTGGTACATGGATATATATAGTTATTAGAGGTAAAAAGATTGTTAATGAACCACACAAACCGATACCTCAAGAATTAAAAGATATACTTTTTAAGTTGTATTCTAATAAATATTATGAATAAATTATAAGAAACATAAATTTGGTATGGGGTATAAAGTCCCCATACCATTATAATCTCTATACATCTAAAAGGAGAGGGTATGATTGAGGATCTTGAGACGATGGTCAAGAATTATATCGACAATCTTAAATTCAATCCCCGACTAATTGGTCTAGAGATGCTTTTATGTCCATTTGTTCATACAAACAGTTCTGCTCGTAGTGATATGTTTGCTAGTCATATCGTACAGGCTCAGTTACTTAAAGGCGCTGAGCATCCTCTTATTTTTACTGGATATGAAAGTATGGTCGGTGAGTATGAATTCAATTCTACTGAACGCGATCAAGATATGGAGATTTTAGCGGTTATTCCTAAATATCGCCCCACTTCCGGAATGTATACTATTAATGATAATCCGATGTTGACTGTCATAGGGCTTGGTTTGACTGATCGTAAATTACATTATTTTGATATTTATAAGTATACTAAAGGTTCAGAAGGATATGGATATTATAATCGTCTAAGTAATCAGCATCTACTTACTCCTGGTACATTACTCCCTAAAGATACCAAATTATCTACATCGCCCATCCATGATGGTGAAAAGTATAATCTGGGTGTAAATGCTAATGTAGCATTTATGACGATGCCTCAGACTATTGAGGATGCATTTTTAATTAGTCAATCTTTAGCAGATAAGATGGAAACTCGAGCTATCAACTCTACAATGATTAAAGTAAGCCCTGGTCAGCATCCACTTAATCTGTATGGTGATGATAATGAATATAAGTTTCTTCCTGATATTGGAGAGCATGTAAACGAAGATGGTATCCTCTGTGCATTTAGGACACCTACTGAATCTACATTTATGTCAGATACTTTAGATCAAGAATTATATAACGTACATTATCTACATGATCAGTGTATATATGCTCCTCCTGGAGCTACAATTCTTGATATAGATTTTTATGTAAATAAAGCTAAAGTACCTAAGCATCTATATACACAGGTCGAAAAGTATGATGAGGCTATCCAGATTTACTATCAAGCTATTGTAGATGTATACAAAAGATATAAAGATAAGTATACATTAAGTTTTGAATTTAATACTCTTGTTACCATGGCTATGGCTAGATTGGTAGCTAGTGGTGTAAAGGTTAAGGGTGTACCATATAAAAATACTATCAATCTTATCAATAAAGATACAGTAATTGAATTCTTAAATATTAATGTTACATATACTTATCCAGTAAAAGTATCTAAAGGATTTAAGCTTAGTGGTCGTGATGGTGCTAAAGGTGTAATCTGTGATATCTGGCCAGATGAAGATATGCCAACTGATGATTATGGATTTAAAGCTGATCTTATTATTGGAACATCTGCAGTCTGCAGTCGAATGAATGCTGGTCAGTTATATGAACAGTATATCAATAGAGTAAGTGAGTTTGTTAGACGCCGTATTGAAAATGGGGAAGTAGGTTTTGATTATGTACTTGATTATATTAATATGATCAATCCCAATTATGCTAATCTGATTAAACAGCATCATTCGGATACGATGTCTCAAAGTAGATTTTTAAGAGATTGTATTAAAGATGGTATCTATCTTAATATTCCTCCTGGATTAAATACTATTGGAGAAAAATTAATTTTAGATCTTGATGCTAAATACAATGTTCCGTTATCTCCAGTATCATTTAATGTAATCCATAAGGATAATACTAAGGAAAGAGTAAGAACAAAGCATAATGTATGTATAGGATCTAAGTATATATATTTATTATATAAGATGCCTGTACCTAAAGCTTCTGGTATGGGATTTGTAAATCAGTATAATACACCTATTAGGCCAAATCATAATGTAAGTTATTATCCGATTAGTCAGACACCGTTACGATTTGGTGCAGATGAAATCAGAATTCTAACTGAAGCGACATGTGAGAAGCCGGAATCTGTATTAAGATTACTTTGTATCCAAGCTAACTCTCCAGTAGGAATTGAAAAACTTACAGAAGAGCTATTAACTAATCCGACCCCATCGAATATTAAAAGAGTGGATATCTCTAATAAGGAACTCGTAGAAACAAATACTAATATCGGTATAGCTCATCATATGTTAGCTACTATTGGTATTGAATCTGTAGATACAAAATCAGATCCAATAGATCCAAATATTATTCAAAAATATTTCACAGGAGAAGTAGAATGATAGTCACTCCTTCTATGATTGTGAACTATGAAGAAACTATTTTAGCTCTTGTGAATAATCCTGATCCGGTATCTGTAATACAAACTGATGATGGACCCATAGAAGTAGTTACTAAGTATCTAGCATTTAACATGAACTTTCTTTGGATACTTCCTAAATGGGGTATACCAGTAAAGAAAGACCACCTTATTATTGATGATATCATCACTGAAAAAGTTATCAGTAATACATTTACAAAGATCTATCATGCAACAAAAGATATAAGTGTAACTAAATCTCAATATGATTTGTGGGATGCTGTAAATCTTATTTATAACTTTATCCTAAAATATTGTGCTGGAGATCATAGTTCTATATCGATTGTAGAACTTTGTAAACTTATGCAACAGCCTGTAATTAGGAATATTATTGATGATGTAAAATATGATGAAAATACTCCAACTAATATAATTGAACAAATTTGTAATGATAAATCAAAAGAATTTCTTGATGCACTATTAGATCCAAATATTCCATACAATGTGATTTATGATTTTCATAAACTTGGACAATTAAACAGATCACAATTGTCTCAGTTTATGTTGACTATTGGTACTCGTACTGATATCAATGATAAGTTAATTAGATATCCAATTCGTCCATCTTATGTAAGTGGTATAAATAATATGCTAGAGTTGTTGGTCGAATCTTTAGCAGCTAAGAAGTCAGCATTCTATCTCAAAGCTGCTATTCCAGATTCCCAATATTTCTCTAGAAAACAACACTTAGCTACTTCTGCATTATCGTATATTTACAGGCATGATTGTGGTACTACTTTAACTGTGCCATTTCATATTCATAGGGATAATGCTCGAAATCTTTTAGGTAAACATTATGTTAAAGATGGAAAACTATTTACCATCACTGAAGAAAATTATAAAGATCATATTGGTCAAACAGTAGAGCTAAGGTCTCCTCTCACATGTAAACATACTGATGGTATTTGTAGTGTATGTGGTGGAGAACTTACCAACTATATGATCAACGGTGTACGGATCGGTATCGCTTCATCTATTGAAGTCACCGACCCCACTACTCAAAAGATCCTTAGTAATAAACACTTTCAAGCTACAGCATCTATCATATATGGATTACCTGATGATCTAGCTACATACATGTTTGTTCGTCATGATGGTGAAGTATATTGGAGAAAATCTAGAGCGACTGCACTTAAAAATTATAAGATCGGTATTAACATTAATGATATGAAGCATATATCTTCCCTTGTTGAAATAAAAGATATTAATGCATTAAATGCTGAATATGCTAGTAGTATATCACAATTAAGAATTAGTACTATTTCTGAAAGTGATCATGTTACTGGTATCATTAATATGGCATATGGTGACATTAAACCGTATTTCTCTAAGGATATGCTACTTTATATCAAGGAAAACTATAGGCGTCTGACTATAGATGATACGATTTGGATTCCTATGGATGAGTTCGATATAGATCTTCCTATCTTTGGATCTATTATTGCAAACGATTCGATGATTCACTTTGTAAAATCTGTAGTATCATTCTTGGAAAACAAAGAAAAGTTATCTTCATATACATCTATTCCAGAAGCTCTTAGAGATTTTAGTACAGTAGTATACAATAAGGTAGTGGCTAATATCCTCCACTTAGAAGTAATGCTAAGAGCATATATGGTCACTAGTCCTTTTGATTTTAGTATTCCAATAGTTACCGATATTAATAATGTAAGATTTGAAAGTAACCAAGTACTAAATACAGAAAGATCTTTAGGTACATTCTTGGCATTTGAAAGATTTAGTTCTGTTATTAAATCTCCTAGTGCCTATGTAATTCCTAAATGTACAGACCCATTTGATATTTATGTCGGATTTGATTTCTTAGACAATTAGAATACGAGGAGGGGACATAGCGTCCCCTCCTCAAATTATCTTTTATATTTTTATCTATTTTGATATATATACATATCATTTAATATATCCTTAGTTTGGAGGTGATCATGCTTATTATAAAAGCAGGTAGTACATATTTTGAATTTGAATGTGAACCTAATGGTAATATCGATAATGGTGCATTTAATATTAAGCGGTATATAGACCGATTAGTATTGACTAGATATAATTATAAGCTTAGATGTACTATGATTGAATTTAGATTTTTATATTATAAAAATGGCATATGTAGAATGCCTATTAACAATCTTCAACATTTTCTTACTACTATCGGAAGTGCTGGTATAGTTTATGAAATAATTGAGAATACTCCTTATCAAGGAGAAGTTATAGATATTCCTCGAAATACAAATTGGGTAGATAGACCCAAACAGATACCTGCTATAGATTTCATAGTAAATAATCCTAGACCTATGCGAGCTTTATCTTTACAGACTGGATTAGGAAAAACATATTGTGCGATCAAAGCGATATGTCTTTTAAGAAGACGCGGTATCATATTTGTAAATGGTCTTTTAGAACAATGGGTATCAGCAATTAAGAGCCAAACTCTTCTTAAAGATGAAGAGATTTATTTAATACAAGGACAATCAAGTTTAAAGAAACTACAACGTAAATTAGATAGTAAAAAGAAACCTAAGATATATGTAGCATCTATCAGTACGATTAAGTTATATGTATTAGCTAATAAGCATCCATATGATAAGTTTATTCCTTTTAATAAGTTCTTTGAACACCTTGGTGTAGGAGTAAAAGTTACAGATGAATGTCATCTTAACTTTACTGCTAATACTATTATAGATCTTAACTGTAATATAGCACACAATATATATTTATCAGCTACATATGAACGTAGTGATACTGAAGGTCATAGGATATTTGAAATTATATTTCCTCCAGAAATTAAACATGGCGAAAACGAGTATGAAAAATATGTAGATATATATGGATATAAATATAATCTAGGGTTTATACCTGAAGCTAAGTGTGTTACTCCTGAAGGATATAATCAATCAAAATATGAAATGTATCTAATGAAATCTAAAAAGATCAATTATTTATTTGATCAATATTTAACACAACTTATAGATTCACATTGGATTAATATTAAAAGACATAATCAAAAATTATTAATATTATGTAATACAAGAGAATTTTGTTTAGAGATAAAAAATAGGATTGAAAAATATTATGCAGATCAGAATTTTAACATAGGTATATATCTATATGAGACTGACGATAGTCTATTAGATGAAAGTGATATTATAATTTCTACTGTAAAATCCTGTGGTACAGGTAGAGATATATCAAATCTCAGAACTGTTATTTTATTATCATCATTTAACTCAAGTCCATTGACTAAACAATCATTAGGTAGATTAAGAAAGTTACCTAATGGAGATACCCCTGAATTTATATTTATGTCAAATACTGGTATACGGTCACATATGATACATTTTGAAAATAGAAGTCTTATATATCAAGAATTAGGAAAGTCGTTTAAAGTATACGAATTATGATATGAGTAGGGGATTATCCCCTACTCATATCATCTCCATTTTATGTAGAATTACCTTTTTTATTTACAAGGAGTATGAACATGCTTGAAGGATATGGGTCAATATATCTTGGAATAATATTTAGTTTATTACTTATACTACTTTTTTTTATTTGGATGATATATACGATGTATCAATATGTAGCTGTTGTAAAATCTGCACATTTTATATCTTATCGATATATTATTGATAATGCATTATTATGGTTTGAAGTATTTGTATTACAAAAATACCGACATATTACAGAAGAAGAATTTGAGATAAATGGATTTACTTTTAAGCAGAATTTAGAAGATAGTACGATTTATTATATTAAAGATACCAGAGATGATAAAGTTTACTATGACAAAGGAGAGTTAGTAGAAGTAAATTTTAACCCAGGAGTATGTTTAGTTATTAAAAAATTACTATATAAAGAATATTGTAATTGTATAACTAAATATGACCCAACAGTAGAAGTATCACCCAGGTTAGATGAAATTTGCGATGATTATTAAGATATATATTATCTAATAGAGGGGGAGGAGGTATTAGAATTCCTATGTCAGAGATCTTACTAAATAAACTATTAATAAGTATATTCGTGGTCAATATAACAATAGTAATTCTATTGTTACTTTTAAAAAAGGCTTTTACTTATAAAGTATTTGTAATTAGCCGTAAGTTTAAATTTAGAAAAGAAAAAGAATATATTAAAAATTCTATACATGTATTATTTGATATGCTAATTAAAAATAGTATATTACCTAATTCATATGTAGGATATAATGAGATTGAATTCTTTAAAGATTACGGAAATAAGCCTAAATTAAAATGGCCACAAAGTATTAAGATTAGAGTACTTTATAAATATGAGACTGTCAAATATATAATACACCTTTACTATCAAAATAATTTAGAGATAATTTTTAAATTAAAATATGAAGATAATAAAGTCGTTATTGAAGATGTATTATATGAAAGTAAGAGTTTTCCGATTTCCATAAATGTTATTACATCATTAGGTAAATTGGAAATTATTAAATCCAGTATACCACTACTTGAATATCTGATAATGGATCTAAAACCTATCGATATCTGGTATGGTGTAAAAAGTGGTAATGAAGGTGGAGTGATAGATTATATTTCAAATGATCTTATCAATTCATGTCCTATTAATAATGTTGATATGAATACATTAACACATAATCTTATACGACATAAAATAAAAACACATACCCTAGGAGATATCGATTATGAGTCAGAAAGTTTCGGTAATATTCAAAAATGAAGGACAGTTTGAACTTATCAAGTTTTTTAATAAACAATTTGATCATGCTGATCCTGAATTAGCAAAAGAATTTAAAAATGTATTTGTAACCACTCCAGCTAAATCTACTGATAGAGTAAAAGGTTGTGTAAAATTTAGATGGCCTAAGATGAAAGAAAAAGAGCTCGGGATTCTTCTTGCTAGTCTGATCGTTATTGATCCATCCTTGTTTATTTGTAAGTGTTTTAAATCTGGGTTTACTGTTGGAAAATTAGATCCAGAAAATACTGGACTATCTTTAGACTAAAAGACATATAAATCTTTATAAGAGAGATAGGCAGTTAGCCTATCTCTCTTATGTGTATTTTTCAATTTAATCAACCTATCCTATATCTATAATTCTAATTATTTTTGGAGGACATGTATGTCTACTGAAACAAATATGAAAGAAAAAATAGAAAGGTTAACAGAATTTATAAATCATCATAACTTTTTATATCATACATTAGGTAAACCAGAAATTTCAGATGAAGAGTTTGATAAAGCTTATGCATTATTAGTTAAATTAGAATCTAGATATCCAGCACATAGATGTTTAAATAGTCCTACTAAAAAGATTGGTAATTCTCCTTATTCAAATAAAGTATGTCTCCATCGACAAAAAATGCTTGGTCTAGATAATGTGTTTACTAGAGATGAGTTTATTAAATGGGTAAATCGACTTACTCGTAAAAATGATATCTCTAATCACGATATACTTTATGCTGATCTTAAGGCTGATGGATTAGCTATTGAGTTAGTTTATCATAATGGGAAATTAGTACAAGCTAGTCTTAGAGGAGATGGAGTTACTGGAGATGATGTAACTGAACACGTTATGTTAGTTCCAAATATTCCTAAGACTATTCCTATTATCGATGACTTTGAAGTCTATGGTGAATTAGTATTAAGTCGATCATCATTCTTAAAAATAAATGATGAACAAAGAGCTAATAATTTATTAGAATATTCTACTCAGAGAAATGCTGTATCTGGATTACTTAGAAATAAATCTAAGATATATATGGATAAGGTCATGTGTTATATCTATGGAAGTACTCTCACTGGATATAAACATCTAAGTGATATGCTTTTTGATTTACAAGATACATGTGGATTTTATATCCTAGAGCATGCTATTGGTAAAATAAATAAGCTTACGCCTATTATGCACTTATATGATTCATTTAATAAGCGAGCTGACTTGACTTTACCTGCTGATGGTATAGTAGTAAAGATGGATAATTTAGAAAAACAAGAATCTCTTGGTGCTACAGAAAGATCTCCTAGATATGCTATAGCTTGGAAGTTTGAAGTCACAGATAAAGTTACTAAGCTATTAGATATTATTCATCAAGTTGGTCGTACTGGAATTATTACTCCAGTGGCTATACTTGATCCAGTAAATATAGATGGAGTAAATGTATCTAGAGTAAGCCTAAAAAATGATGCATATATAAAAGGCAAAAACCTTGCTAAAGGTGTCATGGTATCTATCCATAGAGCTGGTGGCGTTATACCTGAGATCAAAGAAGTAGTATCGCCCACAAGTGATATTACTCCTTATAAGACTATAAAAGAATGCCCCATCTGCGGTACTCCTATAGTAAGAATAAGTAAAGCTAATATCATTTGTCCTAATCTTGAATGTAAAGGAATTAAGAAAGCTAGGTTAGCCTATTTTGTAAGTAAATCAGGACTAGACATTAAAGGTTTTGGTCCTAAGCTAGTAGATAAAGTAATCGAAGATAATCAAGTAATAGAATTAGGAGATATCTTTAGTCTAGATACAACTTATTTAAGAGAGACACTAGGTAGTGTTGCTGCAGAAAATCTTATTTATGAATTGACAGTAGCTATGAGTGAGCTAACTTTAAGTAAATTATTTAGAGCGATAAATATACCAGGACTAGATAATAAGAATCTAGATAGATTACTTGATAATATTAATTCCATAGATGAAATAAAGAATGCTATTAAGGATGTACATATTTTAAAATCCTTTGGTATGACTCCTGTAGCTATTCAATCATTACTGGCTTATTTTACAGATAGGCAGAGAGAACTATCTTCTATCGAATGTTTTCATTTTAATATTCCAAAATAATTTATAGAGGAGGGATTATATCCCTCCTCTATAGGAAAATAAAGGAGTAACTATGTTTATATATCCAGCTCTATCTTTGAAAGATGTATAAGTTAAATGTATCTGATATTAAGTAATAAATCGTAAGATAAAGAGAGAGGGCCAAGTGCCCTCTCTCTTTATCTTATATTTTTTGTATTTCATTTCTAATTGAATATATATTATTAACGTGAATAAGGAATTGTATTAGACTTTTCGGGAGGTCTGATATGAAATTTGAAGTCATGAAATTTCTGAGTGATCAGAATTCCTCTTGTTATGAATTTATAAATTCAGCAGAGGAACATGGGTATATTACGAGCGAGCAAGCTCGTATAGCCCGCAACAATTTACGCAGGATGCTTAGTCAAAGTTTTGATTGTAATCCTGCTATCGGTCACTATATCTTGAGGCGGTCTCATGATGTAGTACGGTTTCTCAATTCACGAGAAGGAAGAAACCTTGATCCGAAAGAGATCTATGCTAATTTCACAAAGTGCATAGACAAGAGGCAAAGATAGGGAGCCTGGCTAAACCAGGCTCCCTAAACCGAAGGAGGATTAGAACAAGAGCGGTAAGTTACCCATACAACGCTGTCCTGTACCCCATTTACATTCCAACCCAACCCTTTAGCACTTTAAGGAGCATACCAGTTATGCATACTAAAGACCCAGGTCGAAGTGTAAAGTTATTGACAATTCGTTCAGCTTCTTATGATATCTGTAATAAGAAAAAAGAAATGAGCAAACTTTTAACTAAAGATCATCCTGAAGATGATCTTAATATTCGAGTACTAAGACTCGAAATTGCAGAATTAAAACTCTTTATTGCTCTTTCTATTCATGACCCATACTTATTAGTCGAATTATTACATAAGAATAAGTTTGCTACTATTCCACCTACTATTGTACGAATGTGTTTTCCAGACTATAAGTCTATAAGATAGTAAAGATATAATAATAGTATTTATTTGTAATTGTAATTATAATCAATGATAACATAACAAAATCCTAGGGGGACACCATGGAAACTCGTGAAATGACCATCGAAGAAATGATCGCTTACATCTGGAATCTGCCCGCCGACTTGTTTCTGTCGGCTGTAGTATGATGTTGGTATATACCTAGGGGGAATTTATTCCCCCTAGGTATATACTGATATTCTTAATTTTTTAAGATATATATTATCTTACGGATGTGTATCCTGATATCTTCGAATGCCAAGATAAAATGTTTAAGTTGGGCTGCATGTGGGCCTGGTCGCGCCGAGACCATGGATAAGACCAACTTGTTTACCTGGATTTTGAGAAGCTGTGACGCTATCAGAGATAACACAAAATAAAATTCTTAAGGGGGGATCAAATCCCCCCTTAAGGTAAATATATAGTTTAATTTTTTATCAAATATATATTATTAATCTGATTACATTTTTAACTAAAGGGGAAATATAATGACTATAGAATTACCGGATGATATCATGCTACAGACATTCATTGCAGTACATGGTCCAGCTAATTCAGCGATGCGTATATTGTGGACGAATTTACTAATGGAAGCTTTAAAAGAATATGTTGATTGTCCAAATACAAGACCTATTAATCGTGGAATTAAGTTTTGTGATAATACTGTAGAAAATATTTACTTACCATCTATATTTATTGCGCGTAGTGCATGTAACAAATATGTATTTTATAAAAATGAAGAGTGGGAACAAGAATATGATATATTAATTGATTATCCTCCTACAAAACTGGAGATATTCATCTATGCATTTCATCCGTTTGACTATGATAAAGAAACTTGTAATTGGAAAAGAGAGCTTTCGTGTGCTTTAAAAGAATATATAGGAAAATATGGAATAAATGATTTAGCATATAATGAAGAAATAGATCGTGATATATTCTAAAGATGAAGTTCAATCAAAGTCAGGTATATATTATTAAAGTAGTATAAACCATAACCAAAGGAGATTTCCCATGTTTAACGAAGAAAACATCCCCCAGGCCCAGAAGGAATTTGCCGAGGCAGTCATGGAGTTCGAAAGCTCCCTGGTCGGCCCGAAGAAGATCGAACTCCGACTCGCCCTCCTCGACGCCATCGAGCGCACCAAGGTGTTCGATGCCCCCGAGGGATTCGACAGGAACTGGGAGTTGGTGGCACACCTGATGTTCACCACCCTGGCGTTCCTCCGGCACATCAGCGCGGTCACCGCTCTGGACGCTGACCTCCTCATCGAGAGGATCTCGACGTTCGAGATCGAACACATCATGGCCGAGGAGGGGAGATTCAACACGTCCGTCCGTTTCGCCGATAGTTATATGGGCCTCATCGAGAACATCGAGAAGGATCTCCAGGACATCGTCGAGTCCCCCCTGAGCAAGGCCATCCCCGGCTTCGCCGAGGTACTGTGTTCGTTTCTGCCGAGCACGCCCAAGAATCCCATGTTCGTGCGCCAGTTCGCGGACATGGGGGAGGCCATCAAGGCCACCCTCCGCACCGAGGCCGAGGCTGAGCCGGTGGTCCAGTAGATCATGATACTGAGAGGGGACACATGTGTCCCCTCTCAGTATCATATCATCTCAATTATTTTTGGACGAGCTCATCAACTGTATCCAAGCTTTCAACGATGACATGATGGAGATCTTTCGGGGATGATGCACTATGATCCCACCATGGCTTCTGAGATGGGCTCAATCCAATAAACTACTACTATGATACTCAGGAGAGGAAACTCTCCTGAGTATCATATTTTTTTACAATTACTATTATTTTTTTATAATAGTTAAATATATAAA